>Ga0310344_10001200_pt1 | contig 19869 bp, 17 predicted proteins | sample HC15DNA20200_MG_FD_203801 | JGI IMG/M metagenome (GOLD analysis project Ga0310344, IMG submission 203801) | Marine microbial communities from station ALOHA, North Pacific Subtropical Gyre - HC15-DNA-20-200_MG | ecosystem: Environmental > Aquatic > Marine > Oceanic | place: Pacific Ocean: North... | reverse complement strand
GCCATAAAGGCGACTACTGCTACCAGTAATGCACTACGAGCAATTTTCTGCAATTTCATGGCTAAACTCCCTTGCATTCTGTCTCGGTATCACTTCATGATAGCCGAATAGACACACTCCCTTGAACTCTAGGAACACTTATCATGACCTGCCGTTCGACTCTTCCTTCAGGACAAATCGTCTTCGACCCCAGAGGTGAGCGCCACGTAAACCCGTTCCAACTTGCTTCACGGCTCCCTTTGTTAAAGAACTGCAGACTTGGGGTGCTGGACAACTCAAAATGGAATGCTTCCCGATTACTGCGCCACGTCGTGAAACAGCTCGAACATGAGATATCACCAATCGCAATCCGCCACTACACAAAGCCCAGCTTTTCGCGGTTGGCACCTGAAACATTACTCGACCAGATCGCCGAAGAAACCGATGCTGTTGTCACCGCGATCGGTGATTGAGGGTCCTGCACATCGTGCAGTCTGCACGATGCGATCGGGCTAGAAACAAGGGGCGTTCCGACTGCAGTCATCGTCACCACAGCTTTCATCCATGAAGCCAAAGTCCAAATGGTTGCACTTGGAGCAGAACAACTCAAACCGGTCGTGATCACTCATCCACTCAGCACTTTGTCTGATGAGGAGATCCACACCCGGGCACAGGAAGCCTCATCGCAAATCCACCTCGTACTGTCAGGAAAGGCCTAACCGCCCAAATTTAAGGACCTCATCTATGCTTGTCAATCTCGCATATGGTCGAAGTGGCCTCACGGTCGAGTTCCCCGATGAACAAACAACCGTGATTGAGCCGGCCTATGTTCAGGGCCTCCCGAACCAACCTGCCGCTATCGCTGCTGCCCTCGAAGACCCGCTGGACCGACCACCGCTTAGCGAACTGGTAGGCTCAGACCAAACGGTCGCCATATCCGTCTGCGATGTGACCCGGCCTATGCCCAGCGCAACCGTACTACCTGTAGTTCTCCAGGCGCTCTCCCATCTGCCAACAAACAACATCACCATTCTGATCGCCAGCGGCACCCACCGTGCCACCACACACAAAGAGTTAGTCGACATCCTTGGGATCGACGTAGTCAACGGTTATCGCATCAAGGTACATGACGCGTTCGACGAGGCGCAGCTCGTCAACTTAGGTGAAGTCGAGAGTCACATCCCTGTCTGGCTCAACCGTGTTTGGACCGAAGCCGATGTCCGGCTTACAACCGGCTTTGTTGAACCTCATTTCTTTGCTGGCTTTAGCGGTGGCCCGAAAATGGTGGCTCCAGGCTTGGCAGGCTTCAAGACGATCATGCGACTACATGACGCCGAAATGATCAGACATCCGAATGCCCGGTGGGGCATCACTGACGGAAATCCGATCCATGACGGCATCCGCCGAATAGCCGCTCGGTCAGGTGTCGATTTCAGCATCGACGTGGCAATCAACAAAGACCGACAAATCACTCATGTAAAGGCTGGTGAACTATTTGCTGTGCATCGCGCAGTTCGTTCGATAGTCAAGGAAAGTGCGATGCAAGCTTTCACCAAACCTTTCGACGTAGTAGTGACCACCAATAGTGGTTACCCACTCGATCAAAACCTGTATCAGACAGTGAAAGGTATGTCGGCAGCTGCCCAAGTGGTCAAACCAAATGGAGTCATCGTATGTGCGGCTGAATGCTCAGACGGCTATCCATCTCATGGGGAGTACTTGGACATCCTAACCGAGCGAGACAGTGTGAGTGGTCTACTTGAGATGATCAACGCCCCAGGTCACAACCGCCACGACCAGTGGGAAGTTCAAGTCCAGGCCCAGATCCAACAGCACGCGGAGGTACTGTTGAAAACTGATGGCTTGTCTGATGATCAAGTCAGGTCGGCCCACCTCAAGCCTGTCGAAGATATCAAAGCAGCCACCCTCGATGCATTGTCACGGTCAGGCCCAAACGCTAGACTCTGCGTTCTGCCGGAAGGACCCCAAACCATTCCATATCTCATTGAACGCTCATGACACTCACCTTACCCATATCCTGTCTTCAGCAAAAAAGGCCGCCCGCTCACAGCGGACGGCCTCTAGCTCAACAACAATCGGTAAAACTCTATTCCTGATTGGTGGTAGGACTGACCTCGGAGGCCTCAACAGTACCGTAATAACCAAGCATCATCTCTTCCCAAGTCTGGTCACCCCAACCCACCTCTGCGGTTGGGTCAGGATTGAACCTGTTATTTGAAGAGTTGTCATAAGTAAACACCGCTTCAAGCGTGGACCCAGCCGGGATAAACATCGGTTCCTCAAGCTGATATCTGAGCTGCCAATTGAAATCATATTTCGGCACCCAGAGCGCAATCTCTTCGCGACCGTCTGGAAACCGAACGACGTACTTTGCCGACCGTCCACGGACATGCATGTGCGGCATCATATTGTCTAGGTATATATCTTTGTCGAATGTGCGGCTCGCACGAACTTCGTAACTGGGGTCACCAGGCTCGATGCGAAACGCCAAGTTAGCAACCTGCCCGCCACCTGCCTCGCGTCGCTTGGTCGGCGCGGTCTTCGCCAGCACCACTCCCCAGCTACTCTGATCGCTGACTGTTTCACCTATAGTGGTGTAGTGCATCTGTGCCTCAATATCAGCACCGGCTGGCAGTCTGACAGCAACCCCATTCTCATAGATCGTACCGAGTCGATTAGGCACATACCCACCTACACTGGCACCCTCGGCCCGCGTACGGGTGCGGTCCCGGCGCAACCTCACCTTGGCAGTGGCAGGCTGGCCATCATCTTGAAGCACATGAGCTATGACATGATGAAGTACCCGCCGGTCACCGGGGCGAAATTCGTGAGCAGAAATCCACGTATCGTCCTGCAGGTTCGTAGGAACGGTCACATACGAATAGGGAACTGTGCCATCGGCCGGAACTTCAAAAGGTTCGAGCATGGTGAAAACCAAGTCTGGCTCACCAATCGACCAGCCCTCTGCAAACTCGGGCACTTCAGGCAGGTCGACCTGCTCACCCTTCGGCGTACCACCATCGACCCACGCCACAATCGTCTCGATCTCATCCTCTGACAGACTGGTATCGTTCCGATAATTACGTATACTCGAATCAGCGCCCCACGGCGGCATTTCCCGAGCCACCACTTTAGCCTTGACGGCTCGCGCCCAAGGACGAGCGTCTTCATAAGTAATCAAAGACATTGGAGCCAAGTGGTTCGGACGGTGACACGACACGCAATTTTCATACAGGATAGGTGCCACGTCCTTAGCAAAGGTTGGAGCACCGTTAGCGGCATCCACGCGAATCGCGGTTCCCAGTCCAAGCACGAGCGCCATAATCACTAACCCAACCAAGGTCGTCGGTATTCGCATCAGATGCTCCTTCGCTTAGCGCCTCGTCCTGAAAACCCAATTCCACAAGGCAATAACCTTGTCTTCTCTACACGATTATGGTTCATCCTGAGTGAAAGTCCAGCTATTTGCAATGCTGCACCCAGCCAAGAAGGCCAATTATGTTTTGAGGAGAACTCAGTGAGCGCCCTTTCCAACGCAACACACGGCTATACTTGATCTTTATAGACGAATTCTTCCTAGCCACTGCCCCGCTCTTAACTCGGGCGCCCTAAATTAAGGATAAATTCATGGATTTCGCCTATTCGACCAGAACCATCGAACTGAAAGAACGCCTGCAAACATTCATGAATGAGGCTATCTACCCGAATGAATCGGTCTACATCAACCAACTTGCTGAGGCAGGAAATCGGTGGGAATCACCCCCAATCATGGAGGAATTGAAGGCTGCAGCGAAAGCGGCCAACCTATGGAACCTCTTTCTGCCTGACAGCGAACTTGGCTCTGGGCTGAGTAATCTCGAATACGCTCCACTGTGTGAGGTCCTCGGACGGTCGCCGATCGCCGCCGAGGCTTGTAATTGCTCAGCACCTGACACAGGCAACATGGAAACGCTGGTCCGGTATGGTTCCGATGCACAGAAAGACCAATGGCTGAGCCCACTCTTGGATGGTTCCATTCGGTCCGCTTACACCATGACGGAGCCAGAGGTTGCCTCCTCAGATGCCACCAACATTTGTGCCCGCATTGACAGCGAAGGCGAGGACTACGTCATCAACGCGCACAAATGGTGGGCATCTGGAGCAGGTAACGCTCAATGCAAGGTCTTCATCCTAATGGGCAAAACCGACCAAAAAGCCCAGAAATACCAACAACAATCGATGGTAATAGTCCCGGCCGATGCACCGGGGATCACCCTCATTCGTCCGTTAACGGTGTTCGGCTATGACGATGCACCACACGGGCATTTTGAGATCACCTTCACGAACGTGCGGGTGCCAAAGTCCAACATTCTCCTGGGTGAAGGGCGAGGATTTGAAATAGCCCAAGGCAGGCTCGGACCTGGTCGGATTCACCACTGCATGCGACTAATCGGACTGGCAGAACGGTCCCTCGAAGCAATGTGTACTCGAGCAAAAACCCGAGTCGCGTTCGGAGGACCTCTCGCTAAGCAGGGCGTCACGATGGAAGCCATCGCCAACTCCAGGATAGAAATTGAACAAGCCCGTCTCCTAACCCTAAAAGCCGCGTACATGATGGACACGGTAGGGAATAAAGTCGCTAGGTCCGCTATCGCTATGATCAAGGTAATGGCACCGTCGATGGCGCTCAACGTGATTGACCGCGCGATCCAACTACACGGAGGAGCCGGAATCTGTGAAGACTTTGGTCTGGCAGCAGCTTGGGCGCACGCGAGAACCTTGCGACTAGCCGACGGCCCAGATGAGGTACATCGCCGGACCGTAGCCAGGCTGGAACTCAGCAGGACTGCGTAACCTGCGATCGCTGTAATAAGAGTCACTGAACCAGCTTCTACCAGAACCTTACGTCTCAATACCTCAAACTGATTAGTTCCCTTAGACGCAGGCCGAAGTGTCGCAGTGTTCCGGACTGCTAGTATTAACTGGCCTCTGTAGCAAGGCTGAACAGAAAGGGATAGTTTCACATGCCTGATGCTGTCATTGTCTCCACGGCCCGGACTCCTATTGGAAAAGCCTTTCGTGGAGCCTTCAACAAAACCCATGGCTCGGTACTAGCAGCGCATGCAATCTCTCACGCTGTTGAGCGAGCCGGGATCGAATCCGGTGAAGTAGAAGACGTAGTCCTTGGGTGTGGTTTGCCCGAGGGTGCCACCGGACACAATGTGGCTCGACTTGCCGCCATCAGAACTGGGCTTCCAGTCACGACAGCAGGTCTGACAATAAACCGCTTCTGTAGTTCAGGCTTACAAGCCATCAGCATCGCAGCTCAGCGTGTAGTAACCGACCGCGTTCCTATCATGGTAGCTGGTGGAGTCGAGTCAATCAGTCTTGTCCAGAATAATCTCAACACGGAGCACTTTACTGAAACGTGGTTGATGCGGCACAAGCCTGAATTGTGGATGAGCATGATTGATACCGCCGAAGTGGTCGCCAAACGCTATTCCGTAAACCGAGAGGCGCAGGATGCCTACGCACTGGTGAGCCAGCAACGGACCGCTGCAGCCCAAAACACCGGCCTGTTCGATGACGAAATCGTGCCATTAACCACTACCAAGGTCATGACTGATAGGCAAACCGGTGAGACCAAGGACGAGACAGTGACATTGCAGCAGGACGAGGGCAACCGTCCAGACACTACGATCCAAGCCCTAGCTGAGCTCAATCCCGTGCTGGGACTCGACAACTGCATTACCGCTGGTAACGCTAGCCAACTCTCTGACGGGGCCTCCGCCTGTGTCGTTATGGACGCGGCGCTGGCATCTAGACGCGGTCTGGACCCCATCGGCATCTATCGTGGCCTAGCCGTTGCAGGCTGCGAACCGGACGAGATGGGTATTGGACCAGTGTTCGCCGTACCCAAGTTACTCGCACGAAATGGGCTTACCGCAAACGATGTCGACCTATGGGAACTAAACGAAGCATTCGCTGTCCAAGTAGTATATTGCCGAGATAGGCTGGGCTTACCTATGGAAAAGCTCAACGTTAATGGCGGTTCCATTTCTATAGGACATCCTTACGGGATGAGTGGTGCTCGACTGGTCGGTCATGCCCTCCTCGAAGGCAAACGCAGAGGAGCTAAATATACCGTTGTCACCATGTGCGTTGGAGGCGGTATGGGAGCAGCCGGTCTTTTCGAGATTGCATAACTCTAAAGTGGTAGCAACACTGCAAGACCCAGAAGTAATCGCGGTCCGATCCGGCGAGCAGCTCGAGCTCTCCCAGCTGGAGCCCTGGCTCCGGAATCACCTACCAAGCGCCGAGGGCCCACTCACCGTCCAACAATTCGGCGGTGGCCACGCCAATCTCACATACCTGCTCAAGTTTCCTGACGCCGAATACGTGCTCCGCCGTCCTCCACTGGGGCCTGTTGCGGCTAGCTCTCACGATATGACTAGGGAGCACCGAGTCTTGAAGCGACTTGTCGAGGCCTTTCCGTTGGCTCCCCAGAGCTACATCCTCTGCACCAACTTGGCGGTTCTCGGTGTTAACTTCCACATCATGGAACGCCGACACGGAATCATCATCAGGAGCACTCTCCCAAAATCCCTGCAAGGGCAAGCTGGGCTGAATTGCCGGGTCGGCAACATGGTTGTCGATGTATTGACCGACCTCCACCAAGTGAACCCAGAGGCCGTTGAGCTCGGCAAACTCGGACGCCCAGAAGGATTCGTCCAGCGACAACTCGACGGATGGCAACGTCGCTGGCACAACGCCAAAGACCAAGAAATCCGTGATGTCGATCGAATCATTCGCTGGTTGGAAAGAAATACCCCTCACCCACAGGCCACGACCTTGCTCCACAACGATTACAAACTTGACAACTTGATGGTCGAGACAGACGACCTGACCGAACCGGTAGCTGTGCTTGACTGGGATATGACCACTCGAGGGGACCCGCTGATGGACCTCGGTTACCTGCTGAATTTCTGGAACGAAGCAGGCGATGATCCCAATTGGTATGGCATCTCGAAGATGCCAACCAACCACAGAGGCTTCCCTACCCGGGCGGAGGTCGTCGAGCGTTACGCTCGCCGAAGCGGGTTGGACCTAAGCGGAATTGCCTGGTATCACGTCTTTGGGGTGTTTAAGTTCCTGGTCATCGTGCAACAGATCTATATCCGTTACCTGCGCGGGCAAACCAAAGACCAGCGCTTTGCCCACTATAACGACCAAGTGGCACACCTTGCTAAGAAGGGCGTCGCGCTAATCCCGAACCGCTGACAAGTCGTTCCGAGCCGGGCTTCCGCTCAAAGGTCTACCGGATCATGCCAGAGCTCACATGATGAATAGGATCACATTGGCGGTCTGCATGGCCGCTTTGGTAACTGTCCAACCTAAAGCCCAAACAGAGACAGGCCAAGTGCGCTTCGATGTATGTTCCGGATCAGACGCCATCTCAGAAGCCACAGTGGCCGTCGGTGCTCTCACTTTCATGACCGACGAACACGGCAAGGTGTTAGTGACCCTGCCAATAGGGCAGCTCTCGGCAACGGTGACGGCACCCGGTTTTTCTCCGCTAACTATTACAATCGAAGTGGTAGCTGGAGCGCAGCAAGTGGAGCTAATCCTCGAGCCGCAAACAGCGCTCGAAGAAGAACTAACAGTCATCGCTAGCACACGCAGCAACCGACTCATCGAAGACCAGCCGCTTCGGGTCGAGGCGTTAAACCGTGAAGAAATCGAAGAGAAGATGCTCATGACACCAGGGGATATCGTCATGCTGTTAAACGAAATGGGCGGCCTTCGCGTACAGGCGACCTCCCCGGCGCTCGGTGCCGCTAGCGTGCGAATTCAAGGCATGCGTGGCCGCTATACACGCCTCCTATCCGATGGACTCCCAATCCATGGCAGCCAGACTGGCGGTCTGGGCCTCCTACAGATTCCCCCAATGGACCTTGGTCAAGTCGAAGTCATTAAAGGAGTAGCATCCGCGCTCTATGGAGCTGGGGCGATGGGAGGGGTCGTCAACCTGCTTTCACGTCGCCCACGTGAAGCTCCAGAACGGGAAATTCTGATCAACCGATCGACTGCAGGAGGAACAGACGGCATTCTGTGGCTTTCGGGACCACTGACCCCTCGTTGGGGAGCCACCCTGCTGGCCGGTGGTCACACGCAAGAACTAAATGATATCGACGGAGACGGGTGGGCGGACCTACCGAGTTACGATCGATTTGTAGTACGTCCTCGCTTCTTTTGGGATGACAGTAGGGGGCAGTCATTGTTCGTCACCAGTGGTGCCACCGTCGAAGATCGGGCCGGAGGCAGCCTACCTGGCATGTTCGTAGCTAACGGCACAAACTACCGAGAGTCGCTCGGGACTAAGCGTCTCGATCTTGGCACACTGTGGCAGCGGCCTGTGGCTGGACGCTACCTCCTATCAGCTCGAGCTACTGTGGCTAGTCAAATCCATGATCGCCGCTTCGGCACCATCCAAGAAAGAGACAGACTGCGTACCACCTTTGGCGAGGTCACCCTTCGCGGCACCCGTGGGGCCCACACCTGGGTTGGCGGGTTCGCCGTCGAGCAAGAGGACTATGCCCCCGTCGATGTTAGGCCTTTCGCCTACACCTTCACCACTCCAGGCTTCTTTGCCCAAAACGAAGTCAGTCTTCGCTCGTGGCTTGCGGTATCCCTGAGCGGAAGGGTCGATCGCCACAGTCGATATGGCTGGTTCTTCAGTCCACGTGCTTCTGCCCTGCTCCGGAGCGGCTCTTGGTCAACACGGGTCTCAGCAGGCAGAGGATTCTTCGGCCCGTCTGTGCTAACCGAAGAAACAGGAGCGGCCGGCCTCACACGGCTCAGCCTGGAGAGAGCACTCAAAGCTGAACGGGGCCGCAGTACATCGCTGGACGTGACCTATGAACCAGGTACAGTCTCATATGGACTCACGATCTTCGGATCGCACATCACCAGTCCTGTACAGGTAAACCGATCCACCTACACCATCCGCAATCTCACAGCCCCTACCACCAACATCGGAGTGGAGTTACTCGCAACCTTTCGACGAGCGCCGGTCGCACTGACCAGTAGTTACACCTACGTCCGAACTCGTGAGCAGGTCGGCAATGTAACCACAGAGGTGGCACTAACACCAAGACATAGCGCCGGGTGGATCGCAATGGTCGAAAATCCAGATGGCCGTTTGGGCGTTGAACTCTACTTTACTGGTCGACAGAGACTCGAGATCAACCCTTATCGCGACAAGAGCCAACCCTATTTCATCGTAGGTATCCTGCTCGAGCGACGAGTAGGACCAATCAGACTGTTCCTTAACGGCGAGAATCTCACCGACGTCCGGCAGAGCCGTTGGCATCCGTTGATATTACCAAACCGCAGCATCGATGGTCGCTGGACCGTCGATGCCTGGGCCCCTGTCGATGGTCGTATTTTTAACGGTGGCATCAGGATACAGTTCTAACCCTGAGCGACTAGCACTGGGAGATATCTAGAATGACCGGTAGGGACCCACAACTAAAACTGTCAAGATGGCCACTACAGCTCCGGTCAAAAACATTTCTCACTGGCCAGCCATATTGCCAAAACTCCAATCCAAGAAGCAAAACCTTACCAGTCAACACCAAATCCTTCCTGAGCCCTGACGGGAAATCCGTTTCCACACTCAAATCAGCAACAAGTTCAGACTAACTGGTCGGCGGCATTGTACGATCCATATCGTCACCAATCGAAGCCGATACCCTACGGGAGGGAATAACCTTGGACACACCTGACCGAATGCCACCAATCAGCAACAGTGAGATGACAGTCGAACAACGCGAGGCCATCGCCGATTTCCAGCAGACCCGAGACACGCAAGAGTTTCATGGCCCATTCGTGGCCTTACTTCGGAGTCCAGAACTACTCTGCAAAACTCAGCGGGTTGGTGAGTATCTCCGTTACCGTAGTGCACTGTCTCCACACCTTAGCGAGTTGGCCATCCTGCTGACCGCCAGACACTGGCACCAGCGCTACGAATGGGGCATCCATGCCCCGATCGCAGTAAAGGCTGGAATATCAGACCAGATCATCAGGGCAGTCGCAGCGGGACAACGCCCAACACAAATGGCAACTGACCAAGCAGTCCTACATGACTTCTGTGTCGAGCTCTTAAGGAACCAGAATGTCTGTGACACCACCTACGAAGCAGCAGTGAAGCATTTCAGTGAACGTGGAATCATCGACTTAGTTGGCATCCTCGGTTATTATTCGCTGCTCGCAATGGTGATGAACACAACGAGAACGGCCTTGCCGGACTCCATGTCAGGAACCTTACAACCTTTCCCTCGCTGAACCGAGAGACAGGATTAACGGCGCTGGTCAAATCGACGTCCGACAAGTGCCGCAGCAATATTAACCTTCTGAATGTCGATCGTCCCCCCGGCGATGCCCCATCCCCAAGCGTCTCGCATGCGTCGCTCCATGGGGTACTCACGAGAGTAACCATACCCACCCAGCAGCTGCACAGCAGCACTCGTCACATCCCTGGCTGCTTCGTTGGCAAAACATTTAGCAACACTGGAATCGAAAATTGTCGGCAGGCGACCTTCAGCGCTCTGGGCTGCGCGGTAGATGAGCAGTCGGGCCGCTTCGACCCGCATCGCCATCTCAGCTAGTTTCAACTGCACTGCCTGAAACTCGACAATCGGCTTACCAAACTGTCGACGTTCTTGAACCCAAATCAGCGCATCATCCAATGCCCCAGCTGCCTGTCCAAGAGCCATTGTCGCATTGCCACAACGCTCCAAATCGAAAGCCTGCATCAGCTTTTGAAATCCTCCAGCTGGCACCACTAACTGGCTAACCGGGACGATGACATCGTCAAAATACAGATCTGACTCGGGTATCCCACGGAACCCCATCAGTTCTTCCTGGTCACCAAAGGTTAACCCTGGGGTATCTCGCTCGACATAGACCGCCCCAATACTTTTCGCTCCCATTTCCTCAGACAAGCGGCAGTAGACAAGGTACGCGTCTGAATGGCCTCCTCCAGAACACCAACGCTTGGTTCCGTTAATGACCAACTGATTCCTTCGAATCTCGGCCTTCGTTCGAAGGTCAGTTAGGGCGGTACCAGCCTCCGGCTCGGACATCGCAACCGCCACCATCATCTCACCCCGACATACTGCTGGAATGACGCGATTCTTCAACCCTTCATCAGCAAAGTGCTCAATAGCCCGAACCGGTCCAACAACTGATTCGAAAATGGGAAAGGCTACCGCTGACGAAATCTTGGCAAATTCTTCAAGCACGAGCAGGGCCTCAACATTGCCCAAGCCCAGCCCTCCGTAGCAAGTCGGTATGTTGACCCCAAGAAAACCCATCTCAGCGTACCGTCTAACCCAGTCCCGCGCCAAAGGCTGCGCCTCCCTCTCAGTCTGCTCGGCCACCTCAGTCATTTCACCTCGCGCGAACTGCCGAGCTGTAGCCTGCAGGGCCTCTTGTTCCTCATTTAACGTGAAATCCATACACCACCTCCTGGTCAGCGTGGTGAATGGTACACTCCTGTATCAATCCGAAACATCTAGGAGGCTCAACGATGACAACCACGCTTGATCAAGATGGACTCCAAGCTAGGCGACGGGTGCTCGGCGACGAGTACGTTAACCAGGCCATCACCGGACTCGACACGTTTAACATCGAATTCCAACAATTGGTCACCGAGTACTGCTGGGGGAAAATCTGGACCAGATCCACACTCGACGACCGACAGAGAAGTCTGATCAATCTCAGCATGATAGCTGCACTGAACCGAGCCGACGAATTCAAAACTCATGTTCGAGGTGCATTAAGGAACGGCTGTACCATCGAGGAGATCAGGGACACCTTGCTCCAGGTAGCCGTATATTGCGGTATCCCTGCCGGAGTAGAAGCGTTCAGGCTGGCCCGTCAAGTACTAGACACGGAAGGGGTAACTCCGTCGGCTAACTCAGCCTCCGAGGAAACGAAGTGATAACACTCCTCACCGTCTTCCAGTTTATTGATACAGTCCCTCGGCAGCCTCAGACTCGCGAGCCACCCGTCGCCCCTCATCTACATCAACTTTCGACAACAACACACCACCTATGACAAAGAACACCACAAGGGACAGAATCGCACCACGGCTCGATCCGGTCAGAAGGATCATCATGGCAAAAACACCTGGACCCACGATACCAGCGAATTTCTCGAACACCCCGAAAAACCCAAAAAACTCAGCTGACTTGTGGCGTGGCACCATGCAGGCAAACAGCGAACGGCTAAGCGCTTGACTTCCTCCCTGGACCATACCCACTAAACCTGCAAGGACATAGAATTCTGTGGCTGTAGTCATACGGTAGGCGAGCGCACTAATCACGACATATACCGCTAGTGACACAAGAACAGCTTGTTTCGCACCAATCTTTCCCGCTAGCTGCCCAAACAAAAACGCAAATGGCACCCCAATAAATTGAACGATCACAATCGCTGTAATCAAGTCGCCTTGTGCTAAGCCGATCTCAATTCCAAAAGTAGTGGCCATACGAATGATCGTACCAATACCATCGTTATAGATCAGAAACGCCAGCAGCATCAGGAAAGCTTGACGATAGCCTCGCAATGCAATGAACGTGTTAGTCAACTGACTGAAAGATGCCCGAATAAGGCCTCCACCGGCTCGCTCGTCTCCCATTGCCGACCGTACCGGTTCAGGCACCGCGCGAAACAGCGGGATCGAAAACCCTAACCACCAGATAGCCACACTCAAGAAAGATATGCGGCTAGCAAGTCCTGAATCTTCCAGTCTAAACAATTCAGGATTCTGAATCCAAGCGAGATTAATCAGCAGCAGCAACCCACCACCAAGGTAGCCCAAAGCGTAACCAGCAGTAGACACCCGGTCCATCTCTGTTCCGCTAGCAATATGTGGTAATAACGAATCCGAGAACACAAGGCTCGCCGTTAACCCGACGTTCGCCACGGCGAACAATATCGAAGCTAATAGCCACTCTCCCCTCTCAATAAGAACCATACAGGCCGTAGCGACAACACCCAACGCCACACAGGCCGCCAACATTTTTTTCTTAACGCCAGCAACATCTGCAAGCGCGCCCAGAAATGGCGACAATAAAGCCACAGCTAATAAGGCGACAAATGTCGTCACAGCAAAAAGGAAGCTGGCGGACGCTGGCTCCAACTCCGCCGCTGCCACCGAAGCAAAGTAGATAGGAAACACGGCAGTGACAACTGTCGTCATGAATGCCGAATTTGCCCAGTCGTACATTGCCCAGGCTCGCAACTCCGGGCGATGTAGTCCAACCCGTTCAATTAAAGACGAGAAGATTGGAACCATCATTGACCTCCTACCACCAATCGTCTGAATGCGCCGTTCACCCAAAACTAACAATCCACTCCCTAGTCACTTCGAAAGACGACTCCGCAGGTGAAATGCCCGCTTCACACACACGAACCGTATAATCACTAATAGGTTCTACGAAACCACAACTAACCATGGGAGAAATCCAATGACACTGGTCAGCAGATTCGCAACTGGATTAGCGGCACTCGGCTGGATCCCAACGCTCATTATTACCAGTCAGTCGAGCCAAGATTTCCGCCCAATCGCACAAGAGCGAACCCCCATCAAGGTCACTCGCATCTACACCGGCCCAGACAATCAGACTCATGCCGAAGAGTATGAGGTCCCACTGGGGCTGCCACGCGGTGCTACAGAGCTCTCTGAACCTGTGGATGTCACCAGCCTCCAGTTTCGCCGGACCTCACCAAACTACTTCATAGACTGGCACACCGCACCTCGGAGACAGTACGTCATTACCCTCAAGGGGGAAAGTGAAGTCGAAATTGGAGACGGCACCAAAGTCCGCCTCCACCCTGGACACATCCTCCTCGCTGAGGATCTAACCGGCCAAGGGCATATCTCACGAGCTCTCGGATCCGAGGACCGGATCTCATTGTTCATTCCATTGGCTGAACAATGAGGCCAGAAGATCGCCACACTTGCCAATCCAGAACAGGATCTGACAAGCGGTAAGGCTCATGACCATTGAGCCCTAATCATCCGCTCAGTAGCCACGCACAGAAAGATACACAACAGAAATGGAGTTGGTCCTACTCGATTACGATGTCTGACTCACGCGATACCATCAACGTAGCCACCCTCTTTGATCTCAAGGGCAAGACCGCCTTGGTAACTGGAGGCTCACGTGGAATCGGCCGAATGATTGCCCAAGCCTACTTACAGGCTGGGGCAACCGTATTCATTTCTTCGCGGAAAGCTGAACCATGCAATCAGGCAGCCAACGAGTTGTCGGTATCTGGCCCTTGCTATTCACTGCCCGCCGACATCTCGCATGACGAAGGCCGAGAACGATTGGTGACCACCCTTGCAGAACACACAAACCGGCTCGACATTCTGGTGAACAACGCCGGTGCAGCTTGGGGAGCTCCATATGAATCCTTCCCCAGCTCTGGCTTCAGAAAGGTTCTCGAACTTAATGTGACAGCTCTCTTCTTTATGACCCGTGACCTAACCCCACTCCTCGAAACGGCCGCAAGCAAAGACGATCCAGCCCGGGTCATCAACATCGGCTCGATGGACGGACTAAAGGCTCCAACCGTACTACAAACTGGAACGTTCCCTTACTCCGCCAGCAAGGCAGCGGTACATCATCTGACGAGGTCACTAGCGCTGGAACTCGCACCTCTCTATATCACTGTCAACGCTATCGCTCCAGGATTTTTCGAAAGCAAGATGACCCAGCAGCCCTTGCAGCAATTTCGGTCGGAGATCGAAAAAAACTGCCCATTGGGACGAATCGGCCGACCGGAAGAAATGGCTGGTATCGCTATCTACCTAGCATCACGAGCTGGGGCCTACACCAGCGGCGCGATCATCCCAGTGGACGGCGGCAGTTCCATAACTTAACTAACGAAACTGCTGTATCACCAACAGATAGCATCCCGCTATTAACCGAGTCCTCCTAGCGGGTGCAGTGGTTCCCCTCAAACCCCGAGACCTCTAATGCTCGGGGAAAGACACCCTTGAGAGTTCCGGCCTACAGCCGCACCACTAATCCAGTAGCCGATAGGCCAAGAGTTCTCCAACATTGCCACCACCGCTGACAGCCGTGACAATATACTGTGCACCTTCGTACATATACGTCATCGGTGACCCAGACACGCCGACCGGCATATAAACCTCGCCGACCTCCTCACCCGTAACCTTGTCATAGGCTCGCAGCATTGCCCCGACCTCGCCAGATGGCATCGTGAAAGTACCCGGTTCGCCAGCAATTACGAGTGTCTTGGTGATCAAAGTACCGACCCGACCAATACGACCAGTTCGTGGAATCGTTACCCCCTGCAAATCGGGATGTTCTCGAACGTTGTCAGGTGTTTCGCCGTGCGCAACCTGCCACAGGATGTCACCGGTCTTCAAGTCAATTGCACTAATACGCCCCCATGGCGGTTTGATTAGAGGCAGCCCGCGAATTGTGAGAGCACGGTCCCTAGCCGGCACTCCTGCAGGATTGCCACGAATGAAGTTCATATCCGACCGCTCAGGGTTGTTCACTAATCCCAACGAGGTGACATTGGTGAAGGAATACTGGTAGAAGATTCCAGTTTCAGGGTCAACAGAACCTCCAGGCCAATTGGTTCCGCCACCGGCGGACGGCAGCATCAGCGTTCCATAGGGACCATCAGGGTCAGCAACGACCGGAGGTGTAAAGATAGGCCCCATCCTGAAGTTGGCAACGCGGTCGAGTGCCTCAGCTCGAAGTTCAGGTGTGAAGTCGATCAAGTCGTCTTCGCTCACTCCCTGTCGATCATAAGCCGGCGGTCTGGTTGGAAACGGCTGTGTCAATGCAAGCAGTTCTTCCGGAACGTCTGAAGCTTCGACGGAGCGCTCTTCAATAGGCCAGATCGGCTCACCGGTCTCGCGATCAAGCACGTACAACCACCCCTGCTTGCTGGGCTGGGCAACCACCTTTGTGATGCCTGGGCGACCCTCGATCTCAACATCGACCAATACGGGTGCACACGGAAAATCCCAGTCCCACACGTCATGGTGGATGACTTGGTAGTGCCATAGTCGATCACCAGTCTCGATGTCGACAGCCACAATGCTATCCGAAAACAGATTATCTCCATGTCGATGCCCACCGTAGTAATCGTTAGTAGGCATCTCCGTCGGGAGGTAGACTATCCCGAGTTCCAAGTCGGCACTGATCTGCCCCCAAACACCAGTGTTTCCGGTATAACGCCACGATCCATTCAACCAGGTGTCATTCCCATATTCGTCCCCACCTGGAATCGTGTGGAATATCCACCGTCGCTCGCCTGTGTTGGCGTCAAACCCTCGAACATACCCCTTGGTGTTGCGCATTGACCGCGGTGCGCTCCCTGGTACATGCGCGGCACCAATGACAATCGTATTGCCAACAACAAGGGGAGCAGCGTGGAGTCCAATCTCTCCGGCGAGTGGGTCAATTTCTTGATCCATATTCTGCATCAGATCAACGATCCCATCGGTTCCAAAGCTCGACACACGCTGGCCAGTGGACGCGTTAAGTGCAATCAACTGGTACCCTGGTGTCACATAGATAATCTGTCCAGCTCCACCATCATCTCGATAGGCTAGGCCACGGCCAGACAACCGGCGCGGAGTTGCCGCCCCGCGCTCGCCTTCATTGAGCCTATGCATCCACAGATATTCCCCGGTCCCAGCATCGGCAGCAACCACAGCCCGACGAGTGCCAGCGGTAGTGTAAATAACTCCGTTGACCATTAGTGGGGTAGACTCGAAATTGTATTCTGGCGTCGGACCGAAATTGTCTGTTTTCATTCGCCACACCAGCTCCAACTCGTTAAAGTTGTCACTATTAATTTGATCAAGCGGCGAGTACCGCGTGTTGGCCTCATCGCCACCGTAGTGACGCCATTCTCCGTTCTGCGCACCCGTCTGCGCCGTAGCCTCTGGAAGCAAGACCAGACAAACCAACGACACTCCTAAACAGCCCGCCAACGTTCCTCTCAAGGAAGCCATCTTTTCCTCCTTTACGTCGACTATCGAGTTGCCAATAATCTTCAGTCACCCTAAATTTTCGCACCACAAGCCGAAAACCCTTCAGCAAGTTGTCCCGACCAGCTCTTCGCTCCCTACGGAATTGCCCCTCCCGTAGTTAGACGAATCCGGTAAAGGCCTGTCCTTGCGGTCATGTACAGGACATTCCCATCATCACCCCATCCGACATTGGCTGGCACTTCGGTTGGCTGAATCGAACCCAGATGACGCCCATCCGGACTGATCACCCATACACCTCCAGGACCGGTCGCAAACAAAGTGCCTTCGCGGTCGATGGCCATACCATCGGCAGCACCAGCCGCACTTTGATCATTTACGTCAAAGAATACCCTGGCTTGCCCAAGAGTCCCATCATCAAGGACATCGTAGGCGTACCAAACCTTGTTGGTACGGTCGGAGTTCGCCACGTACAAAGTCTGCTCATCTGGAGAAAACCCGATACCATTGGGACGCGTCTGGCTATCGCTCAACAGCTCGACTTCACCATTGACCTTCAGGCGGAAAATCCCATTAAAGTTTAATTCCTTGTCAGGATCGTCATCTTGCTCCGAAAGTCCATAAGGCGGATCGGTAAAATACAATGAACCACTCGAATGAAATACCGCATCATTCGGGCTATTCAAACGCTTCCCTTCATACCTGTCCGCCAATACCGTGACACTTCCGTCTGATTCGATTCGAGAAATCTGCCTGTTGCCATGTTCACACAAGATCAAGCGTCCTTCACCGTCGATCAAAAGACCATTGGACCCAACCTGACTTCGGTCCCCAGGGTCCCCTTCAAAGATATTAGTCAAAAAATCGCTCGCACCATCTACCGGCGACCATTTCTTGATCGAATTTGCCGGAATGTCACTGAAGAGCAGATACGGTTCTGGAGTCCCACGACGAATCCAAACCGGCCCTTCGGTAAACATGTACCCCTCGGCCAACTTCTCGATTTGCGCATCGATTGGCACCAAAGCGTCAAATTCTGGGTCGATTCGCACGATGGCTCCTGCGCCTTGCTTCAGTAACGGTTCTGGTTCCGCAATCGGCTCTGTCATCGGTCCAGTTCCCTCGTTGCACCCAACAGTGGACAGAACTAGAAGATGAAGTCCGATCACGATCCGGCACACAATCGAACCTAACGAATGACGACGTTCCTCTTCGATATTCATTTCTAGATCCCATCTACTCTACTGCCAATCATTACCGCCAAGCCGAAATTAGTGGCACAATTTCATCCTCCATCAACCGATACAACGACCGACGATGATCACGTAATCCGTCTCCAGGATTGGCTGATGAGGTCATCACTGTCACCAATCGAAGCTCTGGTACAACGTAAATGAACTGCCCGCCATAACCCCAAGCGTAAAATGAATCATAATCGGCAATCTCACGCACCCACCAACCGTACCCATATGATCGGTCTGGGGTTCTGGTCCTAGTGGCGTGGGGCATCACCGAGGTATGCACCCATTCCTCTGAAACGACCTGAGTAGCACCTACCCGTCCACAGTTTAAATACATTTGACCGATAGCCAGCATGTCACGAGGTGTCATCGACATCTCGTTACCACCGAAATAGATCCCTTGAGGGTCGGTTGTCCACGAAGGGACTGTGATGCCCATCGGCTTACCTAAATATCGGTTCGCAAAACGATGGGTACTCATGCCTGACGCCTCTGTGATCACGGCAGACAGCAGATGACTACTTCCTGTGCTGTAAATCATCCGTTCTCCTGGCTCAGCCACCAGAGGCCGTGTCAGCACGTGCCTTACCCAGTTGCGACTCTGCACCCAGCGCCCATAGTTCCGATTGCTTGTGGTTTCAATCCCGGAACGCATGGTAAGGAGATCTTCGATCGTAATGCGCCTTTTTGTTGAATCGCCGAGGTCTTCCCTAAAGAATTGATCAATGGTGGTATCGACTCCATCGATATAGCCGTGATCGATTGCAATCCCTACCAGTGTCGCAATAATGCTCTTCGATACTGACTTCAGGTTTGCAGACCGGTCTTCTCTAGCTCCGTTGAAGTACTCCTCAGTCAACAGTGTCCCGTCAACCGATACCAAGAAAGATCTCATACGAGGCAATCGAGTCAGATGAGCAACCACCTCATCTAAACCTGGCACGACCAGAGCCGACGCTCGAAAACCGCTAACAGAGGAAGCTCCAAAGAACACAGTTAAACCGACTAGAACTGCTCGTTGGACACAAAATTTGCGCAGACGATCCGATATAGTTGGCATAAATCCCGAACACCCTAATTTGAGACCTTTGAGCCAGTACGACCCTGTGCCGACTCAATATCTACATAGACTACTGAGATACAACTGAATCTCCATCCATCCCAGACACCTCTATGGCTTGATCGCCAGCCATCCTATCACCGTGGGCCCCTGGACTCGACAAGACTAACGATGTCACGTTGAGACCAACGACAAACGAAAAAGAAAACATGCTCTACCCAACACAAAATTATTCCCTTAACAGGTGTTTTCTGGCAGCAGCAAACCTTACTCTTCTCAGTGAGAAAAGGCGTCCTTGGCCAAGACCTAAGCGCTCTAGCAAAGACCAACCACGTTATTGACTGCGATACCGCATTACCCAGACCTACAACCCTCGCCTCGGACAGGTCACCTGAAAGGTGCGCTATGATTAGCAAGTGGGCCAGTCACAATTGGCGGGTCCAATCTGCAAGATGAATGTCATCCCGCTCAAACTCAACGGTCTTTTTCTTATTGAACTTGATTTACGAGGGGATGGACGTGGATTTTTCGTT
>Ga0310344_10001199_pt1 | contig 19873 bp, 19 predicted proteins | sample HC15DNA20200_MG_FD_203801 | JGI IMG/M metagenome (GOLD analysis project Ga0310344, IMG submission 203801) | Marine microbial communities from station ALOHA, North Pacific Subtropical Gyre - HC15-DNA-20-200_MG | ecosystem: Environmental > Aquatic > Marine > Oceanic | place: Pacific Ocean: North... | reverse complement strand
TCCAACTGGTTTTACCACTAACTCTTTATTAGAAAATTATAATTTAGGAATAATAACAGTTGTTATTAAAAAAGAACTCTTCGATAAATTTAATTATAATTTTGATGGCAGATATAACATAATTGGTGATTTTGATTTAATTATAAAATTAAGTAAAATTAGCAAATTTGCCTGTGTTCAATCAGGATTAGCTTATTGGAGATCTCACAAGAATAATTCTTCCTATATAAATTATGAATTAGAAATTCAAGAGCTAGAGTACTGGTTAAAAAATCAGAAGACTTTCGACAATTTGCAAAATACTCAAAATAACGAAAGTATAAAATTAAAAATCATTTATATGAAAACAATTAATTGTATTTTAAACGGTGATAAGAAAGCAGCTTTTAAAAATATAATTCTTTTTCCTTGGAATTTGAAAAAAATTAGGTTAATTATGGCATTTTTAGTACCAAAAAAGATATTAAGAAAAATAAAAAAAATTAAATAATTTTATTAATTTATAAGTATGGAACCAGAAAGACACGAAAAAGGTTGGGGATATGAATTATGGATTGTAAACAACAATTTATATTGTGGTAAAATATTGCATTTTGACAAGGGAAAAAAGTGTTCTTGGCATTATCACAAGATCAAACAAGAAACATTTTACGTGCAAAAAGGAAAACTAAAAATTTGGTATAGCTATGAAGATGATATAACTAAAGCGAAAGAATTAATTATGGTGCCAGGACAAAAATTTGAGGTTCCAGTCGGATTAAGGCACCAAATAATAGGTTTGGAAGATACAGACATGTTTGAATTTTCAACAACTCATTCTGAATCCGATTCACATAGAATTATAAAGGGCGACTAGCTAAGACTTCAATTCTGACACCTAAGAACTTCTAATTTTATAAATATTCAAAACATAAAAAAACGTAACTTCAATGAATAAGTTGGTTCTAATAAATAACGAAAAAGTTTCAAAAAAAGAAAATCAATTTTATTGCGAAAACATTGATATGAAATCGATTCCAGAAGGACTAAGTAAAAATTTTGAAACTCATACAATAGTTAGAAAATCAAAGGCCGACCAGCCACTGCAAATGATTGTCAAAAAAGTTAGTGCTGCATCTAATATATTCACTTTTTTGTATTATATTTTTAAAACTTTTAAACATAAAAATACAAAATATTTATTAATATCTATCACGCCGTATACTTTTGCTGCATTTTTATTGTTGGTTATTTTTAGAAAAAAAATTTTTGTTTATCTTAGAAGTAATGGTTATGAAGAATATAGGGCTATTATAGGACCTTTTGGTTCATTAATTTTTCACCTTATGTATACTTTAGTAACTTACAAATCTCATATTATTACTTGTCAACATAGATTAGTCCAAAACAATGACTACGATCTAGTTTTTCCATCTGAACTGGATGATAATTGGTTAAAAAATTTATCTAAATCCTTACTTGATAAGCCAAGATTATTATATGTGGGAAGAATAAAAATTGAAAAAGGTATTTTTTCTCTTACTAGAATTTTTGATGAGATAACCAGCAATGCTGAATTATCAGTAGTTGGAAAAACAAATAGTTTGAAAACGAAAAATAAAAAAATTAATTTCTTAGGTTTTAAAAATAAGATTTCTGATTTAATCAAAATTTATGATAATCATAACATTATAATATTGCCATCTTTTACCGAAGCACATCCAAAAGTTGTTGATGAATCTTTAGCAAGAGCTCGCCCTGTAATAATATTTGAAGAAATCAGCCACATAATTAAAAATAGACATGGTATATTTGTTTCAAAAAGAGATACAGAGTCACTTTCTGCAATAATACATTTTATCATGAATAATTATTTAAATATACAAAAAGAAATAAAAAAAAATAGACTTCCTACCAAACAAAAATTCATTTCACAAATTACTCAAATTTTAAGTTAGGTTTTTAAATTGAATATCAAAAAAAAATAAAATAATTAATAAAATTTTTTTATTATTAAATTAGCCACTTCCTTGTGTCCATAAGGATTCCAATGCCAATCACAGGTAAATATCATTTTTTTGTATTTTTCTTTTTTAAAATGATTCGCCAAATCAACAAATTCTGTATTTGTTTCTAAAGCAATCTGTTTGAAATCTTTGTACCACTTCAAGTTTTTGTAGCTTTTTCCGTAGTAAATTAAATTTAAATCCTCTAATGTTGGAATAACTACAAGAATTCTTCTTTTAAGATGTATTGCTTCTGATAACAGTTTTGTTAAGAAAAAAATCGTTCCATTTATCGATTCATGATCATCAAAAAAATAAGATATTCCTGAGTCTGGACTTCTTATTACACCACTTTTATTTTCATTAAATTTGGTTAATAAAGCATTAATTGATCTTAAAGTATTTGCTGAATAAGTGTATTGGATTAAAAAAGATTTTAATCTTAGAAACAAAAAATCTTTTACATTGATTAATAATTTATTTTGTATATTTTGAGTAGGATAAAACACATCATAATTTTTTTCACTAATTTTTTTAAAATATGGTCTATGTCTTAAACCATGAACCTTATCCGCCCAATATCTCCTATCATTGTCGGTAAAATCATTGTCCGGTAAGAAAAAATATATAAGCTCATTGTGCGGAAGATTTGAAGCTAAATTATTATATAAAATCTGGGCTTGTACTGTTCCAAAACTTCCCGAGGATCCAAAATTTAAAACTTTTCTATTCGTTTTTTTTTCTAAAATTGTAGGAAAAATATTTTTCAAATTGACGCCCCATCCTTCGGCAAAACTATCTCCAATTAAAACTATTGAATTTTTAGGCAAATTCGCATCATAATCTTCCACATCTCTTGCTCCTAAATTATTTGATTGATAATTTACATTAAAACATTCAGTTGAATGTTGGTCACCAAAATTTGGTTTGTGCCATGTTCCCCAAGAAGTATTTTCTACTCGCCATTTATTTCCTTGTTTATGTATATAGCTTGGTTCATGATTCACAATTAGAAGATTAAATTTGGTAAAAATAAAAGACAAAATCTCTATTGAAAATATGAAAATTATTAAAACAACAGCCAAAAATTTAATTTTTAATAGAATATTATTTATTCCAAAATATTTTTTGATTTCTTTCATAAACTAATCTTATTTAATGTTTCTTTGATTAAACTAAAATTAATTTTTTTTACTTACAGCTGACATTAATATTCCTGCGTTTATCCAAAAAAATGTTGCTCCCCAAGTTGTAAAAAAGCTTCCAGAAGATCTAATAGGCCAAATTTCTAGAAAGAATAAAATAATAACGGGTATTAATAAACACATTTCTGCATTCATTTGTTTATTGAATTTTCTCAAGTAATAAAAAGAATCTTTAAATAAAATCAGAAAGAAACCAAGTAGTAGACAAGTACCAATTATTCCCGCCTCACTTAAAAATTCAAGATAATAATTGTGTGGATGGTGACCGCAAGATAGATATTGTGGTTTTTTTGTAACTTTTCTCTTAATATTATCTTTTTCTAAAATATCCCAACATTTTATTCTAAAAGACTTCAGGCCGAATCCCGTAAGCGGTCTTTCCTTCCACATTTCAATAGCTGTTTGAAAAACTCTAAAGTGCCCCGAATTTCTAAGAAAAACAATATCTCTCGGTTGGCTAGGTTTTTCCATTTCATCTTCATAAAATAAATTCTCCTCTTCTGCCGTTTGAGTTTTGGGAGCATTTCCAACCCAATCTTCAATTTTTATTAAATTTAAAATACTAATATCACCAAGAAAACGTGCATAATTTTGTTTTAAATTTGCATCATTTGAACTTATAAGAATGAAAACTGAAAAAAATATTAATAAGCTCGTAGACATTACAAGTCTAAAATTTTTAACTAATAAAATTATAATAAAACATCCAAACAAAAATAAGATCATAGGCATTCTGTTGCCTGCCAAAACTGCAGCAATTAGGTTAAGTGCTATTATAAAAATTAATAATGGTTTTTTTAAATTTTCATTTTTATAAATCAAAAAAATATAAAAAAAAGAAAAAAAAGAGAAATTTTTAAGGTACGTGCCTGCTATTAATTCATCACCGAATGGCCCCGAATTCCATGTAGCAAAATTTTTGTTACCAAAAATGTCTACCCCAGCAATATATTGAATAATAATATCAATGCTTACAAAACTTGTGCAAATTAATGAAGATAAGAAAAATTTTTTTAAATCCAATATTTTATTAAAAAAAAGAGTATCTATAACAAAAATTAATAATGAAAATCTTAAAAGCATAAAAGACTTAAGAATTGGGTTAACTTCTAGTTCTATATTTTGTAATTTATTGTTAAGTATTCCGGGAACTAAAAATTGTACTGTAGTAGACATAAAAAAATATAGAAAAAAGATAATTAATAACCAGGATGAATTGTTAAATCTAAAAGCTAAATTTCTTTTTCTAATCAAATAAAAGGCACTTAAGATAAATAACACTAGATTTATACTTACTGCTAAGTTTCCGATGATAAAAGTTAATGGAAAAAGGCAAAATAATATTTCAACTATTTGAATTTCACTAATTTTTTGATTTTTATTAATTTTTAATTTAAACATTATATTTTAAAAAGGAATATAAACTATTATTTAAAATGTTTCTGAATAATTATCATGATATAAAAAATAAAGAAATATACGTATTAACTTTTTTAATCTTATTTTCTATTCTCATAAGAATTCCCGTAGTTTATATGTTTGGAGACATACGTATAGAAAATGAGTGGGGAATTCTATTTAAAAATCTGATCACTAGCGGGCAGCTTATATATGAAGATTCGGAAGTACAATTGGCATTGCCAAATTTATGGATGCCTCCACTTTATGCTTATTATATTTATTTTTTCTCTATTTTTAGTTCCGAGGAAGCAAAAATTACTTTTATAGTTTTATCTTCACAAGTTTTACTGGCATCAATTTCTGTAAGTATTTTTTATAAATTAAATAAAATTTTTTTTTCACAAAAAATAAGTTTTTATAGTTCGTTATTGTTTTCTGTATTTCCTTTGCACTTGTACGCGTGCAGCCAGATATCTTCAATATCATTACAAACATTTTTAATAATATTATTTCTATACTATTTTCTTAAGTTTACAGAAAAAAATGATTTTAAATTTTTGATCGCTTTTTCTTTTTTGGGAGGTTTATTAATGCTTTTAAGAGGGGAATCTATAGCAATAGTATTTTTAAGTTCTATGTATCTTTTCTTTTTTTTTAAAATTCCAATAAAAAATATTTTTATAATTTTTTTAATAACTCTTGTAACAATTTCTCCTTATTTAATCAGAAATATTATTATTTTTGAAAAGGCTACAATTATTAAATCGTTTGGTTATAATTTTTGGAGAGGAAATCATCCCGAGGCATTAAAAAATTCATTAGTAGAAGGTTCTGAGCTACGCTATGGTAACTTAAGTGAACAAATACATTCTATACCCAAGGATAATAATTTTAGATTTAACTACGATAAATTATTTCTTTCTGAGGCCATAAAAAATATTGGCTCTAACCCAATTGGTTATATAATTTTTAGTATCAAAAAAGGTTTATCTTTTTTATTAATTAATGCAAAGTCCATGGATCCAAAATATTTTAATCCTTTTAATTATTTACCTTTATTGGTTTTGGGAATAACATCATTAATTGGAATTGGTCTATCAGATAAAAAATCTTATAAATTTAATTTTTTAATAATGGTGTTTTTTATATATGTAATGATTTTTTCAGCTGTAGCTATTTTACCAAGATACAAACTTATCATTCTTCCATTGCAAATAATTTTTACCAATGTTTTGATTGAGCGTTTTAAAAAAATTTTTTTTAATCATAAAAAAGTAACTAGATAGATTATTTTATTTGAGGAAATCATTAATTAATGCAATCAATCATTAAAGATAAAAGTTTTGTTGATGTAATTTTACCAAATTATAATAAAGCCGAATTTTTAGAAGAATCAATTAATTCAGTTGTATCCCAAACCTATAAAAATTGGCGCATGTACATAATAGATGATAATTCAACAGATAAATCTAGAGATATAATAAATAAATTTTCAAATTTAAAAAATGTAAGTGTTATTAATCTTAAAAAAAATATGGGCCCATCTTTTTGCAGAAACTATGCAATGAGAATATCACAATCAAAATATATAGCTTTTATTGATTCAGACGATAGTTGGTCCGAATATAAGTTAGAAAAACAAATTCGATTTATGGAAGATAATAATTTTGTTTTTACTTATACAGATTACACGCCTTTTTTTGAAAAAAGTGGCAAAAAAAAAATTAAAAAGAGAACATTTTTAAAAGATTATTTTAAATTTGAGACTTTTATTAAAAATTCATCTATTAATACTACCACTATGATCATTTCCAGATCTATTTTGGGCACACATAGATTTCAAAAAATCAAATTGTTAGAAGATTACTTGTTTAAATGTAAATTATTTAAAAGCAATAATATTGCAAAAAAACTTGGTGAAGATTTGGCGTTTTATAGAATACTTAGCAATTCTAGATCAAGCAGAAGAATAAAAAATATTTTTTGGCTTTGGTATATAAATAAAAAGTATAACAGACTCAATTTTTTTGAAAACTTAACATCAGTTTTTTCTATAGCAATGAACTCAATTAAAAAATATGGAATTAAATAATATTATATTTTCTATTTTATTATTATTTTTCGGTTTTTTTTTGAACAAATACCTTCTGTATTATTTTTATAGATCAAAATATAACTTTTTAATCGATAAAGACTATAAAAAACCACAAGCATTTCATCAAAACTCTACTTATAGATTAGGTGGAGTAACAATTTTTTTTACTTTATCTATGGTGTTCTTATACCTTTTTTATAAACAAAATATCTACTTTCCTGCGTATACCACTTTTTGTACATTATTTTTTATTTTAGGCCTTTTAGATGATTTAAAAATAAATATCCTGCCAAAGTTTAGACTTGGTGCCATGATTTTAATTTTGATATTTTTAGTAATTTCAAATGAATTATACGTAGAAAAATCAGGACTTGCATTTTTAAATCATCTTTTAAAAATAGATATCTTTGGACTAATTTTTGTTATTTTGTGTTTTTTATTTATTGTTAATGGTTCAAATCTTATAGATGGATTTAATGGTTTATTAGGAATTCATGTTCTAATTATTTTTATTACTTTGTTTTCTATAAATTTAATTTACGATAATAATGACATTGCAACTTTTTTATTTTTTGTAATCTTATTGACGTTAATATTTCTTGTATTTAATTTTCCAAAAGCTCAAATGTTTTTAGGAGATAGTGGAGCATACCTTTTAGGAACTTTGGTGGCTGTATCAACTATAAAAACGAGCATACTTAATCCAACAATTTCTCCATTCTTTTTCAGTGCACTTTTAGCTTATTTATTTTTTGAAGTCTTTTTTTCATTTTTTAGAAAAATTTTTATTGCTAGACAAAGTCCACTATTGCCTGACAATAAACACTTACATATGAAATTTTACAAACTTTTATTAAAAAAAAGTAAATCTAAACTAAATTCTAACTATAAAGTTTCAATATATATAAACGGGATATATTTGTTGTTTATAATACCTGCTATTATTTTTATGCATGATGGTTTATTTTTAAGGTATTATTTTTTTGTACTACTTTGTGTATATTTATATTTTTATAAATCTGTCAATAAGTAGCATTAATAAAAAATAATATTTGTTTCGGGTGTGTAGTTCAGTGGTAGAACGCTACGTTGACATCGTAGAGGTCATAAGTTCAATTCTTATCACACCCACCAAAAATATTAATTTTTGTAATTTTTTAGGCAAATTTTGTTGTTTACAAAAAACTTTAAAAAATATATACCCTATGAGCCTGGTGATTATTGCGAAGGGGCAATACCCGATACCATTCCGAACTCGGAAGTCAAGCCCTTCAGCGCCGATGGTACTTTGTCTTAAGATATGGGAGAGTAGGACGTTGCCAGGCTAAACAAATCTAAGGTTATTGTATTATGAAAGTTGTAAGCTCTTTGAAATCTCATAAGAAAAGAGATCTGAACTCTAAATTGGTTAGAAGAAGAGGGCGAATTTATATAATTAATAAAAAAAATCCAAAATATAAAGCTAGACAGAGATAATGAAAATTGTTGGGTCTGTTAAAGAGGATTTGACCGTAGAACAGAGAATTTCTATTACTCCCGAGACTACAAAAAAATTAACTGGTTTAAATTTTTCTGTAATTCTTGAAAAAAATTATGCAGTACATTTGGGCATTGATGATCAGGAATATAAAAATCAAGGTGCAAATTTTTACAATACATCTAAGGAAGTGTTAGAAAAATCGAGTATAATTTTAAAAGTCAATAATTTATCAAATAATGAAATTAATTTAATTAAAAATGATTCGATACTTATTGGTCAATTTGATGCTTTTTCTCACAAGGAAGTAATAAATAAATTAGTTGAAAAAGATATTAAAATTTTTTCTCTTAATTTTCTTCCAAGAATTACCAGAGCTCAATCAATGGACGTTCTATCTTCTCAGGCAAATTTGGCAGGATATAGAGCAGTTATAGAAGCAGTAGAAGAATTCGGTAGAGCAATACCTATGATGATGACTGCTGCTGGGACAATTACTCCTGCAAAAATTTTAGTTATTGGTACTGGCGTTGCCGGACTACAAGCAATTGCCACAGCAAAAAGATTAGGTGGAATAGTCAGCGCTACGGATGTTAGAATTGCAGCAAAAGAACAAGTTGAAAGTTTGGGTGGAAAATTTTTATCAGTTGAAGGTATGGAAAACTTAGAAACTGCAGAAGGTTATGCTAAAGAGGCTGGAGAAGATTTTAAAAAAAAACAATCTGAATTATTAAAAAATTCAGTTAAAAAAAATGATATTATTATTTGTACTGCTTTAATTCCTGGAAAAAAGGCACCAAGGATTATCTCTGAGGAAATGGTTAAAAGCATGCGGCCCGGATCTATAATTTATGATTTAGCAGTCGGAAACGGTGGAAATTCAGCATATTCTGAATCAGAAAAAATTAATGTAATAAAGGGCGTAAAAATTATGGGTTCTAAAAATATATTAAATAATTTAGCGCTGACTGCTTCAGGATTATATGCAAAAAATTTACTTAATTTTATACTTAATATGTATGACAAAGATAAAAAAGATGTTTTTATTAACCTAGAAGATGAGATAATAAACAAAACTTTAATTAGAAAAAAGTTATAATTATGGAAATTGATCCTTTTATATTTAGGTTAAGTATTTTTATATTATCAATATTTATAGGTTATTATGTTGTGTGGAGCGTTACACCTTCGCTACATACACCTTTAATGTCAGTAACAAATGCAATTTCATCAGTCATTATAGTTGGTGCTATAATTGCAGGACTTTCAGGTAACATACAAAGTATTTTTGATACATCAAATATATTTGGTTTTATGGCAATATTTTTAGCAGCAATAAATATTTTTGGAGGTTTTTTAGTAACTCAAAGAATGCTTCAAATGTATAGAAAGAAAAAGAAAAATAAATAGATATGTCAGCAAATTTATCAGCAATATTTTACCTAATTTCTGGCGTTTTATTTATTTTAGCTTTAAGAGGATTATCATCTCCAGGAACATCTAGAAGAGGCAATTTATTTGGAATTTTAGGAATGATAATTGCTATAACCGTAACTTTTTTATCTGTAGGAAATTTTTCTACTGGTTTTATATATGTGCTAATCCTCTTACTTGTAGGAGGATCAATAGGAGCTTTCATAGCTTACAAAATACCAATGACAGCAATGCCGGAACTAGTAGCTGGCTTTCACAGTTTTGTAGGTCTTGCAGCAGTTTTTGTGGCAATATCAGCTTTTTTAAATCCCCAAGCTTTTAATCTTGGCTCGCCGGGAAATATTAAAATTTCGAGTTTGGTTGAAATGTCAATTGGTGCTGCAGTAGGAGCTATCACATTTTCAGGATCGATAATAGCTTTTTTAAAACTTCGAGGAATAATGTCAGGCTCACCGATTACTTTTAAAGGTCAGCATTATATTAACTTATTACTAGGATTATCAATTATAGTATTAATTTTTTATCTTTGTAAAACACAGTCAGACAGCATCTTTTGGAGAATAATTGAAATATCTTTTTTGTTAGGACTTTTATTAATTATACCAATTGGAGGCGCAGATATGCCAGTTGTTATCTCCATGCTTAATTCTTACTCTGGATGGGCTGCAGCAGGAATTGGTTTTACTTTAGAAAATACAGCACTAATAATAACAGGCGCTCTTGTTGGATCTTCAGGTGCAATTTTATCTTACATCATGTGCAAGGGAATGAATCGTTCCTTTTTTAGTGTAATTTTAGGTGGGTTTGGAGCAACAGACTCAATTTCGAAAAAAGACAAAAATAAAAAATCTGTGAAAAGTGGAAACGCTGAAGATGCGGCATTTTTAATGAAAAATGCATCATCGGTTATAATTGTACCAGGTTATGGTATGGCTGTTGCACAAGCTCAACATGCGGTAAGAGAAATGGCCGATGGTTTAAAAAGAAATGGAGTAAAAGTTTCCTATGCTGTGCACCCGGTTGCAGGAAGAATGCCAGGACACATGAATGTTTTGTTAGCTGAAGCTAATGTTCCGTACGATGAAGTTTTTGAACAAGAAAATATAAATAATGATTTTGCAAGCACCGATGTTGTTTTTGTGATTGGCGCTAATGATGTTACTAATCCTGCCGCTAAAAATGATTCAAAAAGCCCTATTTATGGAATGCCAATCTTGGATGTTGAAAAATCAAAATCAGTTCTTTTCGTTAAAAGAAGTTTGTCACCAGGGTATGCAGGCATAGATAATGAACTATTTTACAGAGATAATACTTTAATGCTTTTTGCAGATGCTAAAAAAATGACAGAGAATATTATAAAAAATATTGATTAATTTTTTATGAATTTAAATAAAAATTATTTTTTCAAAATTCTTATAATTTGCCTAGTATCTGTTTCATTTTTTTTGGGATATTTTTTAAGAGAGAATGCTGTTGGCGGAGGTCAAGAATTCTATGTGATGGAATGGCCAATAATACAAAGTTTAAAAACAAATTTTTTATATACCATAGTAAATTATAAACACTTTATTGATTTCACAATGCCATTTCCACATATGGCAAATGCTTATTTAAATCCTTTTTCAGACAATATTGAAAATTTTCAATTATTCAATACATTTGTATCTTTTGGAATTTTTTTAATTCTTTTTTTTGTTCTTAAAAAAGTTTTTTTTCAGATTAATAATATTGATGCCTTGTTAATTTCCTCAGTGATATTACTTTTACCTTTTTTCAGAACTTCTGCTTTTTGGGGAAAACAAGAAAATTATGGGTGGTTGTTTTTAATTCTTGCATATTATTTTTTTTTTGAAATAAAAAAAAATATATCTAATAATCCTTCAAATAAAGATTTAATCCATACAATACTTTTTTGCTCAACTAGTGCGCTTGCATTATATTCTAGGCAAGCACTATTTTTTTTACCTATATCCTATTTGCTATATTTATTTATTAATAACTCTCACAAAAAAATAATTATATTATCAATCGTTTCATTTACCATACTATCTATACCGGGGTTTTTATTGATATGGATATGGGGCGGTATATTCCCCGAATTGCCTCAAGAACACTTTCCAGGCGAATTTTTTGGATGGTGGATACATCCAATGCATGTTCTTAAAAATATCCCGATTTTATTTAGTTATATTGCATTTTATTTGATGCCAATTTTAATAATAGAACTTTTTCATTCAGGATTTAAACAATTTTCAAATAGATATTTTAAAAGCTTTATTTTTGCTTTGGTAGTTTTTGTTTTTTTGTCTCAAATTAATTTATTAGATTATTTGGGAGAATATACAAAAGCAGGAGGGGCCATCTTAAAGGTAAATTATCTTATACAGAAAAAGAATTTTTTATTACTTTTGCTTTTTAGCTCTATAGGATTTAGCATTTTATTTAGATTTTTCCTAGAAGATCGAAAAAACAACATCGTTATTTTGTTACCCATTCTAATTATATATGGATTTCCAGAATTGCTTTATCAAGAATATGTAGAACCTTTAATTCTAATAGTATTCTTTTTGGGGCTAAAAACCGATCTACACAAATTATATTTTAAAAATATTTCATTCTCTAATTCTATTCTAATTTTATACTTTGCTGTATATTTAGTTGGATCAATATATTTTAAGCATTTTGCTTTTGATAGTTATGAAAAATGGATAATTTTTCTTAATGCTCAATAGATATTATTGAAAAAGTAGACTATATTTACCTAGAAATTAGAGACAATAATAATGACAACCAAAGATGATATAGTATTTAAGCCCGCATATACGCCAAATCAAAATTGGGTAAAAGAATTAGATACTAGGCACATGGATTCGTCTTTAAGTGCTTTTAAAGCACCCAAAGATGATAAAAGAGTTATTACATTGTGCAAACCTTTTGTTGTTTTTTCAAAAAATTCTTATAGTTCACCAGTTACATTACCTTTAGGTCTTGCTTACTTAGGCGGTGTGCTCGAGAAAGCAGGTTATAAAACAAAAATAATTGATGCCACTGGAGAAAAAAGACCTTTGCTAATTACTCGCACAGTTGATAAAAAATATAACCTTCAAGGTTTAACCGCAGAACAAATAATAGAAAAAATTGATCCTAACACATATATTTTTGGTATCTCTCTCATGTTTTCTCAAGAGTGGTTTTTACATAGATCATTGATTGAAAAAATAAAAAAAAAATATCCAAAAATAATTATTGTGGCCGGAGGAGAACATGCATCAGCAATTCCAGAATATATTTTAAGAGATTGTCCTTCAATTGATTACGTCATAAAAGGTGAAGGTGAATTTTCAATGCTAGAATTTTCACATAGTTTATTTTATGAAAAAGATGTTAGCAATATAACAGGAATAAATTTTATTGATAATGAAAATAAATTCAAAGATAATGGATTAAGTAAAAGAATAGAGCATATTGATAAACTTCCAAGACCAGCTTGGCATTTATTGAATCCAGAAAATTACTATAATGACTACTATACTTTAGGTTTAGCCACTGGCAGAAATATGCCTATACTAGCTACTAGGGGTTGTCCATTTCAGTGTACATTTTGTTCAAGTCCATCTATGTGGACCACAAGGTATGTGATGCGTGATCCAAAAGAAATAGTTGATGAAATAGAATGGTTGATGAAAGAATATGATGCTAACGATTTTGAATTTTTTGATTTAACAGCGATAATAAAAAAAAGTTGGATAATACAATTTTGTAACGAATTAAAAAAAAGAAATTTGTATAATATAACTTGGCAACTTCCAGTGGGCACTAGAACAGAATCGTTAGATGAAGAGGTTTTAAAAGCCATTTATGAGACCGGATGCCATTTCGTATGCTATGCGCCAGAGAGCGGAAGTCAAAAAAGTTTAGATATAATTAAAAAAAGAGTAAATAAGGATAGGCTTGTAAACAGTATAAGAACTTCGGTAAAAGTAGGTCATAAAGCAAAATTAAACTTTATATTAGGCTTTCCTCACGAAACATTTCTTGATTGTTTAAAAACAATTTTTTTTGGTGTTTACTGTGCTTTTAGTCTTGGAGTTTCAGATATATTATTTTCAGTATTTTCACCATATCCTGGATCAGAATTGTTTGAAAAATTAAAAAAAGAAAAAAAAATTAAAATTGATGATAATTATTTTAAAGCATTGCATGCTCAATTTGATTTTACTAAGGGAGATTCATATTGTGAAAATGTATCTGGCCGGACACTTGCAATATTAAGATTAGTAGGATTTGCCTTGTGTTATGCGACTATTTATATATCAAGACCTAAAAGAATCTTTTCTCTATTTAAAAGCATAATTCAGGGAAAGTTTTTTGCTAAAAATTTATTCGAACAAAGAATTTACGAATTCTATTTAAGATTTAAACAAAAAAGAGAACGAAAAATAAAAGTTTAAAGAATAATTATTTTTTTTTTATTTTATTGGAATAATTTTTTATTATTGAAAATAAAAGCCAATAAATATAATAAGGCAACCATTTAATTATTTTAAAATTACTTTTTCTATTAGTAGCCTCAATCCATGTACTAGGAATTTCAGCTATCTTATAATTTAATATGTACGATTTAGTTGTTAGTTCCAAAGCAAAAGTAAATCCAACCGTAGATTCAAAATTTATATTATTTTTTAAATCTTTTGAAAACATTTTAAAGGCATTCGTGCAATCTTTAAAAGGTATTCCTGCTAAATAATAAATTAAATAGGATCCAATTTGAGTAATTGTTTTTTTTATTTTTTTTGCTCCAAGCATTTTTCCTCCAGATACAAATCTGCTTGGTATTACCAAACCATTTCCATTTTCAATTAAATTAATCATTTTATTTATTAATTTTATATTTTCGAAATCATCCGCCATATAAACTAAAATTATTTCTGCACTAGAAGAATTAATACCTTCAATTATTGCAGAATTAGGCCCGGTCTTTGGATTTTTAATAAATAATATTTTTTTATTAATTATTTTACCGCCTTTTAAATATTTTAGAGTTAGATCAGATTCATTATCATAACAAATCAAAATTCTAAAATCATGTTTTACATCATTTTCAAAAGCCTTTAGAAGAGAAACAATATTTTCTCCTTCGTTGTAAACTGGTATTATAATATCAAGCTTAGTCATTTATTCTATATGGGGCGTGGGAAGAGGTATAATAAATTTCCCCCCTTTTTTAGCAAACAAAGATTTGGATACAAAAAATTTTTTATAATTCCATGATAATAAAAGGGCATAATCGATTTTCTTTTTTAAAAAATCTTCATCACTAATAATTTTAATATGACTGCCTGGAGTATATTTCCCTATTTTTTTTTTGTTATTTTCTGAAGCAAATTGGATTGTTCCTTTTTTTAGATCAAGACAATTCAGCAAAGTATTTCCTTTAGAAGATGCAGTGAAACAACCCAACTTATAATTTTGATTATACTTTAAATAAGTAATTTTTTTTATTTTTTTTATTTTTGTATTAACAATTTTTCTGAAAGATTTATATTTTTTTATTCTCTTTATTCCCCATAATTTTTCATATTTTATTTGTTTAATAACTCTATAATTTGATTTATAAATGGAATTCTTTCTTGCTAAAAATAATCTGATGGCTGGCCCAGAAGCGCCAAGGTTTAGTTTTTCAAAATTAATAATTTTAATGTCAAATTTTTCAAACAAATATTTAAGAGGAGTTAAACCAAAATAAGATAGATGTTCATGATATATCAAATCAAACAACCCTTCATTTATCATATGCAGTAAGTATGGAAATTCTATGACCACTAAACTTTTTTCACTCATTATATTTTTTAGTGATTTTGTAAATTCATTTAAATTGTCTATTTGAGCCAAAACATTTGTTATTGTTACTATCTTTGGATTTTTATATTTTTTTAAATATTTGCGTGAAGTTTTCAAATTAAAAAAACTATTTATTAATTTAATTCTTTTTTGTTTTATAAACTTAGAAGCGTCTGAAGGTTCAATTCCCACAATATTTTCAAATTTTTTGGGGTAATTGTTTAGTAGCACTCCATCGTTACAGCCAATATCTAAAACCGTTTCAGAAGGCGAAACTTTAAAATCTTTTACTAGTTTTTCTACCAATTTTTTATAGTGATTAGATAATGCTTTTGAAGAAGAGGAAAGATAATCATATTTATCGAATATAAATTTTGTATTTGGAATAATCGATAATTGACTTAAACCACAATTTTGACACAAAACAGTTGCCAGAGGAAATTTTTTTTCTTTTTTAATGTCCTTATAATTCAAAAAAGAATTAGAGAAAGGCTGTCTTCCTAAATCGAGGTAATTAAACAGTTTTTTTGAAGAGCAAATACGACAATATTTTAAAATCTTATTTCTCATAAAAAACTCATAATAGTGAAATATATTGGAATAAAAAGTAATTTTTGTTAATACCTTTCTTAATACGATGATTAATAGAAATAAAGTATGTGTTGTTGGCGGAGCAGGACATGTTGGCCTACCATTAGGTTTAGCGTTTAGCTCAAAGGGTTATGATGTATCATTAATTGATAAAGATAAAAAAAATATAAAAAAAATTAATCAAGCTGAGATGCCATTCATTGAAGAAGGCTGTTCAAAATTATTAAAAAAAATGATCTATAAAAAAAAAATTTTTGCCACAAACAATCTTAATGAAGTAAAAAATAGTAAATTTATAGTAGTATGTATAGGGACTCCTGTTAATGATAGGTTTAATCCAAATTTAAAAAATTTTTTAAATTTTTTTAAAAATATCAAAAAATATTTAAATAAGAATCATATTGTCATAATTAGAAGCTCTGTTTATCCAGGAATTTGTGATAAAATTTTTACTATTATTAAAAACAAATGTAAAAATCTTAGCTATTGTCCCGAAAGAATAGCACAAGGTAAATCTTTAGTAGAAATGCCACATATCTCTCAAATCATTTCAGGCAAAAATAACATAGCAAAATTTGAATCTAAAAAAATATTTAAAAAAATAAGTAAAAAAATAATTTTTACCGAGATTAATGAAGCTGAACTAATCAAGTTATTTTCTAATGCTTATAGATATATTAATTTTTCTATATCAAATCAATTTTATATGATGTGTAAAAATCAGGGTCTAGATTTTTTTAGAATTAGAAATTTAATGAAAGATAATTACAGTAGGAATAAAAATTTACCAATGGCAGGATTTACTGCGGGACCTTGTTTAATGAAAGATACTATGCAACTATCTTCATTTTATAATCATAAATTTTCATTATGTCATTCAGCAATGTCAATAAACGAAGATTTACCAAAATTTATAGTTAAAAATTTAAATAATAAATACAATTTAAAGAAAAAAATTGTGGGTGTTCTTGGATTGTCATTTAAGGCAGAAAATGATGACATAAGGGATTCTTTATCAATTAAATTATTAAATTATCTTAAATCAAAAAAAATAAAAACTTTGCAGTCAGATGAATATTATAAAAACAAAAATAATGTTAAAAAAAGTGTTTTATTGAAAAAATCAGATATAATAATTATAGCTACGCCACACAAGGCTTACAAAAAACTTAAAATTAAAAAAAATAAAGTATTAGTAGACATTTGGGGTCTTATTGACAAAAGATAAGAAAATATTATTAATCGGAGGAAGTGGGAATTTAGGTTCAGCCATTATAAAATCAGGTCTTTTCAAAAATTTATACTATCCTAAAAAAAGTTCTTTAAATCTTTCGAAAAGAAATGATTTAAAGAAAATATTTAAAAAATATAATTTTGATTTGATAATTAATTGCGCAGCCATAGCTAGAATAGTTGAATGTGAAAAAGATCCAACCAAAGCTATTAAAGTTAATATTGAAGGAACGTCTAATTTGGTAATGGAAATTCTTTCTCATAATAAAAGTTGTAAAAAGAAAACCAAACTAATACACATGTCTAGTGATGCTGTTTATCCATCACAAAGCGGTAATTATTTTGAAAGCAGTAATTTAGCCCCCTATAATGTTTATGGATGGACAAAACTTGCATCAGAGTTTCTTGTTAAATTTTTAGATAAATATGTAATAATTAGAACAAGATTTTTTGATAAGAAAAAAATTAAATATATTAAGTCAGCCAAAGATATTTTTACTTCAAAGATAGAAGTTAACGAATTAGTAAAAAAAATAAAAATGATTTCTATGAAGAATTATAATGGAATTTTAAATATAGGTTCAAGTAGACGTTCAGATTATGATGTATATAAAGTTTTTAAAAAAAATCTTAAGCCTTGTAAACGAAAAGATATAATTAAAAACCTAAATGTTATGTTGTCAAAAGACTCATCAATGAATATTAGTCTTCTTAGAAAAATAGAGAAAAGAAAATGAGAAAAAAAACCTTCCTAATTACAGGTGGAACGGGCTTTATTGGCTCAAATATAACCAGACTATTAATAACAAAAGGTCATAATGTAAAAATCCTTGATAATAATTTTAGAGGCAGTTTGAACAAAATAGAAAATATTAAAAAAAAAGTAAAATTTATTAAAGGCGATATAAGGGATAAAAAAATTTTAGGCACAGCCTTAAAAAACGTCGACGCTGTTATTCATTTGGCTTATGTTAATGGAACTAAGTTTTTTTACAGCAAACCTATTTTAGTTTTAGACATAGCAGTAAAAGGAATACTTAATATAATTGAGGGTTGTATAAAAAATAAAGTAAAGGAATTATATTTAGCTTCAAGTTCAGAAGTTTACCAAACACCAATTAAAATCCCTACGGATGAAAAAGAAATGCTAAAAATTCCAGATGTTTTCAATCCACGTTACTCTTATGGTGGAGGTAAAATATTAACAGAATTAATGGGAATTCATTATGGTAAAAAATATTTTAAAAAATTAATAATATTCAGACCTCACAATGTTTACGGAACAAATATGGGCTTTGAACATGTTGTTCCTGAATTCATTAATAGATTTAAAAAGTTAAAAAATAAAAATTTTAAAATCCAAGGATCTGGCAATGAGGTGAGATCTTTTATTTTTATTGAAGATTTTATAAGTGCATTTGATTTAATCCTAAAGCGTGGAAAGCATTTAAATATCTACAATATTGGAACTAATCAAAAAATAAAAATTAAAGACTTAGCTTATAAATTGTCTAAGATTTTAAAAAAAAAAATTGTTTTAAAAAGAACTTCGTTTGCTAAAGGTGGGACACTTATTAGAGTGCCCAATATAAGCAAAATCAAAAAATTAGGCTTTAAACCTAAATTTAATTTAGACAGAGGTTTAAGGAAAATTTTATTAAAGTAATTTTTTGTTTTTATCCTGACAAATTAAAAAAGAGCCCAGCTAATCCTAAAATAAATACTCCACTAAATATTGCAGCCAAGGTTAATCCTAGTATCAACTTGTCTTTTTTGGTCATTTTATGTTCATCGCTCATAATCAATATATATATATAATGTTTTTATAATTTTTTTATCTTTATTTCAATATCATTTAAACTATTTAAATTAGAAATAAAAATTGGATCAGATGCAACTGGACCACCCGAGGGAATAATAATAGTGCCTGGATCGTATTCTTTAATTACAACCTCATCATGAATACAACTGCCACCAATTATTAATAAATTATAATTTAGTCTTTTCCAATCGGTGTAAATAGAATTATCATTTAGCGAACATAATACTCTGATGATATTTATTTTTTTTTTTGAGTTGATAATTACATCACTTTTATTATGTCTTTCTTGTTGTATAAGAAATAGATTATCAATTTTATCATTATTTATTATGTTAAAATAAAGGCTATTAATCCATATATTCATTCCAATTGAGTATTTTACTATTTTTTTTTCAGGATCAATGTTAACTAAATTTTCTCTTTTATTCATATACTCTTTTAATTTTTTTTTACTTACCTGATATTCAGGTGGTTTATTTTTGTAAAAAATTTTTTTATAAACCATTTTTAATTGTAAATACGGAGATAATTGATATTTGTGGGCTAGAACACCTGCTAAGTAAGAAATAGAAATTATTATTAAAAATACAACTTTAAGAGAAATTTTTTTTTTCATAATTATTAAGGGGCGTTCTGTTGCCCGGTGCCCCAGACCGCGCTTTCTTAAATTAAATTAAGCAGCGAGAGCAAATTTATCATTTGCAATTATAATTTAGCCCGATAACGACGGAACAATCCCGAACGAAAGAATAGCCTTTAGACACTCGTCGATTCTAATTCACCCCCATA
>Ga0310344_10001198_pt1 | contig 19874 bp, 18 predicted proteins | sample HC15DNA20200_MG_FD_203801 | JGI IMG/M metagenome (GOLD analysis project Ga0310344, IMG submission 203801) | Marine microbial communities from station ALOHA, North Pacific Subtropical Gyre - HC15-DNA-20-200_MG | ecosystem: Environmental > Aquatic > Marine > Oceanic | place: Pacific Ocean: North... | reverse complement strand
GATTCGGAGTCTCTCGCTCAGGTGCGCTTAGTAGGCAAACAAATACTGTTAGCGGCAAAAAAATGATCATGAACCACCCAATCACCGAGGCTTTTTCTTCATAAGTCGGAGACGCAATTTGCTCCATAATAGCCGGTACAATACCCGCTAGCAGTCCACCAGCAATGACTAATACTTGCAGTAATCCTGTAATTCGCGAACGACGATCGTAGTCGCGGGAGAGCTCCAGCGCCCAGGCCGTATGGCTGATTGTCCAAGCGTCCCAACCTATGTAGAGGACCGATAACGTCAGGAATAGATAAACGCCAGACACAATTTCCGGCGGGTTATACGCAAGATAGATCGCTACCATCAGAATCGGGGCAGACAACACCAACCAGGGTCGGCGGCGCCCCCAACGGGTCTGATAATTATCCATGAAAAGCCCCCAGAGCGGTGCCGCAATCATATCGACGAATTTTGCGCCGAAGAAAATGGCACCGACCACTGCAGTATCGAGCCCACGATGCTCTGCATATAACGCGGGAAGAAATACAAAAACCGCAGTTAGGAGCATATTGAGCCCCATAGCCGGTAGGGAAAAGCCAACCATGCGAAGCTTACTGACTTGTATCTCGCTCATCAGCCTAGAATAGGCTATTAGCATCATGAAGTAAGCAAAAAATCCTCATTTAAGTCTTTGCTGGGATATAGTTCGTCTTTCTAAACTAGGAATCATTCGATGCCTGTATTGGTAAACCATAATAGTGTGGATAGCATCACGATAAGCGAAGGCGTCTCGCGGCAACCGCTGATTACGTCTGAACTGGTGGGCAATGATTGGATTGTCCTGGACCGATGGGCCATTGATGCCGCCTCATGCGCAAGGATTGCCGTTGCCAATACCGATCTCGCCTGGTTCCAACTACTTGAAGGTGCGGCGACTCTCGATGGATCGACCGGCCACCATGAACTAACCGACGCTAATGTGATTTTCCTTCCGCCAGGATATGGAGGCAACCTTAAATCCAATGAAGGCGCGGTCGTCTTATATGGCGGCGTGCCGAATGCCTCCCGATTCGATTCGGGCTTCGGTGAATCGACCCTAGAGTTCCGTTGCGTAAACTGGCGCGAAGAACCGGTACTGGATTCCGAGCACGATGCCCGTACGCGGATCTATCTAGTCACTCCAACACTCTTTGGTACAAGGGCGGTAAAGGGCGAGATGATTATCTATCCACCGGGAACGATAGGAGCAAATCATCACCACGAAGAGACGGAACACTTTCAGTATATTATCAGTGGGCGGGGCACTGCGCTTTTAAATGAGGGCTCAACACCGATAAGCGCTGGAGATACTTTATACAATTATGAATTTGAGCGTCATAACTTTGTCAACGATGGCGATGAGGATCTCGTCTTCGTCGAATACTTCGTTCCCGGCGAGTTCCGAACAGTCTGGGAAGATCCTAAACTAGTATGCACCTGGCTCCCAGCGGGCAAGAACATCGATGGCGGCGAACCTTCTCGCACTATTGGTACACACAGTTCTGCGGAGACCGTAAATCCTGAAGGCGTTTAATCGTGGCCGTGTACTCGGCAAAACTATGACAAGACCTGGAGGTACTATATGACCAATAAAGTTAAGTGGTATTACCACCGCAACGGGTGAACCAGCTGTACCCGAGCCGCCAAGTTTCTGGTGGCAAATAATATTGAAATAGGCGAGCAAGTATCCGCAAGCAAAAAACTTCAGGCCTCGGATGCTGAAGCGTTGTTGGCAGACGTATCGCGATTAATCGTTGCGAAAGGAAAAAAGGTTGTTGACTTCTCTAAAGCCGATAAGTCTTCGGCGGATGCAGTTCAAGCCATGCTAGGACCGACAGGTAATCTGCGAGCGCCAACGGCACACGTTGGTAAGACATTAGTAGTCGGATTCAATGAAGACGTGTACAGCAGCCTATTAGGCTGATTACTCGGGGTAGTTTCCTGGCGGAAAAGGAATAACACCACTCTCTGCATAAGGCGTAGCTATGGCTGGACGAGTATCGGGGTCAACTGAAACCGGAGAACCCGGAGCGTCCATATCTGGGTACCTTTGTCCCCTATTAATCGGCTCAACCTGAGGTACGGCTGCGAGTTCGGCAACTAACCGTGCAAGCACGTCGGGATACTCAGTCGCTAAATCGTTTTGCTCATAGGGATCCGTGTAAATATCGAACAGATAGTTCTGGACTTCCCCATCCTCATTCAGTCCCTGTACTAGCTTCCAGTCGTCACTGAAAAAAGCATGCAGAACCGCATCAGTAGAGCTGTGATAATTACTCAGTATGACGTCCTGGCTGACAATCGGCTCACCGACTGAAACAACTGGCCACATATTCTGACCTTCGATCTGCTTCGGGGCATCTATGGGAATATCAGCCGCAGCAAGAAAAGTAGGCAGCAAATCCATCACAGTGAGACGTTGATCGAATACCGTTCCGCCCTCAATAACATCTAGCCCATGGATCAACGCCGGAACGCGAATTCCCCCTTCCCAAGGAGAATTTTTGGCTCCCCGCAGCTGCCCATTATTCGCCCCTAACCGTGGATTACCACCATTATCACTAAAGAACATCAGTAGCGTCTCGTCCATGATACCCGCGTCATCGAGCGCCTCAGAGATACGGGCAATTGCCCCATCCATCTCCGAAACCATCGCTGCGTAAACACGACGGGTCTGGTCCTCCAAGTGCGAATATGCGGCGATAGCCTCCTCCGACGCCTGTAAAGGAACATGTGGCGCGGTAAAAGTAATATATAGAAATATAGGCCGATCGGGGTCTCGTTCCTGTATATGGCGCACTGCTTCATCCGCGATTAGATCCGTGACGTGCCCAACTTCGAACACTGTCTCCCCGTTACGCTGCCAGTCGACGCGACCGGCCATCGTATGGCTTTCATGATTAAGGTAGCCATGCAAACTTCCATAGAACGTATCGAAACCGTGATTCAACGGATGGTAGATGGATTCATTCGAACCCAGGTGCCACTTGCCAACAGCGTGTGTTTGATAGCCTGCTTCCCGAAGATATTCAGGCATTAGCTTCTCATCTGTAGGTAACCCTCTTTCAAACCATGGATCAAATGGACTCGATACGCTCGTGCTCAGAGGGGATCGCCCCGTTAGAAATGTCGCACGAGTAGGCGAACATACCGCCTGGACGTAGAAGCGATTGAGCCTCATACCTTCTGCAGCAAGACGGTCGATCTCGGGTGTGCGAATCTCGCTACCGTTAAAACCAACATCCCCCCAACCCATATCGTCAGCAATAAGAACAACAATATTAGGGGCACCTGCAACCGGCGCAATCTGAAAAAGAAAGACTGCGGAGACTGCTAGCACGAAATTGGAGACACTGTGGCGAAGAATCATAAATTCATTCCCTTAAAGGTACCCACCCCATTCAAAACAGACGGGGTCTGTGTGGATCAAACTCGCTCACTAAAAAACGCTACTAAGTTACTTAAGGAAGCGCATTAGACAAAAACTTTCGGTCTGAGGTACCGAGTGCAAACTCAAAAAACATCCTCAAGCCGATTTCTAAGTTTTAGCTAATGCCCGAGATTCCAATAATCGCTCTCGCTAGGACTCTATGCGCAATAACCTTCGAAGATTACCACCAAGAATAACTTCCTTCTCAATGTCTGTTAAAAAATCTGCTTCGACTATCAAATCTATAGTATCCGGCCAGAAGAATGGCTGATCCGAGCCATAGACGAGTTGATCCGCTCCCATCTCGGCAACAAGATGCCTAAGCCCTTCTGACGAAAAAACCATCGTATCGGCCAAGATTTGCTGCCGCAGATACTCACTAGGCGCCCTCTCGTTCAGGCAGTCCGAATTAGCACGCTCGCAAGCGAAATCCGTACGACCGATATAAGACGGCAGATAGCCGCCTCCGTGCGCGCCGCATACCCGTAGACCTGGGAACCGATCTAGCGTTCCATTAAAGATCAGGTTACTCAGAAAAAACGTCGTCTCAAAAGGGTTCCCGAGTATATTCGCTTGACCGCCACGTTCAGGTAATCCGCCCTCTCGAAAAAGATAAACCGAATCGGTCGGATGCATAAAAACAGGAACCTCTAGCTCTTCTACCTTCGCCCAAAAAGGATCGTATTTGGCAATGGAATTAGCTTCTCCCAACACCGTCCCTCCTACAGACACACCACGAGCTCCCAGCTCATTGATGGCGTACTCTACTTGATCAGTAGCTAAATCTGGATGCTGTAGCGCCGGCGAAGTCAACGCAACAAATCGATCCGGGTGTGCTTCACACCAAGTGGCCATTGCTTCATCATGAATCCGCACGATCTGGCTCGCGAGATCTTCATCAGCCCCATACCACCAATAATTGTTCACACTTAATGCAGCAACATCGATACCGCGCTCGTCCATCGCGTCCATACGAAAATCACCAAGGACATACCAATCTGGGAATTGGCGATCAAACGCTGTACCTGCAATAACATCCGCTACCTCCCGGAAGACGCAGTGAGCGTGGATATCAACAATCTTGATCTCCTGCCCTCCAATCACAACCTGCTTGCCACCAGATTGTGCACTCACCCTCGATCCATGGCCCAAGAAATAGGCACCTGCACTGGCACTACCCATTGCTCTGAGGAAATCTCTTCTATTCGGCATTATTAATCCCCTTAATCTATGCGGCCGATCCGATAAATCCAGCCAAGAGCGAAAACCAACCCACTAAACATCAGGATAGAAATTATCGTTAACAATCGTAAAATATCGGAAAAACAATATCGTCTCGAATATTGCCAGAAAGTAGTGATGATATTCCACTTCACTACGATCGGAACAGAAAGGAAAGTATTAGAATACACGGATTGAATATCATGGCGAACTGGCGTATTTCCAAGGCTATATTGGGTGGAATTCCGCTTGCACGAAGTTCACACATATTTAGTTGTAAACACTAGCGAAAAAATTAATGAGCACAACGATCATCAATTCGTCACTCTCCGACGTTAACCTTCCCTCTCCAATGAATCATAGAGTTATCGCAATCGGAACCATCGTCAGCCTTGGGTTAACAACTTACCTAGCGCAAAGCTTTGGATGGCGGCAGGGCGCATTGTTTGTGGTCGGCTTCGCGGCAGGGCTAATTCTTTACCATGCCGCGTTCGGGTTCACATCGGCATGGAGAAATATCGTACGCACCGGTAATGGGGCGGGTCTGCGAGCGCAACTTCTGATGCTAGCAATCACTACGTTAGTTTTCCTGCCGCTGATTGCAGACGGACAATTCCTTGGAATGGATATTCGTGGCAACATCAGACCACTAGGATTCTCTGTTATTGCTGGCGCCTTTCTGTTCGGTGTTGGCATGCAACTAGGTGGTGGCTGCGCGTCAGGAACCCTATTTACCGTAGGCGGTGGCAGCATCCGTATGGTCGTTACCCTAATCGCATTTGTCATCGGCTCTGCTCTAGGTGCATTCCATTTACCAGCATGGCAGCAAGTTGGGGGACTCGCTCCAATCTCCCTGCAAACCGAGTTCGGAACGCTCGGAGCACTAACGATTTCATTCGCGCTGTTAATAGCACTATGGGTGGGCTCTGTTGTCGTCGAACAACGCCGCCACGGTAACGTTTCGGCCGTTAAAGAAAGGGAACCGCAACAAAAGTGGCTACGCGGACCATGGCCGTTCCTTGCTGGCGCGGTCGGTTTGGCTGCGGTAAACATCGCGACATTATTACTCGCTGGCCGACCCTGGGGCGTAACCTCAGGATTTGCGCTGTGGGGCTCAAAAATCGCTGCAGTAGTGGGTATTGAAGTGTCCGCCTGGCCCTACTGGCAATCGGAAGCGGCGGCAAGGACACTGGAATCGAGCGTTTTCCGCGACATTACGTCGGTGATGGACTTCGGAATTATCCTCGGCGCGTTAACCGCGGCAGGATTGGCAGGTAGATTTGCGCCGACATGGCGCGTACCCGCTCGTTCATTGTTGGCCGCAATAATCGGAGGATTACTACTCGGTTACGGTGCGCGGATCGCCTACGGCTGTAACATCGGCGCATTCTTCAGTGGTGTTGCCTCATCTAGCTTACATGGCTGGCTATGGCTAATAGCTGCTTTCTCTGGGAGTAGTATCGCTATTCGGATGCGCCCGTGGTTTGGAATGCAAAACTAGTTTCCTTAATCGCTGCAAATCATCGGAGAGCTTCGGCTAGGCCGATGAGAACATACTGGGTATGTACAAATCCTCAACCAATTGAGCATCACGACAAAAATCGTTGTCGTCTAGGCGACAAAAGCCTATATTTATTCTCATAACCAAAAGAAAGAAGGAACACAATCAATGACAAAGGAACAAAAAATAGACCAACGAGTGTTTGATCTTTATGACGAGTATTGCCACGGCCGTATGGACCGCCGTGAATTTCTAAGCCGTGCAGCGGCAATCACGATCGGTGGTATATCCGCTCTATGGATGGCACAAGCCCTACTACCACGTTATGCCGAAGCACAAACAATCTCTTTCACCGACCCACGCATGACAGGTACTTACGTCGACTACGACTCGCCGGGCGGAACCTCAGGCAGAATGCGCGGTTATCTCGTTCGACCTGCAGGCGACGGGCCATTTCCTGGCGTCGTAATCATTCACGAGAACCGTGGATTGAACCCTCACATCGAAGATGTGGCGCGGCGTGCCGCAGTAGCTGGATTCCTAGCATTAGCCCCTGACGGCCTGGCACCAGTCGGCGGATATCCTGGCAATGATGACGATGGTCGTGCCCTGCAACGGGGTCTCAATGATGAAGAGCTCGATCAGGATATGATAAATAGCGCACGATTTTTAAGATCTCAGGATGATTTCAATGGCTATCTCGGTGCGACGGGCTTTTGCTGGGGCGGCGGCATGACGAATCGTCTTGCGGTCGCGCTGGGTAGCGATCTGAATGCGGGTGTGCCGTTCTACGGCGCGGCACCTGCAAGCGAAGAGGTATCTAGGATCGAGGCATCGATGTTAATTATCTATGCGGGTACCGATGCACGAATTAATGCTATGTGGCCCGAATACGAAGCAGCTTTGCAAGCGAACAATGTCGATTATGACATGCAAATGTTCGAAGGAACCCTGCATGGCTTCCACAACAATTCGACGCCCCGCTATAACGAAGCCGGTGCGGCGCTTGCGTGGAATAGTACGATCGGCTTTTGGCGCGAAAAACTCAACGGATAAGGTAGCGGCTCGCGCATTGAAACTACTAATAGAGGGAGAAGCCATGTCCACCTTATTTTATCGTTGTCTCGCTACGGGATTGTTCGCGTTCAGTTTACCGGCGTTTACCCAAGCTCAGGGCGTCCCCGAGCTACCGGACGGCCATGGTAAGGAGTTGGTTCAGGCTGCCTGTGTCGCCTGCCATCTGACTGACCTGATTTCCAATTCTACTGGCTACACCAACGAGCAATGGCGAAATGTCATGAGTAAGATGATCGATTTGCCAGAACCTCTAGCAGGAGAGATTGCCCATTATCTGAGCAATAATTTTCCGCTAGACACCGCGCGGCAGCCAGCCCTGGTTGCTGGTGACGTTAGTGTCACCTTTCAGGAATGGAACACTCCAACGCTTGGCCAGAGACCGCGAGATCCGCTAATGACGCCTGATGGAATGATCTGGTGGGCTGGTATGTACGGCAGCCTCATCGGCCGGCTCAATCCCGAAACAGGCGAAATGACGGAGTGGAAACTCGATCCGACCGCGCGGCCACACAGCATCATTAACGATGTGGAAGGCAATATCTGGTACACCGGTAACGGCAACGGCACCGTTGGCAAACTTAACCCCACAACGGGCGAAATCGACGTATATCCAATGCCGGATCCCGCTGCACGCGACCCACACACACCGCTTATCCTGAACAACGGCGACATGTGGTTCACTCTCCAGAACAGTAATATGCTCGGACGTATTGTCCCGGATACAGGTGACATCCGACTGACCACGATGCCGAGAGAGCGCGCACGCCCTTATGGCATCAAGGAAGACTCCCATGGCATGATCTGGATTGCCTACCGGGGTAGCAATGCGATCGCAAAAGTTAACCCCGACTCGTGGGAAATTACAGAGTATGAAACTCCGAATCCAAATCCGGAGTCACACCCTGGTAACCACTATGTTCGCCGGCTCGCAATTGCTGAAGACGACACTGTTTGGTATGTGGATTCCGGACGAGGCTATATTGGCCAACTCAACCCGGAAACGGGCAAAATAAAAGAATGGTCATCCCCAAGCGGACCGCAGTCCCATCCATACGCTATTGCTGTCGTCAATGGAATAGTCTGGTACAACGAGTCACATCAACGTCCTGATGCGCTTGTCCGGTTCGATCCAGCGAACGAAACATTCCAGAGCTGGGCCGTCCCTTCTGGTATCGGCATCATCCGTAATATGAACGGTACACCTGACGGTAATCTCGTCATTCATCAAAGCAGTTCGAATACAGTTGGCCGCGTAATCATCGCGGACAACAATAACTGAATGCTCATGCTGGTCCGTCTAGAACGGTCCAGCATCAGTCCTTTATTAGCCCCCGTAGACGCTTCGAAATAATACATGTTCGGTGTGTCTACCGCATACGCCTGCACTGCTAATAAACCGAAGATTCGCCCTCTGGCCGGGTCTGGAACAACCTCAATGTCCACAAATACTGCTCTGGGCAATGACTGACCGCTTGTTCAATAGATGCATTCATGATTTGTGCATCGGCCACGTCATCATCACCGCTTAAGTCCTTTACGAATGGTAAAATTCTTACCACATAGCGTGATTTCTCAAAATCGTAGTGGCTGATACAGATAAACACTTTAGATTTTGTGTTTTTTGCTAACCTACCCAATACGGGAACTGTAGCTTTTTGCACCCCAAAAAAAGGTGCAAACACGCATTTACTAACAGCACCTAAGTCTTCATCCGCAGGATATATTAATACTCGATCGTTACGGATCGATTTTATCAGCGGGCGTAAACCGTCCTCGCGTGTATAGACAATACCGCCAAAGCGTATCCTGCGGTTAGCAATCAGCCAGTCTAACAGCGGGTTTTTTACTGGCTTGTAGGGACCAGATGATTTAATCCGCATCGAAAGCGCTGTAATAGCCACATCAAGGGAAGCGCTATGACACAATAAGATTATCGCGTTTTCACCGCTAGCCTTAACTACTTCTATCTGCTCTAGACCGACAACGTCTATTCGCTTTTCGAGCAATGACCGTGGATGCCACCACAAAAGCGGATACTGAATGTATGCACGAGCTTGCGCCCTATATAGCGAATGCACCATACCCACAATCTCAACATCTGACTTTTCCGGAAAACATAAAGACAGGTTTGTCTTAGCAATATGAGATCTTTTTTTGTTTTTTCTAAAAAACGTATCGGCTAATTTAATTGCGAGCATGTCTAGTACTTTAGATGGCAACCAGCTAAAGCAATAAAGTAGAGGCATACCAATCCATATTGGCCAATACATCGGCCTCAAGAAGGACGCGCTAAAGGAAGGCGCTGTACTAAGACGTTCGCTGCGCTCTGTAGCTGACAATAGATTTAATCCCAACAAGAATCTGGTAGAAAAAGAACGTAACCGCTACAATTTTCGCCCGCCAGACTGCTTAAAAATGACTGAGTCGATAGGGCAAAAAATGGGCCGTTCCCAATCAGATGTGCCCAACGTTATTAATTTGGTCGCAATAGTGAGGTCCACCGAATTTACAAAAAGCCATCTTATTACAGTACCACACCTCTAAACTGACAGAATGCGGGCAGTCAACCAATGGTTGTAGAAGCTAGCCGTCATAGGCTATGACAAAAACCTATTCTAGAATGACCAGTCAACCCGGGAGACACTAAAGCGTTATCTTGACTTCCTACAGTCTGGCGAGTTATTGGAGGATTATGAATATATCTGCATCGAGACTTCGGATGACGCTTGGCGGAATTTTTACTCCCATGTTGATATCTATGGCCTCCCTATCGGGATGCGGCGGTAGCGGTGGGAGTGCCGGAACGACTGCAACTGATACCCCCGTGATAAACGACACAGCTGCGCCGGAGGGTACTGGAGATGTGCCCAAACTTTTCGCTAACTTTAACAGCAACGTTATTGTTTATCTGGATAACGATGTTGTTGTGGTTGAATCTACGAACGTGCCCGACCATGGCAGTCCCTATTTTCCGACCACTAATACGTTATACGAAGCCTATAACGGCACAAATAACAACTATCGACGGAATCCAAACCAAATCACTTCGCAAGACATGACATACCGTATACCTGCAGTGGCGGCGGAAGCCGTTGTTCACGAACCCACGCCACTAGGACCTATCGGTGTGGCGGTAAATGGTGTGGCAATCTTCAATCAATACGCTGGACCAAACCAACCGTTGACTAACGAGATCAATAGTTTCGATCAATATAACGGTCATCCGCAGAGGACCGGCCAATATCACTACCACGTTGAGCCACTATGGATTACAGCTAACCGCGGCCGTGATGCCATGCTCGGTGTCCTTCTCGATGGTTTCCCAGTCTACGGACCCGTAGAGTTTGGTGTGGATATCGAGGAAATAGATCTCGACGAATACCACGGTCATACAAGTATTACTATCGACTCACCGGACCCTATCTATCACTATCACGTTACCGATCAGGACCCATACATTAACGGTAATGGCTTCTGGGGAACGGCCGGTACGGTGACCCAATAATGAGAATAATCACGTTGTTCTTTATGATCCTGCTATTGAGTGGCTGTACGCGCGAATTACCTACCATCGCGACAGAAGATTCGCGTTTATCACGGCGCGGTGCTCAACTACTCTTCGAAGGAAATCCGTTAGACGGTAGGCTAGTAAAATACTATAGCGACGGCTCAACATGGTCGGAAATAACATATGAGAATGGCCGACGACACGGCATATCGGCTGGTTGGCATGAAAACGGCACTAAATCCTATACCCGATGGTATAAAGATGGCTGGAAGACTGGACAACATCGCGGTTGGTGGCCGAATGGAAGGCCACAGTTTGTCTACCAATTCCAGGACGGGTTACAAGTAAAACGCTCTCACGAGTGGCATGCGAACGGTAAGCTATCAGCTGAGTTTAATTATATCGACGGCAAGCAGCGTGGCCCTCAAAAAATGTGGTACGAAGACGGCAGTCTCAGAGCTAACTTCATCATGCTCGACGACCGTCGCTACGGACTAATTGGTACGAAAGGCTGTGACGGCGGCCCATCCGATAGGAGCTAGGCGCAATGAAGCTACGGTTACTATTGATTGCAGGGACATTACTTTGCCTCGCGGGATGCTTAAACGAGGGACAGAAATCAAACCAGATCGGACTCCCCTATTATCGGTCTGCCGATCTCACGCCGGAATGGATATCGTCCGACATAGAGCCCATTCATCGAATAGGCGAATTCTCTCTTATCGATCAGGATAAACGCGAGGTTTCGTTATCAGACCTCACCGGAAAAATCGTGATTGCGAATTTCTTCTTCACGCAGTGCCAGGGAATCTGCCCGACGCTAACTCGTAATCTCAGCGAGGTACAACGACTATACGACACGCAACCCGATTTGTTGATGCTATCTCACTCAGTCCTCCCTGAATCAGATACACCACCCGTACTAAGAAACTACGCTGACCTGCACGGAATCGATGGTGAACAGTGGCGCCTTCTGACTGGATCGCGCACAGCGATCAATCAGGTCGCGCGCGAGTCCTACCTTGTCGATCTAGATAGCAATGAACCGACGCAATTTTTGCATACAGAGAACGTTGTGCTTCTTGATCGATACCAGCGCATCCGGGGTGTATACAACGGATCACTGCGAACCGACGTAGCACAGCTAATAAAAGATATCGCGACGCTATTGGGACAGAAGCCGAACGTCTAAATTTTGAGAAGTGCCAACCTCTTCGTATCGCTTTCCATTCTCACGTAACACAGGCATTATTTTCGAGAGTTATATATCTCCGATAAGCGCTAGTCAGCATAGAAAAAGAAATAGCTAAGGAGAGACAGTATGCGGAAAACAATAATCACGCTATTGAGCCTCTTCAGCATGCCCCTAGTAGGGCAAAATACACCACGTTTCGAAGTCGACCCCTACTGGCCAGGTGAGTTACCAACCGGATGGATCAACGCAACACTTGGAAGCCCTTGTATTGATTCCCACGACCACATTGCAATCCTCGATCGACAAAATATCACCGACGAAGAAGCGGAAACATCAGTGCCAGCGGCATCGATTATGTTATTTGATACCAAAGGCAATCTCGTCAATTCATGGGGCGACCGGAGTAGTGTTCCGGATAGCATTCACGGTTGCGCATTCGATACCAACGACAACATCTGGGTCGTCGGAAATAACGATGGTACCGCACAAAAATATTCTCACAGCGGTCAACTGCTAAATCAAATTGGCGCGCGAGGGGTGCTCGACACATCCGACGGAACCGCAATTCGTGCAGCCGATAACTCGATTAATCGCGCACCACTGAATGCGGGCAAAGATCGATTCTTTTTCCCGGCCGGCGTTGCAGTTGACCCGGATAACGATGACGTCTACATCGCCGATGGATATGGAAATAAACGCGTCGCCGTATTCAACCAGCATGGACAGTTCATCCGCCAATGGGGTAGGCAAGCGACCCTTGACGAAACACTAGCGGGAACAGGCGGCATGTTTACCTACGCGCTGCACTGTATAGCCATAAGTAACGAAGGTCTTATCTATGTCTGCGATCGAGAAGGACTGCGAGTCCAGGTGTTCGATAAGCTTGGTAATTTTATTCGGAATATCTGGGTAAAAACCGGTAATGCCTCACTACCCGACACCCGAGGTACCGCTTGGGCGGTCGGGTTCTCTACTGATGAACCACAACGCTATCTCTACGTTCTGGATGGCCGTCACGAACAGGTACATGTGCTCGATCATAGTAGCGGTGATATTCTTTCGTCATTCGGCCGCCCAGGCCATCAACTCGGTAATTTTACCGTCGCTCATGGGCTTGCTGTGGATTCTAGCGGCAACATCTATGTGACGGAATCGGGTACGGGACGGCGCACACAGCGATTTAATATTGTCAGGGATTAGTAATAGATTCCAAAATGGATTTGGATGAGCCCTCGGGAATAGACTAAACTCGACCATAAATCTTACCGTAATAATAGGTGACATCATGAGGGGATTTCTAACAACTTTCGCCATGTTCGCGCTGGTGTCCGGCAGCCTACTTGCAATCATCTATCCGGACACTGAAGTACAGGCCCAAAGCGACACAAGCTATATTTTCGATCCATCGTGGCCGAAAGATCTACCTAACAACTGGAAGATAGGTGGGATAACCGGCCTCGCAATCGATAGCAACGATAATGTATGGGCCTACAACCGACCGAACGATCTTACTTCAATCGAGCTCCACGCCGAATTGACTCCGCCAGTTGCAGAATGCTGTGTGCGGCCACCATCAATGATTCACTTCGACCGTGAAGGTAACGTCATCGGATGGTTCGATGCGCCACAAGGACATGGTATGGACGTCGATGACGAGGGTTTCGTCTACCTCGGTCAAGATACGGTTCGTAAGTACGATCCGTCTACCGGTGAGATTGTTGCCGAAATCGCACGCACACCAGAACGGGAAGGTGGCGGACGCGTCGGATTACCGCCACCGATGACTCGCCAACCAGGTCAGGGAGGCAGGGGACCTGTTGCAGGCTTCCTCGGGCGGCCGCCTCCGAGTCCTGAAGAAATCGCCGAGGAAGAAGCTGCTAGGGCCGCTTTCCGAGCGAAATATCCGCCGGAGACTCCAATGATTGTCGGCGGTCTAGAGGAGATCAGAATCGTCGCTGAAGATAACGAAATGTACGTCGCAGATAACTACATCCATGGGCGTGTGCTCGTGTTTGATCTCGATTCACTTGCGTTCAAGCGGGGTTGGGGAGCTTACGGCAAGCCGTTATCTGAAATCAGCGTTGACGAAGCTGACCACGCTTATACACCGAACGGCCCGATGCCCCCTGACTTTGCCGGTCACCTGACGTTAAACGTTTCGCACGATGGTCTTGTCTACGCAGCGGACCGCAATGCGAACCGTATCCACGTCACAACAAAAGATGGCGATTTCTTAAAAGAGTTTGTTATAGCGCCTAGTACAGGCGTTGGTGGCTCGACGGGCGGCGTAGCATTTTCGTCCGATCCCGAGCAAAAGTACCTGATTATCTCGAGCCTAACGAATAATAGAATCTGGTTTCTGAACCGCGACGACGGCAGCATCGTCCATGAAATGGGCCGTATGGGTGAAAATGGCGGCCAATTCTTCGGTCTGCATATGATAGCCGTAGACTCAGAGGGCAACATATACACTGGTGAGGTATTTGCCGGCGAACGCGTGCAACGATTCGTGCCTTTGGAAAGCCCAAAGGGACAGCTACTTCAGCAGGTAGCAGACGCACCGTTGTAGCTTCGGCTAAGCCGTAACTGACCAACCAGCTGCCGTTAAAACGGAACCGTACTCTTGCAATGAGATTATTCATCGGTAAAGGAGCAACTACCCGGTTAAATTTCATACGTATCTTAATTTGCTCCGCTGGTCTATTTGTCGCGTTCGGTTTGTCAGCAAACGAAACTGATCTGCTGGCGCTATTGAGCTCCGGAAATCATTTCGGGTTTATGCGCCACTCGACGGCACCCGGCTCTGACGACCCACCGAATTTTCAAATCGGCAACTGTGACACACAACGTAACCTCTCGACTGGAGGCCGAGAACAAGCAATTGCAATTGGCGAGAAGCTGCGCGCCAACGGCATTGTGAATGCTCGCGTAATCTCGAGTCAGTGGTGCCGGTGCCTCGACACAGCCGAACTCCTCGAGATCGGCTCGATCGAAGAGCTAGCATTACTGAATTCCTTAGTATCGTACCCCGGCCAGGGACGCGCTATGACACAGAATCTTGCCGCATGGATTGCCGACCAAGATCTAAGCCAGCCGACGTTACTCGTATCGCATCAGATCAATATCGGTGCATTATTACGCAGTGGCGCAGACGAGGGCGACATATTGATCGTGCATAGACAACCCAACGGAACGCTCGCTGTGACCGGTGTCTTGCGGGCTAACTAAACAAAAAGATCTGGTCCTTTCCAGACCAGACCTTCAGTCTCTCGCTACCGCGTCACGTAATCCCAGATTTCTCCGGCCTGCGCAAGAATCTCGCGAAGATCCTGATCCAGTAGATAACCGTCCTCAATCAACGTCTCTGCCTCAGCGGCTAAAAGCCCAAGATACTCCGCTTTACTTGCATAACGTTCTTCGACCGAAAGCCGCGGATCACCACTCACCTCCCGCGTCGCGCGGTCTGTCGGAAACGGCAGGAAGGAGCCAGACATATGTGCGTTGAGATGTGTCGGCCCGTATTCGTCGTTATAAAGATTCCAACCCGTATAGGTCGCGAGTGGCACGAGCCCACCGGGCGTGTGCAGTCCGCTGAGCTCGTTACCGTCCTCATTCACCTGCGGTACGAGGATCGTATACGACGGCCCGATGAACTCGGGCGGCTCATTTGCGATGATACCGTCCGACTCAAATTGCGGCCCGTAGTCAACGCGATGTGCCATATGCGTAAGACCCGGAACAGCGATTCCCGGCAACTCCGGGAAATCGAACGCTTCAACTTGGACGAGCGAGCCTTCATCGATACGTGGATATTGACTCGGGGGAGCAGGCGTTCCATCAGTAACCCACTCGTGCATTCTGATTAACAACGCGCGCATCAACCAGGAGAAGTCATTCGGATTATTCCGATTCTGGCCATCCTCGACGGACGGAGGAAACGCTGCGGGCAGATGCTCGGCTCCCGCGAGATGATAGACGCGGGCATCGTCGTCCATCATTGGGATATCTTCCGTACCGTCTAGATTCGTCGTCAGGAGAGAGACAGCCCGGCCCCAGTACTCGTAAGACGAGTTGACGTTGTAGACCTTGGGCCGAAACTGCTCGGGCACGCGCTCGAGCATGCTATCGGTCCGACCGGTTACCGGGTCGGTCATTTCGATATCGGCAAACGGAAAGATGTCCGTCGGATAGAAAAAGTTCAGATAGTGATGCGCATCGCGCGACGCCTGACCGAAACGCAGATTGAAACTACCGCGCGCCGCGCCGCCGATCTGAGCGATAATGCCGTCGAATGCCTTACGGTGTTGCTCGTCCTCGTTGAACCCCATGTAAACGAGCGTTCGCAGCGTCCGGCCTGGTTGCGACATACCATAACCAACAACATTCTCGATCGCTCCGGCCGGAAGATTAATGTCTTCCATCGACCCGTATTTGTAGAGCGACGCTGCATCGCGAAGCCCAGCAAGCCCGAGACCGATAACCTCCGGGTTCTCACCCTCGTAAATCACTTCGTAGATCAGGAACGGCTCAAAGCCCGTCTCGAGATAAACATGATTCATGTCCGGTATCACGCGCTCGTTCTCAACACGAGCGAACGCCCATTGGTCGCGGGGCACAACCCGCCGCTCTCCGAGGATCGCGTTTCGAACGGTCATAACCGTTCCTTCGGCATCGGGATTCGAGACCGGATAAGGAACGTGGTTACGGTCGGCGAGTGTCCGATCGAACGTGCGCTCGCGCACGACAAAGTCGCTACGCACCATGCCTGTGATCGGCTCGTCGCCGGGTTGAGCACGCGGCACGAACACCCGCGATCCCGCGACGCGGCTCACAGGAACATCGAACTGCCAGCCAACCCAGAGCAGCGTGAATCCCTGCTGCATTAGAAAACCGTCACCATATTCGATGGGTAATATCGGGTTATCCGCGTCCCACGGACCGTCATCAGGCGAGTCCGCATGATTAAAGAAAGTCAGCATGCGGCGTGTGCCGCGGTTCGCAACACCTAAGAGCATTGTGCCGTTACCGCGCGTTACATCCTTCGGCTGAATTAGCGTAAAGGTTGCTGAAAATTCTACGAGACCATCAGCGTTCATCGGCGCGTGTTCGATGTCGACAATGATCTCGTTAGCGGAGTTTGTAGGATCGACAGCGAAATGCATCGTACCTATAAATTTCTCGTAGGGTCCAGCAAGCCCATATGACTTACCCCCGAGGACATCCTCGTGGACATCAATATTTACGCCAACAACTTCGGCAGAAGCGGCAGAAACAAAAAGGAACGTCGTTAGGAGGACTCTGGACAATACCTTCATCATTTTCCCCATGGAGCACCGCGGATCAGTTGCTGTACCCCGTTTTCTAATACTAGTAAATTAGGAGGGCAGTTATGCCCTCCTATTGGATACTTAGCTGATCTTATCGCCAGATCTACTCCCAGGCAGCGTATACCGGACCACCAATAATGAAATCTGGGTTTGCCCCTTCTCGCGGAACAAACTTCTGCACGCCACCCTTATTATCGACCTGAGCAAAATACAGATTTCCTTCCTGATCAACACTGATACCGTGGACGCCAGCGATACCTCCCGCAAAATCACCATAGGTGCCCCAAGAATATAGGAAGTTCCCATCAAGATCGTATTTCAGGATCTTATTGGTGCCGCGATCTGCTGCCCATAGGTACCCATCAGCCGTGATAATAAACAAATGGATACTCGCCGGTCGATCACCGACGCTCCACTCGTAAAGAAACTCGCCTTCCTCATCGAAGACATGGATACGACGGTTACCGCGATCATTAACGAAAATGCGATTTGTCGACGGATCAACTGCCACGCCGTGGACGTTGTTCCAATATCCAGGCCTCGTCTCACTGCCATTCGTTCCAAGCTCACCCCAGGACTTAAGATAGTTACCTTCGGCATCAAACTTCACAACACGAGTACCGTTGTAACCATCTGCAACGACAAAACTGCTATCCGTCAACCAGGCCATGAACGCTGGGCGGTTAAAATGTGTCTCATCCGCGCCGGGCACACCATAAGTACCGATGCTCTGGACGAGATTCTTACCGTCGTTCGTGAACTTGTGAATCATGTGCTTATGATCGTCAACGACCCACACGTGCTTCTCGGGATCGTAAGGGTTAATGGCAACAAAATGTGGCCGCTGCATCATCGAGTCCCACTGCGTCCAAGCCTCGACAACATCGCCTTCGCGGTTGAAAACCAAAATATTGTTTTCCCAGCGAGCATCGATACCGAGTCGGCCACCGCGCTCTATCCATGCTCTAACGCCTTCCTCAGCGTTACCGCCAGTACCGCCATTTGCCGGTAAGCTGGCACGCGTTGCGTTTCTCCATATACTGGTTGGGGGATACTGCAAACTAGGCCCAATCTCGGGTAAAGTTATAAGTTCCGGCGCATCGATTTTCGGTAACATGCCGCGCTGTAAGTAGAAAACCCGGTCCGGGCTCTCAGCAAATACGCTCTGCCCCGCACCGAATGTCCAGGCACTATTACCCGGCAACTCAGAAATATCTTTAGGCCAACCAACTTGTGGCTCATAAGCACCGAAAGCATCTTGACCACCTTTCTGCCCAAGTACGGCTGCATAGCTTGTCGACCCCGAGTCCTGTGCAGCTGCGCTACCCATCAAGACCACGGCCGTATAGGCAAGTGCGCCCAAACAGATCATTAAGATTCGATTAAACATCGTTTACTCCTCCAATCGTTATTGTTCTCACCAATGTATTTCGAGCTCCTGCTATCGTTTGCGCTTATTAGCCTAACCCTGCTAGCGCTGGATCGCAGTCATATCGATACAACTGAAGTTCCGGCGTGTAGTCCCATTGTAAGCTGCTATTGAACGGTACCGAGAGATATTGAGGATCCTCAATCCACACATCGATCTCAAGCCGCCTACCGCCTTCGATTAAACCGAAACGCTCGATCACGTGTTTTTGAGGACCGCCCGGCACTCCATTACCGCTCGTTGAGGGATGGTCGGCAAATAACGTCGTGTCGACGACAAGCACATCCCCTTCCCAACGCCCGATCGAATGTCCCTGATTCGTGCGTTCACCATTAATCGGATGATCGCGCCCATCAGTATAGATCGTGCGCTGATTATCGAAAAACTCATTGCGTATGACGACACGGTCTTCTTGGATATCGATTTCCGTCATATAGACGACCGTTGCCGTCAACACGCCCGGCGTCGGCGGCGGAACACACTGCCCGATGGGACTGTCGACTCGGTAATCATAGGCAGCACGCGCTGCTTCAGCGGCCTCAGTCAGCGGTGTCTGACTCAGCTTCTCACGGAATGGTCCTATGGTAGAAGCCCTACCCTTCCAAATACCTTCAATACTGTCACTCGTCGCGGTACCTTGGTAATCGCTCTCGTCCTGGATCCAAACACGTTCATCTGCGGTCTGAATTGAAAGCATCATGACATGTTTACGAGTCGGGTTGCGGTCAGGATGTGCACGCACCGATATAATGTCCCCAGGCTGCAACATATCCTGTGTCCAACCACTACGTGACATGATAGGTGTGGAACCAGCTTCAATACCCCACTCCGTTGTCGTGCCGTTCTCGCCTTCAACTTCGATATAGGCCGTGATGTGAGGATTCCGCCACACAAAACGCGTTACCCTGCCGTGGAGAGTCACGATGTTGTCTTGATTATAACCAGCATCACTGTGATGAGCCGATAGGGGGGAAGCGAGGATCGCCGCGGTTACAGCAACAAAAACCGGATGCATTTTCACCTAATCTTCTACCTTTTCTTACCCTGTGAATTCCAAATATAAGCCATAGCGCTAATATTAGCAGGACCGCGCTATCCATGGCATCGTGGAACCATTTTCTCTTATGAAGATTGTGATGCAATTTTTTAAAGTTTCGGG
>Ga0310344_10001196_pt1 | contig 19886 bp, 19 predicted proteins | sample HC15DNA20200_MG_FD_203801 | JGI IMG/M metagenome (GOLD analysis project Ga0310344, IMG submission 203801) | Marine microbial communities from station ALOHA, North Pacific Subtropical Gyre - HC15-DNA-20-200_MG | ecosystem: Environmental > Aquatic > Marine > Oceanic | place: Pacific Ocean: North... | reverse complement strand
GAACCCGAACGGTAACGTTCAGTGCTTCCACCATATTAATCTGCCGCTGACTGCCATCTACTAGAACCCGAACGTGCCGGTTGTCTCGCTCTATGGCTTCAATCCGACCACCGAGTACTAAACCGTGCTGTAGTAATCCAGTGAAAATCTCACTGGGCTCATCCTCAAGATGGACCACCTCTAGTGCTCTGCCTATGGGGGCCAACCCCAGATTCAACTGTTCGATTTCTGGTAATTCACCAGTCGCGGTAGGTATAGGGTCACCATGGGGATCCCACCTTGGATGACCAAGTCGAGCCGATAGTGCGTCAGTCTGTTCAATGGAAAGGCTGTGCTCCATTCTTTCCGCTTCCTCGTGCCACTCTACTGCAGGCACGCCTGTCCGATCTGCGAGATAGCGCTCCCAAAGCCGGTGTGTCCTGATCAGTTGGAGAGCCGATTCACACCCAGATTCTGTTAGGGCCAGGCCTCCTCTTCCCGGATGGACAAAATCCAATTCTGTTAGCTGAGTAATTAGCTGAGCGGCAGCATCAGTGGAAATTGTCAACCGACCTGCAAGGCTCTCTAGGGTCGGTGTCCGACCGGCCTGCTCCCACATATAGAAATGCTTTAACGCATCCTCGTGTTGTACTCTCTCTGTTGCGAGGAAACTCCGAGATAGGCGGGCGTAAATTCCCCTCCGAGGCCAGAAGGCAACTGTGAGAATCATCACTGAGCCCGCAAAAACTGTAAGGGCGAAGAATGGATCGACCATATAGAGCACTTAGGACAACTAATTACACCACTAAATTTAGGCGAGGCTAAAAATGTTCCCAGATATAGTGCTAGTCAACGTTAATACCACGCCTTTCAGTGTAATTCGACCAAGCACACTGAGGTATCGATGTGGTTCATGACTAGAGATTCGGCATGCTTAATCACTAAAGTGATCTAACGCGGCCATCTTCAGTGTAGCCGGTTGACGACTGAAATGTGTGACAAGAAACTTACCGCATAACTTCTTATGATACTTATCTTTAATCTGATACCTCCAAGATGCTGGTCTCATTCATAGGCTTCCTTCGTGCCGTGTCCAGGACCCAACGATTTAGTACTATGCTCAGTTGGTTTTTGGTTGCCTTCCCGCTGACAACTGCTTGGCCAGTCATATCTGTGGCACAAACCCCTGGCATTTCCCTCTTGTGTGCAGACCGAACTCAGGCAACAGGTTCACGATCTTTCTTAGTGCCGACAATTGAGTACGCGACTCAAACTGGAACCCCGCCAGATCTCCCTGCCTCAGACCTATCGTGTATCGATCTCTTCTCCACTGCGAATGGCGAAAATGCATTCGGCGTCATTGAGCTCGTCCGCCCATGGTCTCCATTTGGGGTCACAGTAACCCCTGAGGGGCACCACCGGCATCATCTCAAGGGATGGATCAGTGGGCTACCTGACCCCGCAACTCTTGGCCCGTATCAAACTTACGTTGCATGGGCGACCCCTCTTGAATTAGACCCTATTATCAAGCTAGGAGCAGTTACGGACGGCGAAAATGATCTGGGAGAAGTTTCATTCAATAAATTCATGGTTCTTATTACAGCGGAACCGTCTCCGGAAGTAGATGAGCGCTCGGGTCCACTGATATTGCGTGGCCGCTCGCCCTCAAGTCGGATGGAAGCACACGATCTCATGACCCTCGCTCCTTCAGCCGAGATGGGCCAAGTAGAAATCGATACAGTCGACGATGGGTGGGAATTACCTCCAATGTACGAGGGAGTACCCATGCTTCCGGGCGTTATGGCAACTCAGCCACGATCATCACCTCTCCTGATCACAAGCACCACCGAAATACCTGGAGTAGAGCCTTCAGAAATAGTCGAGCTCCCTGATGGAGGCACACTAGATCTCTTTGCGGGTCTGGTACGACGCAAAATCCAGGGAACTGAGCTTACAATGCTCGCTTTCAATAATCAGCACCCTGGTCCTCTGATTAAGGTAGCTGAAGGGTCAACAATCTTTGTGAACTTCATCAATGAAACACCACTACCCACGGCAGTTCACTGGCATGGGGTCAGGCTTGACAACCGCTACGACGGCGTGCCTGGATTGACTCAGGATCCTGTACTACCTGGGAAAACATTCCGTTACCAGGTCCACTTCAAGGATGCAGGTATCTACTGGTATCACCCTCACCACCGAGAAGACCTGCAACAAGAGCTTGGGCTTGCAGGGAATATGCTAGTTGAGCCTATCTCTCCTGACTACTACAGCCCTGTAAACCGGGACGAAGTAGTGATGCTAGATGATCTTGTACTAACAGAAGATGGAATCACTCCATTCGGGCTAGAATCTCCCAATTACATGCTGATGGGCAGATTCGGAAATGTCTTCCTTACAAATGGCGAACCAGACTATCGTCTGGAGACCCAAGCTGGAGAGGTCGTTCGATTCCACTTCACTAATGCATCGAATACAAGAACATTCAATCTTTCTTTCCATGGACAAGGAAGTCCCGATGCTAACCTACTCCCGATCAAGGTTGTAGGCTCTGATCTAGGTAAATTTGAACATGAAGTCATCGTCAACAATGTAGTCTTAGCACCAGCAGAACGTTACGTAGTCGAAGTATTTTTCGACGAAGCAGGCACATACGCACTCATGAACCATGTTCAAGGAATCAACCATCGTATGGGTGTGTTCTTAGAGGAATCCAGAAAACTTGGGAGTATTGAAGTAGCCCGTCACAGAACCGAGTTCGATCACCACCATGCATTCGAAACACTCCGTACTAACCCAGACGTAATCGCGGACATCGACCGGTATCGCAGTGATTTCAACCGACCTATAGATCACGAACTAGTATTAACCCTACTGGTTGACAGCCTTCCTCCAGCCATAGAGCAGTCGATGTTATATGATCGGGCCTACTTCAACCCTGTGGAATGGACCGGAACAATGCCGGTCATGAATTGGGCAACCACTGGCGCTGAAGTGGAATGGATACTAAGGGATGTTGAAACAAGCGATGAGAACATGGACATCAACTGGAGTTTTCAGGTTGGTGATGTCATAAAGGTTAGAATTTACAATGATCGCAGGGCTTTTCACGCCATGCAGCATCCCCTGCATATTCATGGACAACGGTTTCTCGTCCTAGAACAGAACGGCATACCAAATAATAATCTAGTCTGGAAAGACACTGTCCTGTTGCCCGCAGGGTCATCTACAGACATCCTCCTTGAACTATCTAATCCCGGACGTTGGATGGTACACTGCCATATTGCAGAGCACCTCGAATCTGGGATGAAATTCGTTATCGACGTCGAAGGCAATTAAGATGAAAACCTCAATCACTCTATTAATTTTCAGCGCTCTGCTGTTTAGTGCGACACCTTCATTCGCTCAGCAATTTACAGACTTTATCGCGATTGAAGGTCCACTCACCGCACTCACTAATGTCAAAGTGATAGACGGCACAGGCGAGCCAGCGCGTAACGGACAAACAATTCTCATCGAGGGAGACCGAATCACTGGTGTGGGCTCAAATATAACGATTCCCGAAGGAGCTGTCCGAGTAGATCTGGCTGGGCACACAGTCATTCCGGGGTTAATTGGACTGCATAATCACAGTTTCTACACAGGTGGTCAGGGTCGATCTGCTCAACTGTCATTTTCAGGATCTCGACTTTACCTGGCATCCGGTGTCACAACAATTCGTACGACTGGGGCCAGGGCACCTTATGAAGAGCTAAACCTTAAGAGAGAGATAGATGGCGGTCGAGCAATCGGACCAACAATGTTCACTACAGGCCCCTATCTTACTGGTGACCAAGGCTCACAGACTATGACTCGCCTTCAGGGACCAGAACAAGCTCGCCGAGTAGTACGCTATTGGGCTGAAGAGGGTGTGAGCTGGTTTAAGGCATATACTTGGATCTCGCGAGCTGAGCTCGGAGCAGCTATAGAAGAAGCGCATCGTCATGGTGTGAAAGTTACTGCACACTTGTGTTCTGTGGGTTACAGGGAAGCAGTCGCGCTTGGAATTGACAATTTAGAGCACGGACTATTTGCAAATAGTGAGTACGCCCCGAATAAGGTTCCAGACGAATGCCCCGCTGGATTCCGAAATACTTATGGAGACCTCGATGTGAATGGCCCGGAGGTACAGGCGACCTTCCAAGATATGATTCAGAATGATGTCGCAATGACATCAACACTTGTGGTATATGAAATCTCGGTGTCAGGTCGTCCGCCCATCCACGAACGCGTGTACGAGATACTTGCCCCTGAGATTGCCGAAGAGGTGCGGGAAATAGCCATAGCTCGACGTGCTGGGCTGGGTGCAATCGCGCCAGAAGCTTTTGCCACAGCGATGAAGTACGAAAGAGCATTTGTACAAGCAGGCGGAACCCTAGCGGCAGGTGTTGATCCAACCGGATACGGCGCTGCTCCTCCGGGATTTGGTGATCAGCGGAATTACGAACTACTACTCGAAGCTGGCTTCTCAGCTCCCGAAGTTGTTCAGATTATGAGCGCTAATGGAGCAAAAGTACTAGGGGTGCTTGACAATGTCGGCACCGTAGAGCAAGGCAAACTAGCAGACCTAGTAGTAATAGAAGGCGACTTAGAAGAATTAGGGCACCTGCACAACACAAAGATCGTGTTTCGCCATGGCCTCGGATGGGATTCATCCAAACTCATTGAATCTGTGCGAGGAATAGTAGGTATCCGGTAAGGGACCCCGGGGCACCAACCACTGCTAGGAAACAATGATATATCTAGGGATTGTAATGATTGCCCCTTTAATAGGGGCAGCCCTTTACCGCCTCTTACACAGTCACCCTGATGCCGTCCGCCTGGTTGATGGATTCGTCTATTTAGCAGTCCCTCTTCTCTTACTATGGCAAGTTCTTCCCTATGCTTGGACGGAGCAAAGCCTGCTACCACTGATTGCAGCCGGGTCAGGTATCCTCATCCCAACGCTCATCGAGCGAGCTTCACATACCCTTGAATCACAAACGGACAACCTAGCTATTTTACTTGGCCTGTCAGGACTGATCCTACATGCTATTCTTGAGGGCATCGCATTTGTCCCAGGTAGCGATCTCCTTACCGCGCCATTCATTTTGGCAGTGACCTTACATCGTATTCCGGTAGGGCTGGTGATCTGGTGGCTTATCGCCCCCCGCCACGGAGAACTTGCATCCTTAGCTGCTGTAGTCAGCATCCCAATCGCCACTGCAGTAGGCTACACGGCTGGAATAGAATTCGTAGGAGAATGGCACGGACAGGGAGCGGAATTATATCAAGTATTCGTATCAGGATCCTTGATGCATGTAGTCTTCCATCAAGGGAGGCATGATCACCAGCACTGAGTTAGAATAGCGAATATGGATGTCATCTTCGTCTGATGGGAGAAAGAAGACCAATGGATAACAAGAATCGTCTTGGGGGATTATTGCTCCTTCTTCTATTAGCAAGTCTATCGGCTCCCTTAACCGTAAATGCGCAAGATGCCGATCCTGTGATCGCCTACAGAAAGTCAGTTATGCAGGGATTCCGCTTACATAACGGTGCGATGCGATCCATCCAAGAAGGAGCTGTCAGCTACTCTGATCATTTGCTATCACACGCCCGGAGTATTCAAGCACTAGCTAATATGCTTTCCGACCTATTTCCAGAAGGGTCCAGCACCGGTGAAACTCAGGCTCTTTTAGCCATCTGGGAAAACTCAAATGATTTTGGGGAGAAGATATCAGCGACTCGATCGGCATCAGATGACTTGGTAGATGCTATACGTGCAGGTAATAACGATGCTATCGAAGATGCCCGAAGCTCTCTGGGACAAACATGCGGCAGTTGTCATCGCGATTTTCGTGCCCGTCCTAGCGGTGCATAGCTATGCACGCAGCTGTTAAAGACTTTGCCAAGCTATTTTCGAGCAGTAATCACAGATTCGCGGGCATCTACTACCCGACCATTTTATCCCTAGGCATCTTCACCACAGCACACATTGGACACGCCCAGCAATCCGAGGGCATGAGAATCTTCTTGGAGTCATGCGCTGAGTGTCACAGCTCAGCTCAAAGTGGACGAACACCAAGCGTATTTTCGCTCTCTTCCTTATCACCCAGAGCAATCGTATCAGCATTAGAGAACGGGGTCATGCAGCCGGAAGGAGCAGCCCTGAGTCATGAGCAAAAAATCATGGTCTCAGAGGCTCTTACTAATAGAAGCTACTCCAAGTCTGAACTACCAGAGACCGCATTCTGTTCCGAACCAAATCAGGAAGCATTCAATATAAAATCGCTGTCTTGGATGGGATTTGGTGGAAATCTGGAAGGCACTGGCTTCCAATCTAATGACCGGGCTGGCCTAACTGCCTCTGAAATACCAAGCCTGGAACTCCTATGGGCTTTCGCTTTTCCAGATGCAAGTGAGGTTAGGGCTAAGCCTACTGTAGCAGGAAACCTGGCCCTCTTTGGCGATCAGTTCGGCGTGGTTTATGCGATTGAAACGAACACCGGATGTGTCAGGTGGACCTTTGAGGCAGACGCAGGGATCCGCGGCGCTATTCTGCTTGACAAAGCTGATCTCGGTCCACCATTAGCTTACTTTGTGGATTTTCGAACTAATGCCTATGCAATTGATCTTGAGAATGGAACAGTTGTATGGAAGAAGCGAGTTGGTCTACACCCCGAATCCAATAACACTGGTAGTCCTGCTCTTTATGGGAACCTCCTCTTTATCCCGATCTCATCCATGGAAGTCGTGATGGGGAGTGATCCGTCCTACGAATGTTGCACTTCATCGGGCGCAGTAGCTGCACTCGACAAAATAACCGGTGAAATCGTCTGGTATCACAGAGTGATTCCTGACTACCCCGATGAAGTAGGGGTGAATGCTTTGGGAACAAAACTCTGGGCGCCATCTGGGGCACCAGTGTGGTCAAGTCCTACGATTGACGTCTCTCGCGGAAGAGTATACGTCGGCACAGGAGAAAATTATACGCGGCCAACTACAACCAATAGCGATGCTATTATTGCAATAGAAATCAAGACAGGTACGGTAGCATGGTCTTTCCAGGGCACAGAATCAGATGCTTTTACTATGGCCTGCACCAGCCCTCGAAATCGTCAAAATTGTCCTGCGCCTCCGGGTCCAGATCTAGACTTTGGTATGGCCCCCATACTGGTTACCCGAAAGGACGGAAAGGATATCCTAGTCGTGGGCCAAAAGTCTGGTATGGTCTGGGCCCTTGATCCCGATTCCAATGGTGAAATTCTGTGGTCAAAACGCATAGGTAAGGGCAGCGCGCTTGGTGGAATCCATTGGGGGATGGCCTCGGATGGACAATTCGCGTATGCCACTAATGCAGACCGCAATGCAGTTATCGTTGACGTTCACCCTGACCAAAAACCTTCACCGGGTCTATACGCACTAGATTTGATGACCGGAGAAATCGTCTGGGATGTTCCTGCACCAACCGATACCTGCGAAGGCCTTCGGGGCTGCTACCCAGCCAATTCGGCTGCGCCGACTGCTATTCCTGGGGCTGTATTCGCAGGTGGACTGGATGGCCACATCCGCGCTTATTCTTCCGGTGATGGACACATCCTATGGGACTTCAATACGGTCCAGGAATTTGAAACTGTAAACGGTGTCCAAGGGAAAGGTGGTTCTATTGACGGACCAGGACCAGTTATTGTGAATGGTCTTGTTTTCGTTAATAGCGGGTACGGACAGTTTGGCCAGATGCCTGGCAATCTCCTACTAGCATTCGGTGTGCCAGGCACCTGAACTCAGCAAAGTTAGCGTTGAAGCAGTCGTGGCCGAGTTAAGATCTAGCAAGATCTTTCGGTGTTCCGCACATTCGGCGGATATAGGACGGAGCAAATAGGACGGAGGCTCTCTAAATGCCGGGCTTTATTCTTAAGCTGGTTACACGATTAAATCGCACCACATTCAGTGTTTTCACCTGCATAGCGCTAGGGGTGATCCCAGTAGATGCCCAAACGGGCCGGGTCCCTAGAACCCAAGATGGCAAGCCTGACATGAATGGCATCTGGCAAGCCCTCGGCAATGCTCACTGGGACATAGAACCGCACACAGCTCGAGCAGCACTACAGATGCAGCCAGGTCCAGTAGTGCCTGTTCCTGCCAAGCCGATTCTGGCATTTGGCGCTGTCGGTTCTGTACCGTCTGGGATCGGCGTTGTTGTGGGCGGTGAGATTCCCTACTTGCCTGAAGCACAAGCCAAGAAACTCGAGAATCAAGAAAACTGGGCGGAAAGAGACCCTGAGGTTAAGTGCTACTTACCTGGGGTCCCCAGAGCGACCTACATGCCGTTTCCATTCCAAATCTTCCAGAGCTCAAGTCACTTCTTTATCGCATACGAGTACGCTGGAGCCGTACGTAACATCCTTATGGAGGACCCAGGCCCCCCACAGGTGGACTCCTGGATGGGCCAATCAGTTGGGCACTGGCAAGGTGATACATTTGTGGTGGAAGGGAGTGGCTTTAATGACCGGACATGGTTCGATCGGGCAGGAAATCACCACAGTGCGGCAATGACAGTTGTTGAACACTACACCATGATAGGCCCCGACCACATCCTCTATGAAGCTACGATTGAAGACCCAGAAACATTTTCTCACCCCTGGAAAATCCGCATGCCCTTGTACCGACACATCAATGAAGATGCAAGGCTAGGGCAATTCAAGTGTGTCGAGTTTGTCGAGGAGCTAATGTACGGACACCTTCGAAAAACTCCCATTGGCTCTCAACAGGAGCGATGAACATGCGTCACACAACATCGCTCTTTTTGGTTGTCTCGGTGATTGGGTTAACCGGTGCGTTTTATCAGACTTCGGCAGAGGCACAGACACAGGGGGGCAATCAATGGGTTCTCCCGCGCACAGCTGATGGAAGGCCAGACCTCCAGGGGAACTGGACGAATGCTACGATTACTCCTATTCAACGCCGTCGTGATCAAGGTCCCGTCTACTCTGTGGAACAAGCATTGAGAATTGAAGGAGGAAGAGCAGCCCAGACTGAAACTCTTAATCAACCAAGTGATCCGGATCGGGTAGCACCCCCGGTTGGTGGTGACGGATCAACCGGAGCTGCGGGAGGTGTTGGCGGATACAATTACTTTTGGATCGATGCTGGCGACAAAGTCGCCAGGTTTAATGGAGAACTTAGAACATCACTTATAGTTGATCCGCCAGATGGTCGCTACCCACCCAGAACTGATGAGTCACGACAAAGGATGTTGGAGGCTGCCAAACTCCGTGCGCAGTTTGGCCAGTATGACAATCCCGAGAACAGACCTCTCGCTGAGCGGTGTATCGTATCGTTCGGATCAAATGCTGGGCCTCCCATGCTCCCGAACTACTTTTACAATAACAACTATACAATCGTGCAAACCCCAGATCACATCATGATCATGACTGAGATGGTGCATGATGTTCGAATCATCCGCATGGGTACACGCAAGCCATTGCCAAAGAGTATAAACCCATGGTTTGGGGATTCTTGGGGTCATTGGGAAGGTGATACACTCGTCATTGAGACGACGAATTTTAATGCGACTCAACTAAGCCAAGGCCAGTTAAGAGGAGCTACTGAGAACCTAAAAATCACCGAACGATTGACGCGTTCCGATCAATACACGTTGAATTATGAGTTCACAGTGCATGATCCAGAGACCTGGACAGACACTTGGAGCGGTGAAGTGCCGTTTACCAAGCTACCCGGACTAGTTTATGAATATGCATGTCATGAGGGCAATTACGCCCTCTTCAATGTATTAAGCGGAGCGCGAGCTCAGGAACAACGTGAAGGCCTCAGACAGAAACCCAAGAGGTAACAGCCAATGCGAAAGAATCAAGTCACACTCGCCATAATGGGGATAGCCACCCTTGTGGCAGTGATTCCACTGGTCGCTCACCATGCCTTTGGAGCCGAATTCGATAGAGATGCACCAATCCGCCTACAGGGACCAGTAGTGAGACTTGAATGGGTCAACCCACATGCATGGATTCACATGGAAGTCACCAAAGAGGATGGTGCGAAAGAAGTTTGGATGGTGGAGGGTGGCACCCCTAATACACTTCTTCGTCGTGGACTGCGACGCGACTGCCTGACACCAGGAACTGAAATCATCGTGGATGGCTATCAAACCAAAGATCACTCACTGACCCGAGCAAATGGCCGTGATGTAACCTTCACAGACGGCACGAAAATTTTCCTGGGATCGTCAGGTACTGGAGCACCTTACGAAGCAGAGATGCTCGCTACTCGACGACAACAGGGAAGGTGCTGATCATCCTACCGTAAGGGCTCATTAAGAGAAACCAATCCAGCGTCCGGCAGCAGCTACAAGAAACCAGAGTGCTACCGAACTAGCGCCTGTAATAGCCCTGATATACATCCCTGCTCTGTCCGCCCTGGCTATCCGGTCACGAATGAGGAAAGTGAACGAGAGGGCGAAAGGAAGGGTGGTAATCTTCACCCAGAAAGCTTGGTTGTAATAACACTTGATTGCTTCCGACAAAAACAGTGGCAAGCCAGTCGCAATCATTGTAATGACCGCTACCATCATCCAGGGGCGTGCTTGATAGCTAAGCCGAGAGGCAGTTTGTCGAGTTAGCCCAATACCCATCAACCTGAGATCCACAAGCAAGATGCTGCCACCCAGCAAACAAAGTCCTAGTAGGTGGACTGCTTCAATAACTGGGAATAGCCAAATAGAGCCCTGAATCGTACTAGCAATTCTAGTAGACTCACACCATTCAAAAAATGGCAGAAGCACTCTAATAAAACCCTGATAGAATCATGATTCGGAATAGCAGGATGATTGGCTCAGATCTAAATTCACTGTACCCCATCATCTACTGCGCATCCAGCAAGCCAATTGATGAAGTCAGCTTGAGGCTGAAGGTCACAATCAAACCAGTTATAGGCAATCATACGCCCAGCCACGACAACCAGGGCCCAGGAAAAAATGGATACTGCACCTGCAACACGTGCAGCATAGGGCGGCACCGGATCAAGGTCCCACTCAAACACCCGACGATGGATCCTAGAATGAAATAGCCAGACGTTGAGACCCGCAACAACGAGCACAAATAGTTTTATGCGGAAAAATACGTTGTGATAATAATGCTCTGGCTGGGAATAAAATACGAGAAGGCCTGTTACCAAAGACACGGAAAAACCGACTCTAGTCCATGGAAGAAGTTGTCCTGTAAAATCTGAAACAGGGATTTTCTTGAAAGCACACCCAATAAGTCGCAAGTCCATCATTACTGTGGTCCCTACAAACAGAGCAATTGAGAGAACATGGGCTGACTCGACCAATGGCCACACATAGAGAGACTCTAGAAGTGCAACACTCCAGGGCGTAGACCCGAGCCATTCAAGAAAGTGTCCGATCACTCCCAAACCTTCAGTTGGCCCGAGTGTCACTGGGGCGCAATGTTCCTAATGCATACTCTGCATGGCAAGCAGTACAAACGTAGTAAACCTCTGCCCCCGCATTGAAAACGGCGTCTCTGTCCCTCGCCTCAGCCGCTTCGATCGCTGTTCGGCCAACCTCAACCAGTGCCTGCGACATACCTATCCAATTATCCTGGTCTAATGCCCGGCCTCCCATCATCAACAGATTGCCAGACTCCGCAATGATAAAAGCTGCATTGCGGACTTTCTCCCACTCTTCCGGGTTAGCTGGTACAATCTCCTGCTCGCCATCCTCATCTATAACCCAGCCAACTGCATCCCAGTACGCTTCTGCAGCAGGCTCCAGGACTGCAAGCATAAGCACCTGTATATCCGCGACCACTCGATAGTCAGGCGCATCTGACTCAGAAGGAATACAACCCCAAGAGACTACCGGTATAAACCAAAACCATTGGTGGATTTTCATAAAGCGGCAAGCTAGTGACCCCAGGACTCCTACGGAAGCCGAAGAATAGCCAGGGCAGCCTTAGGGGCAGTAAACATTTCCTGCCGAGAGTTTTAGAGGCACATCAGAACTCTAAGGCACCTGCAGAGGAAGACCCGATCTCTAGTGCCGCGGAAATTTCATTCATTACCCAAGGGTCTTTCTCGGTAATCAAACACTTTGATAAAGCAGTTCTTGCTGAGATCGATCGTATTTCTCCTAGTGCCCAAGCAGCATGGCCACGCACGAGCGATTCTGTGTCAGAGAGAGCCCGCGTAAGTGTTCCGACCGCTTGCTGGGATCCCCAATTTCCCAGTGCTACACATACATTCCGCAGAAGGCCAGATCGTCTCGCGCGCCTTATAGCTGACTTCTTAAACATTTCCCTGAATCCAACCTCATCTATAGAAAGAAGCGTTTCGGCCAAATCCACTAATAGTGGTCCATCTAAATCATCTCTTGCCCGGTATGCTTTCTCTTCGCTTAACCCCGCAAAACGTTCATTCCACGGACATACTTCCTGACAGATATCGCACCCATAAATCCGATTGCCGATAGCACCCCGAAATTCCAAAGGAATTGCAGAACGATGCTCAATTGTGAGATAGGAAATACAACGGCGAGCGTCCATCAAGGGAGCACCTCTAGCATCGCGTCCCAACAATGCACCCGTCGGACAAGCATCAATACATGAATGGCACGTCCCACAACGGTCCTTATGAAACGGTCTGTCCACTGCAAGCTCGACATCGACCAGGAGTAATCCGAGAAAGAAAAGCGAGCCACTATTTGGGTGGATTAGCATGGTGTTCTTTCCAAACCAACCCAAGCCTGCACGCTGTGCTAAATCCCTCTCCAGGATAGGACCAGTATCCACATAGGCCCTGGCCTCTATGTTTTCTTCGACATGCTCCCTGAGCCACCTGAGTAAGGCCAGAAGTTTCTTTTTGATTATATCGTGGTAATCATCGCCCCGAGCATAGCGTGCAATTACAGCTAGTGCAGGATCATCGGACGAACACCCTAAATCTTCAGTTAGATAGTCATGTCCCACAACAATGACAGAGCGCACACCTTGAAGTGTCTTCCTAACGTCACTTCGTCGACCAATAGACTCTTCCCGTGCAAGGTACTGCATCTCACCATGCATATCAGCATCGATCCAAGACTGATAGAAATCCATGTGAACACTTGGATCTGCCTTAGCAACCCCTAGCCTGGAAAATCCTAGAGATCGAGCTTGAACCTTAAGGTCTTTAGCAAGCGTGGGGTCAGAAGATGTTCGTTTCACAGATTATCATATTATTTCGAGACTGAATATCTTCGACCCTTCCACACCACATCCTCTGTGTGCAACCTAGCAGGTATTATGACACTAACTTCTGGTGCTCGCTCACGATCAAAACCTGTGATACTGCGCAACCGTCTAGCATGCTTCACAATTAATAGCAAGAAGACAATGATTCCAGCCCATGGAAGAACAGATAGGATCAGCATCATGGAAGTAGTTTGTCACGACTATCACCAACTCGGAATACCGCCTAGCAATGTCTCCTTCCCTCGACGTATCGTCGATATTCCTCAATCGGGGGCAAGATCTTGAAGAGCGCTCCCTCGTCTTATCAGATCGGAGACTACCGAGAAGAATTTCCAATACTCAAGAGACGCACGTACCTCAATTCGTGTTCTCTCGGGGCTCTTTCAAGATCTTCCGAAAGTTACTTGGATGAGTTTAAGGAACTCTGGCATGATATGGGCGCCTCGGCTTGGTACGAACATTGGCTAAGTAGGATTGAAGATCTAAGAGCCCACATCTCTGCATTTTGGTGTTCTAATATAGAAGAAGTCGCGATTCTACCATCCACATCAGCAGCATTGGCGATGGTAACTGAAAGCTTTACAACAGAGCATCGGAATAGAGTCATCTGTACAGAATTAGATTTTCCTACCCTCCCCTACCAGTGGCTCGTAAAACCCGAAATCGAACTGGTTGTCCTCAAAAGTCCGGATGGGGTGCGTATTGACCTCGAACAATTTGAATCAGCAGTCGATGAAAAGACGTTATTCATAGCAACTAGTCATGTCTTTTTTACGACTGGCTATATTCAGGACATAAACGCACTCGCTAAAATTGCCCATAATGCAGGTGCATACTGCATCATTGACGGATACCAGGGAGCTGGACAAGTACCGCTCAAACTGAACAGAACTGATGTGGACTTCTATACAGCAGGGCCACTCAAGTGGCTCTGTGGTGGTCCGGGCCTGGCTTATCTATATGTCAAACGTGAACTGATCAGAGAACTGGAACCAAGAATCACTTCCTGGTTCGCAAACAGTCGGCAGTTTGACTTTGACCCCGATACCTTCGAATACCATCCAGATGCCCGTAGATTCGAGTTGGGCACGCCAGCATTACCAACAATTTATACAGCCCTTGGTGGTCAAGAACTCCTCAATAAAGTTGGGATCAACCAGATTCTGACTCAAAACAAAAAGCTGACGGACCACCTTATCGCTCAAGCTAAAAACTCGGGATTCGAAATGATACTGCCAGAAGCGAAGCACCGTTCCGGCATAATCATGATCCGGCACCAAAACCCGGCAGGTGTCGTCGCTCAACTTGCTCAAGAGGGCATCATTGTGGATCATCGGCCAGGCTTCATCCGCATAAGTCCTCATTTTTACAATATTGAGGACGAGATTGACCACTGTATTACAACCTTGGCAAGCTGCTGATTTTAGCTCAATCTCTGCGGGTCCAACGCTGGCTATCACGGTCACGGTATTTTGTAAGGACCCGCTCCAACGCTTGCTCCAAGTCGATCCCCTGTTCATTCGCAATCACGATTAGAACGAATAGCACGTCCCCAAGTTCGAGAGTTAATTCCTGATTGGGCTCCTGGGGCTTCTTAGTTTTTGAACCAAAACGATGATTCAGTTCACGCGCCAGCTCACCGACTTCTTCTATCAACCGAGCAAGATTAGTAAGCGGCGGCCAATAACCCTCTTCAAACTGTGAAATCCAGTCGTCTACTTTTTGTTGCGCGTCCCTGATCTCCATTAGGGGACCAGGACAAGCTTGCCGAAAAGCTCACCAGATTCGAGTATTTCATGCGCTGTCCGAGCTTGTTCAAGCGGGAGCACCTGGTGAATCACCGGATCGAAAACCCCTTCGAATACGAGACGCATCACCCGACGGTACTCTGCTGGTGTGCCCATGGTGCTGCCTATAATATTCAGCTGCTTCCAGAATAGTAATCGGATTTCAGTAACCCCCCTTGATCCAGTGGTAGCGCCAGAATTGACTAACCGTCCGCGCAACGCCAGCGCCCGCAAACATTGCTCCCAAACAGCCTCACCAACGGTATCAAAAACAATATTAACACCAGATTTATTGGTGTCACGCCACACCTCATGCGCAAAATCTACCCTTAGCCTATCGTACACCACGTCAGCCCCGAGATCTTCCGCACGGGCTACATTATTTTCACCGCTCGTCACCGCATAAACTCTTGCCCCTGCTCTAGAAGCGATTTGGACGGCCGCTGTACCTACGCCACCTGATGTTCCTGTGATCAGGACTTTCTCTCCTGACTGCAGCTTAGCCTGTGTAATCAGAGCTCGCCAAGCAGTAACGAAAACCAAACCGGCAGCGGCGGCGCGCTCATAGGACACAAGTTCTGGGAGCTCTAGGAGGTTCTCAGCCGGAGCAATTGCATATTCTGCAAGACCTCCCTGAGTGTGCTCTCCAATGAGCTGGAAGGGCGATGGCTCAAAGGAGTCACCCTGTCCCAATCCATCATACCAACGATAAGAAATTGATGGATCGACAACCACACGGAGACCTATTGGCACATTTTCAGCACCTAAACCAACCGCATCAACCACTCCAGCAATATCTGAACCACCAATATGCGGCATGGGTGTTTCGATCGGCAGACCTCTCCGAACCCACAGGTCAAGGTGATTCATGGCCGTCGCCTTAACTTTAATCCGAACCTCTCCTGGGCCTGGATCAGGTATTGGTATCTCCGAGATCTCAACCACCTCTGGCCCGCCGTATTCAGCGAAAATTGCTGCTTTCATCTTTTGTGTCATGACACAGAAACCTATTGATGAAGATCTTCGTCAAAGGAGGCTCACATGATGAATGCCCCCTGAATCACTTAGAAATTCTAGACGAGCGCTACCTTCGTCACAACTGCGGAGAACTAGTAGCTTCCATAGTGTCCCGGATCTAGCTTCGATATGAAGCTTTAATAAATCTCACCATGATCACTTCCGCTCTTACTATACTATGCCTGAAGACAATCCTAGCCCCGAAGTGAAGGCTACTGATACGGATGACTCAACTTTAGGAGGGTATATTAGCCTCCATAGCCGTCCGCCAGCATTTGAGGGCACCGATGGGCACCCCTATACAGTCTCTATCGAAATAGAGCAAACAGGGAACCTACGAACACCATACAGTGGCTACCTGGTCTTCCCGAGATGGGCAAAATCAGGAGTTGGGATCGTAGGGCACGTCGAAACCCCCACCCTCGCGGAAGCACGCACTAGTTCCCAAACAAGAACAATTCTTCAATTGCTGACACTACAAGACGTAAAATACCAGTTGGATAAAGCTATAATAAGCCAGCAGGAACCTAGTCACGAGGATGACTAATAGCATGAATAAACCTGTTTTGAGGATTACCGAAATTTTTTACTCAATTCAGGGAGAATCAACGTGGGCAGGGATCCCATGTACTTTCATACGCCTGACTGGATGTCCTCTGCGGTGCACCTGGTGCGATACCGCCTATGCTTTTGATGGCGGCAACCTAATGAGCTTTGAGGAAATCCTCCAATCCGTCATGTCATATCCTGCAAAAGTTCTAGAAATCACGGGTGGGGAGCCTCTGGTGCACCCTGGAGCGTTCAAGCTCGTCCGCTTCTTAATTGATAAAGAATACACAGTGCTTGTTGAAACATCAGGTGCATTGGATGTAGGTGCACTGGACCCACGAGCACATAAAATTATGGATTTAAAATGCCCTGGCTCCGGAGAATGCAAGCGTAACCTATGGAGCAATTTAGACCACCTCACCGAGCGTGATGAAATCAAATTCGTTCTTAAGGATCGTATTGACTATGAGTGGGCCCGTAAGACGATCTATGATAAAGGGCTAGACCAACGCCTCAAGGAGGGTTCGCTTCGCGCGTTACTGATATCACCGGTATGGGGACAGGTCGACCTAGAAGCCCTGGCTTCTTGGGTTTTAGAGGATGCACTGCCAATCAGATTCCAGCTACAACTTCACAAACAGATCTGGGGCAGTGAAAGAACGGGTGTTTAACTGCTAGCGCCAAGACACCGCCTACCCTAATCGACTCGACAACTAGACTTCGTATCATGTCATCTAAAGTCCAAAATCATGAATACAGATTCGAAGCATTGAGGAAAGCGCTACAGGTATACTCTGATGCAACACAGGGCACCCCCGCTGCTCTCGATCCTGGTACTCAGGCTGCGGTCTCGGTAGTGCTTCGTGGCACAAACACTCTGGATCTACTTATGATCAAACGCGCGTATTTTGATGATGACCCCTGGTCTGGCCAAATGGCGCTACCCGGTGGTCGTAGAGACGACACTGATGTCGATCTCTTTCAAACAGCGATCAGGGAGACAATGGAGGAAACCGCACTAGACCTAGGGCTAAGCGCACAACACCTCGGGCAACTCAACGACCTAAAACCCAGTGCGGTCCACTTACCCGAACTAACAATCACCCCTTTTGTATTCATAGTCGAACCAGATACGGAAGCTTCTATAGCCAGTCCTGAAATTGACCAGATCTTCTGGGTTTCCATCGATGATTTGCGCGGGCATGACCGGAGTTCTTCTGTCGAAATACCAATGCCTAATGGCCATAAACAAGGTTTCCCCTGCTATATGGTGGAAGGTCAGCCCGTCTGGGGGCTAACATTCCGAATAATCTCCAAACTCCTTCAAGTTCTTGCCTAGCCAGAGAAATCCTGCCGAGCGCCCTCTCAGGACCCCTACGTTACAACTCAAGGATTTTCTACCCACTCTCCAATAAAGACGTTCGTATCGCTAGTGCCACCATTATTCCGGTTCGAGCCAAACGCGAGATACTTACCATCCGGACTAAAAACAGGAAAACCATCAAAACCTTCTGTATAGGTGATCCTTTGAAGCCCACTGCCATCTATGTTGATCATGTAGATTTCGAAATCTCTACCATCAGGATCATGGTGATTTGAACTGAACAAGATTTTTTCTCCTGAAGGATGCCAATAAGGTGCAAAGTTTGCACCTCCAAGTTGAGTTATCTGCTGCTGGTTAGATCCATCCGCGTCCATCATATAGATTTCTAATTCACCAGGCCTCAAGAGTCCTTGTGAAAGCAGGCGCCTGTAATCCTCTAGCTCCGGTCCTTCTCCTGGGTAGTGCGCCCTCCAAATAATCTTCGACCCATCAGGTGAATAAAATGCTCCGCCATCGTACCCCGGGCGGTCCGTGAGTCTGATTACATCAGAGCCATCCGGCGCCATTGAGTACAATTCAAGGTCTCCATCTCTGGCACTGGTAAATACGATGCGATCGCCTGCAGGAGAAAATGTCGCTTCCGCATCATAACCATCTTCGGTTGTCAGTTGCCGAAGCCCTGAACCATCCAGATTCGAAGCAAAAACATCGTAGGTCTCGTAAACGGGCCACACGTAGCCCATTGAAAAGTCAGGATTCGGGGGGCAAGCTGCATTGTGATGGTGGGTAGATGAGTACAGAATTTCGTTTCCGGAAGGGTAGAAATAAGAGCAAGTAGTGCGGCCCTCCCCTGTGCTCACCATGCGGGTATCGCCGCTTTCTGGATCCAGCACATAGATCTGATCACACTCTGCACCTGGCTTGCGCGCTTGATAGATCAACTGTGATCCATCAAGGGCCCAATACGCCTCAGCATTCTCTCCACCTGAAGTAAGTTGCCGCACATTGCTCAGGTGCACCTCGCCTTCCATTGCTAGACTGGCCGTAACTCTAACATCTTCTTCTACAGCACATCCGCTGATAATGAGACACAGAATAGCCAACGAGACTGGATAATGATGTTTCACAAGAAGTACCCTTCACTCAAATCTGGAATGTCATATCTCACAATACTGTCGAGTACAGTGTTCATATACTTGCTACTGACAACAGTTCCTGTCCATGCTCAGCAAGTGGCTTGTCCAGCTCCACAGCCTGGCGTTGATGCCATAACACATATCCGTTTCCTTGCAGACGATCATCTGGAAGGCCGTGAGGTAGGGACACCTGGCGCGCACTGCGCTGCCCAATATATCGCTGCCCAATTCAGTTACATCGGCCTAGAACCTGCCGGAGAGGCTGACACTTTCTTTCAACCCTTTCCTATCCGAAGGGGCACAACCGTCGGCGCAGACAACACTCTAGAAGTCTCTGGCCGCAGCTACCGACTTGAGAGTGAATGGGTCCCTCTTGGATTTTCAGCGAACCGAAAGCTTGAGGCACCCTTAGTGTACGGTGAGTATGGGATTACCCAGGCCAATGGCAATAACGATCCCTATGAACACTTGGATCTCGAAGGTAAGATCGTTGTGGTCGAGTGGGGGGACCCTGACGCACCACATGGAGAATCCATACGTGCTGACCCACATTTCAAGGCCATTTCTGCAGAAGACCATAACGCTACAGGAATCATCGTACTCCTACCTGAAGGGTGGAGCCCCCGGTTCCCTGATGATGAAATACGGGCAACGCTTGGTATCCCAGTAATAGTCGTACATGCTGGAATAGCCAACTCTCTTCGAGCTGCAGCTAACAACAACTCTGTTGCTCGCCTGCATACGGAAGTACACACCACAACTGCAGAAGCACGAAATGTCGTCGCTTTGATACCCGGTACTCATCCTACGCTCAGAGATGAAGTGA
>Ga0310344_10001195_pt1 | contig 19901 bp, 17 predicted proteins | sample HC15DNA20200_MG_FD_203801 | JGI IMG/M metagenome (GOLD analysis project Ga0310344, IMG submission 203801) | Marine microbial communities from station ALOHA, North Pacific Subtropical Gyre - HC15-DNA-20-200_MG | ecosystem: Environmental > Aquatic > Marine > Oceanic | place: Pacific Ocean: North... | reverse complement strand
GGACGACAGCACCGCCGCTGGATGAGGCAATCATCGGGCTGTCGGGTCTACCCCCACGGCATCTCGGATGGGGACAGTTCCGGGCCATGGGAGCAGCCGCCCTCGACCTGTGTGCGGTGGCTGACGGCCGGCTCGATGGCTATCTGGACTGTTCGGTGGACGCCCATGGGGTATGGGATTACATGGGGGCACTTTTGGTGTGCTCGGAGTCTGGGGTGGAAGTGGTCGACACTCATGGGCGCGACCTGTGCGTCTTAGATCCCTCGGTTCGCCGGACACCGGTGGCCGGTGCTGGCCCGGCACTGACCGAGGCCCTCCTAAAGGCCCGCCGAGACTTCTGAACACGTCTGGTGGATAGGTTGCCTATCCCGGGCGCGTAGCTCAGCTGGCTAGAGCACCTCCCTTACAAGGAGGGGGTCGGGGGTTCAAGTCCCTCCGCGCCCACCAGGAACGTTGAGAAACCAGAACGTTTCGCCGCGCTGGAAGTCGTGGGGGAGCGTTGATGCAGGGCTTTGAGCCTCTCCTTTTACGGGAGATAGCGCCAATTCTTCCACGAGCGCTAATGGGTCGGATTCGCTGGACAATTATCTTGGGAAGCGTGTGAGGTCCGATCCGGACCGCTGGAACAGGAGACTGGTGCGCGTATCTGCACTTGGGGCTCCCGTGCCGTCCCACACCCGCCAAGAGGGTGGTAGCTACCAACCGCATAGGGTCTCCTAGTGACCTTGCGCTGATTGGCGGCCGCTGACATTTTCCTCTAACAAGTGAAAATATCGTGCAGTCTTCGTATGAGAGATGTCGCACGCCCTCAAGTAACACCCAGTTCAAGTTTGCAGTCCGGCGGAAACTGAGGGCGCTGAAGTGGCAAGGGTCGAAAGATAGAGAAATCATCAGCAGGCTTGGGACATGACAAATATTCACCCGTTTCATATTGACGTCGCTGACGAGACTCTTGATCGCATCCGCGCTCAGGTCGTGGGATACCCCTGGCACGAAATGCCCGACGATGGCGGTTGGGCCTATGGCACCAATCTTGATTACATGAAGGAGCTTTGTGCTTATTGGGTTGATGGATTTGACTGGCGGAAACAAGAGACGGCGATCAACCGGTTCTCTCACTACGTCGCTCCCGTCGAAGGCATCGACCTCCACTTCCTTCACGAGAAGGGCAGCGGACCTGCACCGCTGCCCCTAATCATCAGCCATGGCTGGCCCGGCACAATCGTCGAATTCCTCGACATCATCGAGCCGCTCGCCCACCCAGAACGGTTTGGAGGCAGCGTGGAGGATGCCTTCGACGTCATCGTTCCCTCATTGCCTGGGTTCGGCTTCTCTGGTCGACCACCACGTCCAATCGGGCCGCGCAGGATGGCAGAGTTATTCAACACTCTTATGACTCAGGTACTGGGATACGACGGCTATCTGTCCCAGGGTGGCGACTGGGGAGGTGCGATTTCGAGTTGGCTCGGGTTCGACCACGCGCCGGCATGCCGGGCTATCCACATCAATATCTTGACGATGCGCCATCCAGATGGCCCACAGGGCCCAGAGGAAGAGGCCTGGGCCGCTGAATTCGAGCGGGAGCAGTTGATGGAGAACGGCTATCGGACCCAACAGGCGACCAAGCCACAGACCTTGAGCTACGCGATGATGGACAGCCCTGTTGGTCAGGCGGCCTGGATCGTTGAGAAGTTCAACTCATGGTCGGACACCGATGGGGACGACATCGAGAGCGCCCACAGTAAGGATTCGCTGTTGACCAACGTCATGGTCTATTTGGTGACTGGCACTTTCAACACTGCGTCATGGATCTACTACGGCCGTCGCGAAGAGGGGGGGCGCTTGCTGTCTCGGGTCGGCAACCGCGTGGAGGTTCCTACCGCGGCGGCACTGTTTCCGGCGGAACTCCTATCCTGGCCCCCGCGCTCCTACGCTGAACGCATCTACAACATCGCGCGCTGGACCGAGATGCCTCGTGGAGGGCACTTCGCGGCGCTGGAGCAGCCTGGGTTACTGATCGACGACCTCCGAGCTTTCGCCCGGACCTTGCGTTAGGGGTGAGCGGGTGAAAGCTCGCAATGGTCGTTCCTGTAAGGAGGAGTCGGCGACTCAAATCCCAGTTTGGCTCGACTATGGCGACTGGAGTTCAGCTAGGAAAGTTGGCTGTTTGCGAGGTTAGGAGAGGCCGAGGTTCGCCCTTCAGGCCAAATCTGGGTCGGGATATGTCTCTAAAGGAGACGAAGGTCGCCAAACAGCCCCGAGAACTAAGGCCGATCGTCGAGTCGTTCGGCCCCTTCGGCGGCGTCATGGCTGTGTCCGAGTGCCGAGGTTTCTACGGGTCTCCTCGGTGGCTTCCGGCTCAACTGCGCCGTCCACAACTACGACCCCGTAGAGCTCAAGAGCAGCGTCCACGGAAACCCTCCCGTCGAGTACGTCTTCGAGTACCTCGGCGGAATCGCGCTCCAGTGGTGACCCATAGCCTCCTGACCCGGTCGTCTTTAGTAGGAGGACGTCGCCGGCTTCGAGGCGCAGCAGACCCTTGCTCGGAACTTGCTCTGTCGTCCCGTCCGCACGGCGCACGGCTGTATGGCTCACCGGCCCATCGAGCCCGCCCTGCGTCCCCCAAGGCGGGATCACATGCCGATCTCGTCTCACCGATACCAGTCCGTGCCCCCGAAGCCACTCGATTTCTGCCTCGAACCCGAGCCCGCCGCGCCACTTGCCGGCACCTCCGGAGTCTGGCCATAGTGAAAGGCGGTTGAAGCGCAGTGGTAGCAGCGCCTCAGTGGCCTCGATGGGGACGTGGTAACAGTTGCTCATCTCCGTATCGGTGACGTCAATGCCATCCTTTCCCGGGCGGGCTCCGAGCCCGCCGCGCCACGGCCCACCAATGACCCCGACGAAGTTCTCCCCTTTCTCAGGGTCGTGGCCTCCGACTGTCAACAACGAGGTCTGACCGCAACTCGCTGCGTTGAATCGTTCCGGTGAGGCAAGCCCCATCGCACCATTTACTGCGCTGCAGACCCGAAGCAACCCAATCGAACGGGCCGCTACAGGGGCCGGGAACTCCGGGTTGATTATCGTTCCCTTGGGAAGGTGCGCAGTCACGGGTCGATAGCAGCCGTCGTTGTTCGGAGCTCGGTCGCCAGCGAGGGCTCGAACGACGAAATAGCAGGCCGACATGGTGGATGCCGGCACGTTGTTGAACGATGTCGGGACCTGTGGTGCCGTGCCGGTGAAGTCAAAGTGGATGTCTGAGCCAGACACCCCCACGGTCACCGTGAACGGAAGTGGCTCCGATGGTGGGGAACCACCGTCGCCGTCTAGCCAGTCGGTGAATTCATAGTTGCCATCGGGGATCGTTTCGATCTCGGCCCGAGTGAGTGCTTCTGCGTGGTCCATGAGGGCCTCGATGGCGCTGTCGACCGTTTCTCGGCCCCAGCGTTCAATAATGGACCCGAACCGTTCCGCCCCGATGTGGCAAGCCGATATCTGTGCTGCGAGGTCGCCTCGCATGGTTTTGGGGGTGCGCGTGTTCGCCTCGATGATCTCAATCACGTCGGTATTGGTTTCTCCACCCGTTGCGAGCCTCACGAGTGGTAGTCGCAATCCTTCGGCTAGGTGATCGACCGGATTTGCCGCAACGCTCCCTGGCGCGGACCCACCCACGTCCGAATGGTGGCTCATGGTCGCGACGTAGCCGGCCAAGGCGCCGTCGTGTAGAACCGGCGCTGCGACCGCGATGTCGGGCAGGTGCGTCCCTCCGTCGTATGGGTCATTGAGGACGTACAGGTCCCCCGTCCTCGCCTCACCTTCGGGGTACTGAGCCGCGAGCTTCTTACCGACTTCCACTAAAACTCCAAGGTGTACCGGAAGCGAGATGGCTTGGGCGACGGTCCGTCCCTTGGCGTCGAAGATCGCACACGTCGCGTCCAATGCTTCATTGATGATGGTGGAGTGCGAACTGCGCAGGAGGACCAGTTCCATCTCGTCTGCTACCACGTCAAAGGCCCCACGCAGGACCTCCAAGGTGATCGGATCGAACGCTACGGTACGGGTCATCGCGACCCCTGTGGTTGGACCTTCATGACCAAGTTGTTGTGTCCATCGACGTAGGCAGAGTCACCTGGGTAGACGACGGTCGTGGTGTCCGGCTGTTCGATGATGGCCGGCCCCTCGATCGGATCTTCGGTTTCGAGGGCAGAACGTTGGAAGATTCGGACGTCACAGAATCCCTCCGCCGGGTCAAAGCAAGCCTGACGTGAGGTCACGCCTGCCGAGCTCGTTTGGTTACCAACTTGCACTGTTCCTTGGAGTGAGGTTGGGCCCCGGTGGACAGATCGAACCATTACGACTTCTACCTCAGTGTTTGGCCGGGAGTGGCCGTGTGTCGCCTGGTGGACACCGTGAAAGTCGTCCCGGGCCTTGTCGAGAATGTCAAGGCCGTGTTTCACGTCGAGGGGGACCTCCAGATCATGGGCCTGACCGCTATAACGAAGCAGTGCGAAGTGGTTGCGCTCGACGTCGTCTGGCTCAACCAGTTCCTTGCGAAGTTCATCCTCGAGGATCGAATCGAGTTTGGCGATTACCGCTGTGGCGTCTTGCGTCGTTGCGCCAGGCGGAAGGCTTTTGGTCGCTGAATGCTGGATGGGAGCGAGAAGCAGGCCGAGTGCCGAGAGGACGCCGGGATGGGGAGGGATCAGGACCGTACCGATCCCTACCTCTGCAGCTAGCCGTCCAGCGTGAGTGGGCCCAGCACCGCCAAACGCGACAAGCGCAAGATCCCGGGGGTCGTGGCCCTTGCGCAGGGTCGCTAGCCGGAGAGCGTTTGCCATTGTCGAGTTGACGACCGTGTGGATCCCAAGGGCGGCGCGAATCTCATCGATGTCCAGCGGTTTGGCGATCCGCTTCCGGATCGAATCAAGTGCCGCTTCCGGGTCAAGGGATAGGCCTCCAGCGAAAGACGCTGGGTTTAGGTAGCCGAGGACGAGGCCGGCGTCGGTCACCGTTGGTTCAGTTCCACCGCTCGCGTACGCAGCGGGGCCAGGGTTAGCGCCAGCGCTTTCTGGTCCAACCTTGAGCCCACCCGCGCCGTCGACCCACGCGATGCTGCTACCACCGGCGCCAATTGCCTGGACATCGATCATGGGTAGGTTCAGTGGGTAGTCGCCAAACGACGCCGATGCCGTGATGCTCGGCCGAGCGTTTCGCACAAGCGAGATGTCAGCGCTCGTACCCCCAATGTCGAGTGTGACGACATTGTCGAACCCCGCCTCCGATGCGACCCGGGCCGCGCCGACCACTCCAGCGGCAGGGCCGGACAAGACGGTCGTCAGGGGGCTCATGAGGACGGCCTCGACCCCCAATGCGCCGCCGGCGGACCCCATGACCAGAAGGCGGCTCCCGGTCGTCGAGACCAACCCGTGAAGCCGCTCCAGGTAGCGACGGATCACTGGTTTCACGTACGCATCGAACCCGGCTGCTACGAGCCGTCGGTACTCGCGTGGCCGGGGAAGCACCTCGGAGGAGAGGGTGATGTCTAGGTCGGGGAATTGGTGGCGTAATAGCTCGCCGGTGCGTCGTTCGTGGACAGGATTCGCGTGCGCGTTGATGTAGACGACGACAAGTGCTTCCACATTGTGTTCTGTGACCAGGTTGGTAGCAGCTGCGATGACCGATCCCTCGTCGAGCGGCGTGATAACTCGACCTTGGGTGTCGATCCGTTCGGGTACCTCGAGGAATCGGCGACGAGGAGCGAGGAATAACGGCTCGACGGGGTCCATGAAGATGTCGTACATCTTGGGCCTACGTCCTAATCCCACAGCGAGGATGTCGCGGTGGCCCTCTGTCATTAGGAAGCCTATGCGTGCCCCCGTCTGTTCGATGATGGCATTGGTGGTGATGGTCGTTCCATGGACAATGCGGTCAGGTACCTCGCCGGTTTCGCCGTCTACACCGGCTTTGCGGAGCGCTTCCAGAAACCCATCCTGAAAATCTGGTGGACTGGATGGAACTTTGTCGACCGTGATGCCATCTGGGCCGACAACGACGATGTCGGTAAAGGTGCCGCCGACATCGACCCCGGCCACCAAACCGGTCACAGATTCGTTCCCATATGCCAATCCTATGTTCCAGAGTTTTTGATGCAGCGAGCACACCAGCAGTTGGCCTGGAATGCTGCTCGCCTTGTCGACGACTACGTGAAGGCGCTTCGATACCTTCGGGGGCTTCTCAGTTGCAAGTGGGGGAGTCAGTTCCCCGGCGAGGACTTCCCTACTCCCAGTGCCTAGATTTGGTAGGTGCTTAATGCAGTGTCAGCGAACATCTGCGCCTGTTCTTGGTCCGAATATTCCATGGCGATCTTCTTGAAGGCGTTGTAAAGAACGCGGTAGGAGACCGATAGCCGGTCTACTGGGAAGTTGCTTTCGAACATACATCTGTCGGGACCGAAGCAGTCGATTGTGTGGTTGTAGTAGTGGGCGTGGGCAGAGACAATTTCATCAGAGGTGGCTGGACGGTCGGCAAGGTGCCAGCCGAAGCCGTTGTCGGGCATTGCTAAGCCCCCCAGTTTGGCGAACACGTTGGGGCACTTGGCCAGCGTCTTCATTGCTTTGCTCCAACGCTCGAAGATCTCGGTTCTTTGCGACTCGTAGGGTCCAACCCCAAGTGGTGTCCCTAAGTGGTTGAGGATCATCGTCGTTTCGGGAAGAGCGCGAGCTAGATCAGTGAACTCGGCAATCTGGTAGTGGAAATGCCAACTTTCGAAGATGTAGCCGAGTCGGCCGAGGCGCTTAACACCAGAGCGAAAACTCTTGCTGGTAGATAGCCCGGCCGGTGCTCGGCCCGGGATCATCAGGACTTCGGGATATTCGGGATGGGCGAGCGAGTGTCGGATTCCTCTGAATAGTCCCCCTCCCGCCTCTTCGTGAGCTTCCAGGGCCTCTTCGACCTCAGCCCCGCGGGTGAGATCGGCATGTCCGATGATTCCGGCGATCTTCAAGCCCGGCATCTGTGCTTGTTCTTGCGCGAGTCCGGCAACGAATGCGGTTTCTCCAACCGGTCGAAGATGTTCGGGCCCGGTGGTCCAATAGTTGGTTTGGCAGTTGACGAAGACGGTTTTGACGACGTTGTGGCCTGATCCCGTATCGGCTAGGAGCTCAGGTAGCAGGTAGTCGAAGCCCTGTTCGTCTTTGCACCAGAGGTGGTGGTGGGGGTCGACGATCGGGCGTTCCGGATCGACAACCTGTTCTAGGACTCCGTTGTACCATTCGGGCCCGGGTTGGATAAATGGGTGTGCCGTTGAGATTCCGAGAAGTTACCTGTCGATCTGACTCTTGCGCCCTTGTTGGGCCTAGGAACTTCTGTTGATTGGGCGAACAATTCTTGCTTAGCATGGGCTAAACAAGTTTCATTGTCCGGGTTGGGTGGGTTCGGAGGCAGTGGACCAAGGTGCAGTTGCTTTACTTGGTGGCGGAGAAGTAGACCAGAAAAGTATCTACCTACAAGGAGTGAGTCCATGCCCTCAGTTTTCCCAGCTACTTCCCCCTGCGGAGATGTGGAGGAAACGAGGCGCGTCTTCATGCAATGGTGCGAGTTTCAGGAGCGGGACTTTCCGCTCGACCCAGCGGACAAGAGCTGGAAGGACCGCTTCATCCCCATCTTCGAGGAGGTGGTTCACCCTGACGTGGTTCTCCATGGGGTTCCAGTTGAGGAACCAGGGCGAGATGGCTGGCTCCGCTTCCTCCTGGCCCTGGGCGACAACTATCCGGAGTTGGAGACGACCTTTCAGCTGATTCTGGTTGAGGGAGATCTTGGTGCTGCTTATTGGACATGTGAGATGACCCTCCTGGGAGCGGATGGAGAATTGTCCACTCCCATTCGGTCACGGGGGGCGCATTTCGACCGGATCAGCGGTGGTCAGATAGTTGAGCATTGGGCACTAATCGACCAACTTGATTGGCTCAAGCAGCTCGGAGTAGTCGACGAGAGCGTCGGGCTCTGACTCTTGGACGCCGCCCCTCAAACGGCAGTTGTGACAGGCGCGGCGGGCGCCATCGGTAGAGAGGTTGTCCGAGCGCTACTCGATGATGAATGGCATGTAGTGGGTGTCGATGTGAGTCCTGGTAGCGACCGCGATGTGCAGTGGGTTGGGGTCGATGTTCGCGACGCTGTAGCTCTGGCCGAAACCGCAGGTGCCCTTGGCCCAGTGGGCCTCCTTGTCAACGCCCACGCGGTGTGGCCAGAGGGGATCCCTGCTGTTGCCGTTAAAGATGATCAGTGGAGGGCTCTCGTCGATGCCAACCTGAAGGGAACCTTCCTCTGTTGTCGGGCTTTCTACCCAAATCTCCTGCGAGCAACCGGAACTGTGGTCAATCTGGCGTCGACTACGGCGCATCAAGCATTTCTTAACCATGCCCACTATTGCGCGGTGAACCGGGCGATTGTCAGTCTCACCGAAGTCCTGGCGCTTGAGTGGTCTCCGGGTGGAATTCGCGTATTCGCACTTGGCCTAGGTCCGGTTAGGACCCCTGCTCTAAATTCGGCTTGGGAGGAGAACCCAGGTCGCGAAGAAGCGGTCCTGCCCATGCTTCCGCAGGGTCGTCTTCCGCATCCGGGGGAGGTAGCTAGAGCCATCGTTGGGCTTGCCGACGAGCGGTTCACTTACTTGAACGGAACCTCGGTGATGTTGGATGGTGGTTTGGCCGTAGCCGGAGGATATTGAGAGACATGGTATGCATATGAGTGAGTTTGCTGAGAAGGAATTTCTTGTAACCGGAGCCGCGGGGGGTATTGGGGCGGCGGTAGCGCGACAGTTGCTTCAAGCTGGCGGTCGAGTCTGGTGCCTTGACCTTCCAGGGGCTATCAAATCGGCAATTGGCGAACTTGGAGTTGTGGGCCACGCCGAGCCCCTCCCGGCGGACGTATCCGATGAAACTGACGTGGAGAAGGCTCTCGAGACCGTGGCTGCGGCAACTAATGGAGTACTCCACGGTTTGGTGAATTCGGCTGCTATCGGAGGCGCCTACCCGTTCGAGTCGCTCACATGGGCGGATTGGGAGCGAGAGTTGAAAGTCAACGTCTTCGGAACGTACCTGACGATGCGATGGTGTGCCCCCTTGCTTCGTTCATCCGGAGCGGGTCGAATCGTCAACATTGCCTCCAACGCTGGAAAGGTTCCTGGCCCGGCCTCAGCCCCCTACAACGCCTCGAAGGCGGCGGTAATCAACCTGACCCGGTCTGCGGCGAAGGCGCTTGCCCCTGAAATCGCCGTCAACTCAATTTGCCCTGGTCACGTCGACACAGCGCTGCGTAGTCGGTTCGTCGAAGAGGCAAGCGGCATTATTCGTGACGTGGACTTCGATGCGGCAGCGGCCTCAGCCCAGTTGGGCCGTCCAGCGCAGCCGGAAGAACTCGCCGACGTGGTGCTATTCCTGCTGAGTTCGCGCTCAGCGTTCATCACCGGCGAAGACATGAACGTCAATGGTGGGGTCCTCATGTTCTGACTGCAATCGTTGGTCTCATGTTTGCCTCAAAACTTCCACCATGTAACAGGCCTCTCAAGAATGTGGAATGATGAAACCCGACTTAGGGGACGAGCTAAAGATGGTTAACGACGAACAGATTCTCCGGTTCTACGAAGACATGGTGCGAGTCATGCTTTGGGACCAATGGGCTCTTCGTCTTCAACAGGAGGGGAAGGTTCTTGCCGGCTACCACTCGGGTCGGGGACAGGAGGCGATTCCGGTAGGGGCGATCTCGCCACTGCGAGATGACGACTACATCATGTACACCCATCGGGGCTGTGGATACACGATCCAGAAGGGGATGGCGATGGTCGAGATGTTTGGCGACCTCATGGGGAACACAGCGGGCTCAACGCGAGGGCTTGGTGCTGGAATCCCCCACTTCGCAGATCCGGAATTGGGAATCCTCGGTCAAGGCGGAACGCTCGGAACATGCTTTCCTATTGCCGCTGGAGCTGCCTTTTCGGCAAAATATCGAGGCACTGACCAAGTCATGGTGTGCTTCTTTGGTGATGGGACTGCAAATCGCGGCACGTTTCATGAGTCGTTGAACGCCGCCGCCATCTGGAAATTGCCGGTCGTCTGGATCTGTGAGAACAACCAGTACGCGGTCTCAGTGGCGAGTGAGAAATCAACTGCCGGTCGAATAGTCGATCGTGCCATTGGCTACGACATCTATGGTCGGTCGGTCGACGGCATGGACGTCGTGGCGGTCTTCGACGAGGTAACGGAGGCGGTTAGTCGCGCCCGCTCTGGCGGTGGCCCGACGTTGATAGAGGCAGAGTGCTACCGGTTCCGAGGGCACCACGAAGGCGATCCGCAGGCATATCGGGACGATCAGGAGGTCGAACTGTGGCGTCAGCGCGATCCGATCGAGTCGTTGTCACGACGCATTGTCGCAGAGGGTATCGCAACCCTAGAAACGCTGGCTGCCTTGCAAGATCAGGTTGGACATGAGGTACAAGCAGCGGCAGAAAGTGCTGCCGAGGCTCCGATGCCGGGACCCGAACGAATCTTTGAGGGGGCCTAATGACCACTAGCGCTGAGGTCTCTTCATCCATTCGTACCTTTAGCCAGGCGATTAGTGACGCCCTTGACGAGGAGCTAGAGCGTGACGACTCGGTCTTCGTATGGGGAGAGGATGTTGGCGTCTACGGGGGGATTTATGGAGCCACCCGAGGCCTTTTCGAGAAGTACGGCCCTGAACGGGTCGTGGACACCCCGATCTCTGAGACTTTCATAGTGGGTGCTGGGCTCGGAGCTGCCTTGACCGGTCTTCGACCGGTAGTGGAATTGCAATCAGGGGGGTATTTCGGCATAGCAATGAACGAGCTTTATAACAACGTCGCTCGCTGGCGCTACATGCACGGCGGCAAGTTCAAGGTGCCCATGGTTGTTCGACTCCCTGAGGGGGCTAAGGGGGCGGGGCAGGAACATGACGTATCCCCAGAGGCCATGTTCCTTAGTGCCTTCGGGGCTGAGGTGGTGATCCCCTCTACGCCAGCTGACGCCAAGGGGCTACTTAAATCAGCTATCCGGGACGACCGCCCAATTTTATTTTTCGAACACGCTGTCCTTTATGCGACGCGGGGCGAAATACCCACTGGGGACCATCTGGTTCCGATCGGGGTCGCTGATGTCAAACGCACCGGTAGTGACGTAACGGTCATCGGTTGGTCGCGGATGGTAGTTGAGGCCTTACAGGCCGCAGAGGAGTTGGCGGGCGAGGGAATCGAGATTGAGGTCGTCGATCCGCGAGGCCTTCGTCCTCTAGATACCGACACAATTCTTGAGTCAGTTGCTAAGACAGGTCGGGTAGTGATCGCCCACGAGGCCCAAAAGACCGGTGGCGCCGGTGGAGAGATGGCAGCGATTATTGCCGAAGAGGCCCTGGACTGCTTGGAGGCTCCCATCGTTCGGGTGGCGTCTAAGGACGTAACCCTGCCCCAGAGCCGCTATCTCCAGAAGTTCGTGATCCCAGACGCCTCGGATGTCGTCAATGCAGTCCGATCGATCACTTGATGGTGCAACTTCTGCGGATGCCATCGCTTGGCGAGACCATGGAATGGGGAATTTTAATCAGCCATCTGGTGGAAGAGGGAGGCTCGTTCTCGATCGGTGACGGCTTATACGAGGTTGAGAATGAGAAGACCACCTTGGTGGTGGAGGCAATGATCGAGGGGACAGTCGCCAGATGGGCGGCTCCACTCGGTGAGGAACTTCCGGTCGGCACAGTGATCGCAGTCATTGTCGAGCCTGGCGCGGAGTTCACGCCAGGCGAGGTTGACGAACTGCTGGCTAGGGAAGCTGGGGTCGAGGAGGAGCCTGAACACAATCCCAAACCCAATGAGGAGAGCGACTCTCTAGATCGTTCTTCGGAGTCATCGTCCGAAGGCAGGCGCCTAAGGGCGATGCCCAAAGCCCGTGTCAGGGCAGGGGAGTTGGGGATCAACCTGTCAACTGTCATAGGAACGGGTCAAGGGGGTTCTATCACCCTTGAGGACGTCGAAGCCTCGGGTACGTCACGATTGGCCGAGGACGGGTCAGATCGGGGTGAGCAGGTCAAATTGGGTTCGGTCCACCGAACGATGGCTGACCGCATGGCTCAGAGTTGGGCGGAAATCCCGCACTTCACGGAATCAAACCTGGTTGACGGAACTGGCCTCCTCGCAAGGAACGCCTCTACGGCGGATGAGATCTCGTTGAACGATCTGCTCGTTGCCGCAGTCATCCGCGCTGTTGTTCGCACCCCCCGAGTCAATGTCTCCTATCGGGATGGCTCGCTGGTTGTCTACGACGACGTGAACCTGGCCGTCGCTGTGGCCACCGAAGAGGGGCTGTTCGCCCCGGTGGTCAAGAGGGCCCAGGATCTGGAGTTGGAGCAGTTGGCCGAGGAGGTCCACCGTGTGACGACGGCCGCCCACCAACGGACCCTAACCCCGGAGGAAGTCGACACTGGCACGATCACGATCTCGAACCTAGGAATGTACGGAGTCGACTTCGGCACACCGGTCGTGACTCACCGGCAATCGGCGATCGTCTTCTTTGGCAGCCTCAAGGAGCGCCCGTTTGTTTTGGACGGACTGGTAGTTGCCAGACCAAGCCTCTATGTGACAGTTGCCTTTGACCATCGGGCTATCGATGGCTTGCTTGGTGCCCAGTTCTTGGGTGCTCTCACCGAGGAGCTTGAGGAGTCCTAATGGATAGGGAGATTGGCGTTGACATCGATTACGAATTCGTCGAACGTGTTCAGAGACTTGCAGACCACGAAGACTTCTTGGCCAAGGCTGAGGAGAACGATCGCCTCGCTCGGTATCCGGCCGAATCGGTCAACGCCCTAAAGGGGCTTGGCGTTCCCGGAATGTCAGTCCATCGGCAGTTCGGAGGTCTAGGTCACAACATCGCCACCCGAGCCAAGGTCGCTGAGGTGATTGCCTATTCGGACCCGACGACGGCGGCATGCATGAACATGCACTGGTCGGCCCTTGACCTTATTGGCCCCTACGCGTTCGTAGTAGAAGGCATGGGTGACCTGATGACGGAGGCAGCGACCCGACAAGCCATGTTCTGCGGGGCGGCCTCAATCCCGTCAGGAGATCTAGACGCAGCGAAGGCAGGTGTTCGGTTCAGGCGAGTCGATGGCGGATGGCTTGGTGGTGGTCGAGTGGGGTACGCGACCGGTTCCGCCGGCGCCGACTACGCAGGTGCGATCGGCACCGTTGTCGATGATTCTGGAGAGCCGGTGGGTCGCAAGCTCCTCGTCCTCTTTCCACCGGTCGGTACACCCGGGATTCGAATAATCGAAGACTGGGATGCTATGGGTCTTCGGGGGACGGCGACGAACACAATCGAAGTCAACGAAGCCTTCGTTGAAGACAAGTACGCCTTCGTCCGCGACCTGGACGAGCCACAGCCGACTGTGACCGACGCCGGGGGCGAGAGACAGCACATGGCGTTTGGTCTCCTCAATCTCAGCGGGGGAGGGATGCAACTCGGACACTGTCGACACATAGTCGACTACATCGCTGGGTATCTCACCGAGCGCAAGGGTGGAATCGCTGTCCAGATCAAGGGCCAGGAACCCTCGGCGAGAGGGGACTTTGGCTGGGCACAAGCGACCTTTGGTCGGATGGCCTGGTGGGTTCATACCGCGGAAACAGTGCTCTATCAGGCGGCAAGCCACTCTCTTCATCCAGACACCACGCCGGAGAGCCGGGCGCATCGCAGCCTTTACGCCGCCTATCACATCCGCCGGATGACCGAAGAAGTGGCCCGGGAATCCTTCCGCCTGGCCGGGGCCCACGGCATCGTTACCGCTCGGCCTTATGAGCGAATGTTCCGGGACCTCATGGCACAGTCAGCGATCATCTTCAAGACTCCAGAGATGGAGATCCAACTTGGGAGAGCCGCCTTGGGAAGAGAATTCGACCCAATGCCTGGTGGCTGAGACCTGTGCTTAGGTACTGCGCCTTTCGAGTTGCCAGCATCATCCCAGTTCTCCTGGGAATGTCACTGCTGGTTTTCTTCATCCTTCATTTGATACCGGGTGATCCCGCCCAGGCGATCCTGTTTCAAGTCGGCGCAACAGCCGAAGATGTAGCGAGCATGAGAGAACGCCTTGGTCTTGGGGATCCACTTTGGGAGCAATACTTTCGCTACCTCGGCGGACTGTTCCAGGGAGACCTTGGGACGTCCTTTCTGTATAAACAACCGGTTTCCGAGAAGGTGATCGGGCTTCTCCCGCACACACTTCTCCTTGGCGGGGGGGCATTGGGTCTTGCCCTTCTGATAGGGATCCCGGCGGGGATCACGGCGGCCCTATTCCGTGACCGCTTCCTCGACAAACTGGTAACCGGTATTGCGGTCACCGGGGTGGCGTTTCCTGCCTTCTGGCTCGGTCTGCTCTTGACAAAGTACTTCGCCTTGGAGTTGGGCTGGTTCCCGTCGCTGGGGACCGGTTCACTTAAGGCCCTGGTTCTCCCCATCGTCTCGCTCGGATGGCCTTTGTCGGCGATTCTCACCCGACTACTTCGAGAGAGCCTCACCGAGGTACGACGTTCTCCGTACTTGATCTCGGCCCGGTCGCGCGGTTACTCAGGTATTCGTATTCTTTTTCGGCACTCATTACGCAGTGCTATAGGCCCGGTGGTGAGCATGATTGGACTTCAGTTTGGAGGGGTAATCGCCGGAGCAGTAGCGATTGAGGTGATCTTTGGTCGTCCGGGAGTGGGCAGTTACTTGGTTGAGTCGATGACGGCCAAGGACATTCCGGCTGTTCAGGGAATAATCCTGACCATCGGAGTTGTCTACCTGGTCACAAACCTGCTGGTGGACCTGGGGCGTGCCGGCCTGGAACCACGTGTTCGGGACGAATGGAGTAGTCGATGAACAGGGACGAAGCCGAGGGCCGTGTGAACGGCTCATTCGGCTCGGGAGGTAGAGGCAGTTCTCGGGGGTTGGTCCCGCTTGTTCTGAGTCCCTTCGCTTGGATGGCGCGCTTTTTCCAACACCAAGGTCTGATGCGAAGTCTGATGATGCTCGTCCTTGTTGCAGTGGTGATTTGTGCTGTTTTTGCGGAACTTATTGCGCCGTTCAGTCCTACTGAGATCGGCTACGACATCCTCCGGTCCCCCAATCGCAAATACTTGCTCGGAACCGATCAGCTAGGTCGAGACGTAATGAGTCGAGTCATCTTCGGGGCCAGGCCTGCACTCCTCACCGCAGGTGCTTCTGTACTCGCTGGTGTCTTGTTAGGCGTCACCGTCGGCCTAGTTGCCGGGTACGGCGGACGTTGGGTAGGAGCGGTAGTCATGCGTGCCGTTGACGTAATGCTCGCTCTCCCGGGCCTGGTAATGGCCATGGTTGTGGTGGTGATACTCGGCAATGGCGCACTTTCGATTGTGTTGGCCATTGCTCTAGCTCAGGTTCCGGTATTCGCCCGAATGGTGTACGGCGAGACTTTGAGTGTGAAGCGTCGAGCATTCATCGACGCAGCTCGAGTCGTCGGATGTTCCAACCCGAGGATCATCGGGGTTCACATCCTCCCCAACATCGCTTCGCAGGCTGCTGTCCTGGCTACAGCGGCGCTTGGGTGGTCGATTCTCGTTGCGGCAACTCTTAACTTCCTCGGCTTTGGCTTCAGCCCGCCGGACGCCAGTTGGGGGGTTGATCTTCAATTCGGCCGCCAGTGGATCTATCAGGCATGGTGGTTGTCAGTAATGCCGGGTGTGGCAATAGCCCTTACCATCATGGCGAGTAACTTGCTTGGGGATCTGGTAGCCGATTACGCCGGTGGGGGTTATCGCTCCGATGGGAGAAGACTGAGGGTTGATGGGGTTATCTGAGGTCATGCGGACAACCGCTGGGGTTCGTCTATACGAGTCCCGGGAGGTACCCGATGAAGTGATTCACCGCGCGCTTGAACTCGCCCGTTTTGCTCCGAGTGGGGGCAACCGGCAGCCCTGGCGAGTAGTTGTCGTGCGAGACGATGCAATCAAGGCCCGAATTCGGGAGATAAGCCTCCGGGAGTGGAAACTTTATGTTGCCACTTGGTATGGCGATGTGGAATCGCTATCGGAGAAGCGACGTAAGAAATTGCACGAGGGCACCTCCTACCACGAGACGCTCGATTCTGCGCCAGTCCACCTTCTCATATGGACCGAACTCGCTGCTCTAGCGGTGACTGACAGGGATCTTGAACGACAGAGTTTCGTCGGAGGAGGCTCCATCTACCCGTTCGTCCAGAATCTTCAGTTGGCGTTGCGAAGCGAAGGAGTTGGATCTCGTATCACCTCCCTAGCTGTCGCAGCCGAGAGTGAGATGGCGTCTCTAGTCGACGTCCCAGATGGACTTGGCCTGGCTGCTGTCATGACCGTCGGCTACCCGGAATGGGCGCCGACAAGATTGTCCAGAAAACCTGTCGAATCGTTCGCCTGGCACGAAAAGTTTGAGGGGTCTCCCCTCAGAGTGCAGGAAGAGTAGAGAGGAAGAGAGATGCAAGGTGTGGACTCTTGGTCTGAAGACGTGTGGCCCGGCCACAAGGGCAACTGGGGCCGATGGGCCAATGACCTGGGGGCGCTGAATCTTCTTGGCGCTTCTGCAGCGAAGCGCGGAGCCGCGGCTGTCGCCAGCGGTGAGACGTTCGCCCTCAGCCGGCCCTTGTCCTCGGCTGAAATAGGCACGAGATGGCCTACACCGTTCGTGGTCCACGAGATGATCAAGGCTGATGAAGACGGTTTCGAGGAAGGAGACTTGACCCAGTCAGCAGCGGAGCAGATCACTACCCGTATCCATGGGATGATCAATACTCATATTGATGCACTCGCCCACATGGGGTACCGGGGATTGACGTTCAATGGCTACCGGTTCACGGATGTAGTCACCAAGGAGGAAGCAGCGAAGTTGATGGACATCGCTCCCAAGGTGGCCATCTCGACCCGGGGAGTTCTGTTCGACATCCCCCGAAGGCGGGGTGTCGAGGAGCTTGAACCTGGCGACTCGGTCCAGGCTGAGGAACTTGATTATCTGCTCGACGAACTCGAACCAGGCGATGTGGCGGTTATCCGAATCGGCGGGACCAAGATGCTCGGTCTAGGAGCCGATGGTCTTAGTGAACATGGAACCTGGCACCATGGGACATGGGCTGGGCTCGACACAGACTGTGTTGACGTGCTCGCCGGCAGGGACGTGAGCGTCATAGCGACGGACTCACCTGGTGACACTTTTCCACACAGGCACGAGGCCTACTGCCGCAGCCCGGTCCACGTTTTGGCAGAAGTGTTCTACGGAATCCCGTTAATCCACAGCATGGATCTTGACAACCTTGCTGCTGCTTGCGCCAAGAATGGCCAGACGACCTTCTCCTTCACAGCGGCGCCGCTACACATCACGGGCGGCACCGGCTCCCTTGTGACCCCTGTGGCGGTCATGTGATGAGTGACAGTGGCTATGTCCAGACGGTGCTCGGACCGGTTGACCCGAAAGACCTCGGCCTTACCCTGACACACGAGCACGTTCTCCAAGACTTGACCTGCGGTTGTCACGGGGTCGAACAGTACGAGACCGTCCAGCCCAAGTACGTCCCGATGATGAAGAAGCCCGAAGCGGGCTGGGAGCCAGGGGAAAGCGGCCCAGGTACCGCTGCATCATGGGGTGCCAAGTGGGGACAACCAATTGCCCTCGGCAACCTTGCGGATCGACAACGCCACTGGGTCTACTACGGAGACCAGAAGCTCAACTCGTTGGACGACGCGATCTACGAACTTGAACAGTTCCGGCGAGTCGGTGGAGGGACGATCGTCGACCAGACCACCCGGGGCATGGGACGTGACCCTATCGGTCTTGTCGAAGTGTCGCGAGCGGCCGGCGTCCATGTCGTCATGGGGACTTCCTGGTACATCAACAGCTACCACCCGCCAGACATGGATGACCTTTCCGAGGATCAACTCGTTGATCTGATTGTTAAGGACATTGATGAGGGCGTGGCAGGTGGGGTGCGAGCAGGCATCATCGGTGAGGTGGGGATGGAGTACCCGATGCATCCCAACGAGGAGAAGGCCCTGCGGGCTTCGGCCCGGGCGTCAGTTCAGACAGGGATCCCACTTTCGGTTCACCCGGGGACGAATCCGCAATCTCCATTCGACGTCGTACGGATAGTTGACGAAGCGGGCGGCGATCTAAGTCGAACGATCATGGCCCACTGTGACACTCGCCTGAATACCTCGGCTGGCACGAATGTGTTCGATGCCCAACCCCATCTTGACCTAGCGAAGACAGGTGTCTATCTGTCATATGACACCTTTGGCTGGGAGGGTTCATATCGGCAGCGCGTGTCGGTTGATCAACCCAACGACGCGATCCGGTTGAACTGGGTGAAGGCGGTTGCTGACGCTGGATTTGCCAGCCAGCTTCTCGTCTCGTGTGACCTGGCGCTCAAGCACTGGCAGCGTCAATACGGCGGGCATGGGTGGCGTCACATGCCGGAGACCATCACCCAGTTGATGCGTTACAAAGGGTTTGAGGAGGAGTTAATCGAAACGATCTTCGTCACAAACGCTGCGACGATCCTGACAAAGGCATAGGCAGCACGGTCGAGGTTCAGATCTCGTCGGTGCAGCTGGAGTTGGAACTAGAGCTGGCAGGCCAGCATCCGGGTTGGGACTACTTGGGTGCTGGTTGGCTCCTAGTGTCACTCCGGTAGTGGACCGACGAAGAGGCTTGACTGCTAGACGAGCCTGCCGAGGCCACAGGAGCGGACACTCCTGTGTGGCCAAGAAATGATCTGAAGGTGCCCTTAGTTGCCTACTTCGATCCATGCCTGACGGAAACTGTCCAGGGCCTCTAGGTGCTCTTCTTGGGAGAACCCCAGGTCAAGGGTCGATAGGAGAGCATGGCTCGCGCCTGCGGCCTTCCAGTGCTTTGCCCGGAGCGCCCAACCCATTGGATCCCACTCCTCCAATCCGTCAAAGCCGATGCTACCTACGAGCATGCTCACCGCGATCTCATTGGGGTCGCGTCCCGCTTCCAGGGCGGCCTCCCTCACGATTCCAACGCGCCGTTCCAGGTGCTCGGGACTTCGAATCCGGTCGGGGCTCCAAGTGGCTTGGTTCTTTGGATGTCCGTTGGCGGTAAGCCACCCGTCTCCGAGCCTCCCCAAGCGTCTTAGAACGCGCTCATCCCAGCCACCCATCCAGATCGGAATCTCGTTGTTAGAGGGACGGGGGCAGATCCCAGCGGCCGAGATGGTGTCGAACTCACCCGTGAAGTCGACGAGTTGCTCGGACCAAAGCGAGCGTAAGAGCGGAATCTGTTCCTCGATTCGCCTACCCCGCGAGGAAAAGTCCTCTCCGAGAGCCTGATACTCGACCTGGTTCCATCCGACTCCGACCCCAAGGACTAGGCGTCCCCTGCTTAGGAGGTCAAGAGTCGCTGCCTGCTTGGCCACCAGGGCTGTTTGGCGTTGAGGAAGTACCAAGACCCCCATGACCAACTCGATCGTCGTTGTGACAGCACTGAGATAGCCGAACAGGACGAATGGTTCCATGAAGTTGGTCTCGTGGGTGTATGGCCCCGTCAGACGGTGGACCTCAGGGTTCGCGCCGAGGACATGCTCGTAGGCGACCAGCTGGTCGTATCCGAGATCCTCGGCTCGTGTGGCGTATTCACCGATCCGGTCCGGGTCTGTGCCGAATTCGGCTTGCGGATAAACCACACACAACTTCATGTTGTTGGTCATTCTCTTCGATCCTTGCCCAGAGACACGAGTCCCTCATGGTGCCGTCGGACCCCTCCTTCATAGAGAAGGCACGCGACGCTGCGCGGGATGTCGAGCCTAAGGAGATCGGGCGACGTCGCCGAACACCGTTCAAAGGCCTTGTC
>Ga0310344_10001193_pt1 | contig 19931 bp, 14 predicted proteins | sample HC15DNA20200_MG_FD_203801 | JGI IMG/M metagenome (GOLD analysis project Ga0310344, IMG submission 203801) | Marine microbial communities from station ALOHA, North Pacific Subtropical Gyre - HC15-DNA-20-200_MG | ecosystem: Environmental > Aquatic > Marine > Oceanic | place: Pacific Ocean: North... | reverse complement strand
TAAAAAGTAATCGGAACTCTCGGTGTGTTTCGCGTATGCAGCGCTCAAAAATCCGGAGTTCGAGGTGTCGTGGGTCCCAGGATATGAATTCTGCAACTCGAGATTCGTCACGACAGTCAGCTGATTCTTGACCTTTTCGAGAGGGCTCAGGATGGGTGTCAGTTTATCCAGGGTCGGACCTTCTGGCGTCCAGCGAGCCCAGTCGTAACCCATTGGAATGAATACGTAGCCGAGTCGGCGCACGGGTTTCGCCGGGGTGTTGGCGAGGGCCGTAGCCGCGGGGATCATTGCGTCGAGTAGAGGTAGCGCTAAGGTTGCTTGCACACCTTTGAGAAACGTCCGACGGGGCAGAGCCTTCTTGGTGATGATCATGTCGAATTCCTCATTTGAAACGGCACGCTTTTCACTATGCCCAGGATGAGCGACGAGAACCGATACTCATCGGCTTTGGCGTCGCGCACGATCGCACGGACAGCGGGCGCATCGTAATATTCAACGCCTCGGCCCAGTGCGAATGTTAGTAGTTTTTCGGTGACTCGATTTGCAAACAGCTCAGGACGACTCAGTAGTCCAGCTTCAAGGCCATCGACCCCTTCGAATTCTCCAACCCCTGGCAATCCGCCAGAGGCATCCATAAGGCCGATATCTCCACCGTGGTCACGCCAGCGACCCACCGCATCGAAATTTTCGAGAGCAAAACCAACCGGATCGATGGTGTTGTGGCAGCTGGCGCACGCAGGGTTGGTGCGGTGTTGACTCAGACGCTCGCGCATCGGCAGGTTGGAGGCTACCGAAGTTTCCTCCAACACCGGCACATTGGCCGGCGGTGGGGGTGGGGGGGCTCCGTAGATATTATCCAGCACCCATTTGCCGCGGATGACAGGTGAGGTTCGTGTTGCATAGGAGGTGACGGAGAGGATACTTCCGTGCCGCAGGAGTCCCCCTCGCTTGCTGTCCGGTCCGAGCCCAACTCTCCGGAATCTACTGCCATAGACTCCGTCAATTCCGTAATGTTTTGCGAGGCGCTCGTTTAAAAACGTATAGTCGGTCTTTAGGAGGTCGAGCACGCTTCGGTTTTCCCGCAAGATGCTGTCAAAAAAGTGTTCCGTTTCCAACCGAAATGCCTGACGCAGATTGTCATCAAAATCTGGGTAAAGGCGCGGGTTGGGACTGACGGCGTTGAGATTTCGGAGCAGTAGCCATTGACCGGCGAAATTACTTGCCAAGTTGTTCGATCGTGGGTCAGCCAGCAGTCTCCGAGCCTGTCGTTCAAGTTCCCCTGGTTCGCTTAACTCACCGTCGATGGCTGCATCCAAGAGTTCGTCATCTGGGATGCTGCTCCATAGGAAGAATGACAGGCGCGAGGCAAGCTCTAGGTCAGTGACTTCGTAGGCCTCTCCAGCGGTTCGGTCGGCTGCGTCGAGCTCCACCCGAAACAGAAATGCTGGATTGATAAGTATTGCGCTGAGGGCTCGTCCGATACCTGTATCGAAATCCCCAGAAGCCCTGCCGGCTCGATAGAATTCCATCGGACCGTCAATGTCACTACTTGTGATGGGTCGCCGGTAGGCCCGTTTCATCAACGAAGCGACAATGTCGCGCGCACATTCCTCTTCCTCACTCAGTTCCGTCGGTTGACATACGAAGAGACGATTGCGACTAGGAGTGTCGTCTGCTCCTCGTGGGTCATAAGGTCCCGTGACGGATACTTGGTAGATCGCTGGCGTCAAACGAGGGTGCCGTGTCTCGTTGAAGTGTGACTGAAGGGGTTGCCGTTCGGTTTCGACTAACGATGAACCGTTCTTGAGGAAGGTAATGCCAACATCGTGCGGTCCGGCCGTCACCGGGATACGAATTGTTAAATGACTGTCGACCTGCGAGTCGTCCCCTCTCTCGGGTTTTTCGACGGTAAAGGTTGCCACTGACCGTCGATCGAGGAGCAACTGCAGGGTGTGTAGGCCTGGATTCCTCATGCCTCCAATGTTGCCGGATCGGTTTCGCGCTAGGCGGATTTGAATTTCGTATTCTCCATCCTGCGCGAAGGTATAAGGGATCAAGACCCCGCCACGGGTTCCCAGTGGAAGACCAGGGACATGTTCTTCCTGGGTGGTGTCGGCGGGGACGCGAATTACATCGGCTTGAAGAGAGGTTTGTGTGGTGCCCAAGGCGAGGCGGCTGATCTTTTGGGCTGCGGAAATATAGCGGTCCAACAGTGCGGGCGGAAGGTCACCCACCGTCACATTATCGAATCCGTAGCCGCTTTCGTCAGGAGGAAGCAGGATTGTTGCATCGATGTCGAGCGCCAACAGGTCTCGAATGGAATTCTGGTATTCGGTGCGATTGAGGCGGCGCAACGTTTCGGTGCGTCCTGGATTGGTGTTTACGGAGGCTCCCTTGTCAAGGGACGACTCAAGCCAGGATGCGAAGGCATCTCGGGTGTCCGATGTTGGTTGCGGCCTATTCGGAGGAGGCATGGTGCCGGTGCGGAGCTTTCTTACCACTTTTTCCCAAGTTTCCGCATGGTCGGTGATTTCGGTAAGGTCCAGCGAACTCAGGTCTAAACCAGCCGTTTCCAGACTGGAATTATGGCAAGTCACGCAGTAGCGGTTCATCAATTGGCGACTATTTGTAGCTGAAGGATCAGCTGCTGTGTCCTGAGCGTTTATCCCTTGGGCTGACGCACCGCTGGTGAGAAACAGGAGGACGGTCAGTGCCAGCCCGGTGTACCCAGCAGCCAAGCTGGGACTCCTCGTGAACCCCTTGAATTTCATGGCTTCATTGTAGGTCTGAGTACCGCGAAACTCAAGCCTCAACTTGGAGTTGAAATCTTCCGCAAAGCACCTTTGGGCTTGGTTTGATGGGTCGTCGGGGCAACTGGGTTGTCTTCTGGTGGGAAGAAGGTCAGCCCCTCTACGGAACTGAGTCGCTCTCACTTTGGTAGCGCTTCTGAACGGCTTCCACGTAGAATGCGGTGTCAGGCCGTGGTAATTGGATGTTTATCGGCTAGGGAAATCTCGTCGCGTGACCGGAGGCTGGGTCACTGCGGCCCTCTGACAACAGGGTCGGGCTGTCATCGAGCCGCCGGACACAGAAAATTTCTGATGGGAAGCTTGTGTTTGTATAAGTGTCCATATTCTCCCCGGATAACCATGTTTAAACATGGATGGTCAGTTCATTAAACCAGAGTTGTGTTTATGACAGAGCAGGAGTATCGGTGGCCGTCTCGAGACGAGGCTCTGAGTCTAGTGCATGAGCCCAATTTGTCAGAACTCATGTCACGGGCCGCCTCTTTGCGCGATGCTGGTTTTGGAAATGTAGTCACTTACTCTCGAAAAGTCTTCATTCCGCTGACTCAGCTATGTCGTGACGTTTGCCGGTATTGCACGTTTGCTCAACCACCGCGAACGGGCGAACGGGTCTATCTTACGATTGACGAGATGATCGATGTGGCTCGCCAAGGGGCTGAGGCAGGGTGCCGTGAGGCCCTCTTTACTCTTGGTGACAAGCCGGAATTGCGGTATCCGCAGGCTCGCGCCGAACTTGCCGAGCTCGGTTATGCAACTACGATCGAGTATCTACTTGCCGCCACGCGGGCAGTGTTTGATGCGACCGGCTTGTTGCCCCACGCGAATCCAGGCGTTACCTCGTATCGTGAACTAGTCGCGCTTAGGGCAACCTGTCCTTCTCAAGGCATGATGTTGGAGAGTGTCTCAGAACGCTTACTTGAGGCGGGCGAAGCTCATTTCGGGTCGCCTGACAAGGACCCACAAGTCAGATTGGCGACGCTGAAAACTGCCGGAGAATTATCCATCCCTTACACTTCCGGCATCCTAATTGGCATAGGGGAGACACGGGAAGAGCGGATTGAAGCCATTCTTGCCTTGCGTGACCTGCATGCAAGACATCACCACATCCAGGAAGTAATCATCCAGAATTTCAGGGCCAAAGAAGGTACTGCCATGGCTACATGGGCTGAGCCTGACTTGGCGGATTTGTTGTGGACCATTGCGAGCGCTCGACTAATTCTGGGCCCTCGGATGCCGATTCAAGCACCACCAAATTTAAGTCCTGGTACGTTGGGTGCTTTAATCCGGGCTGGAATCAATGACTGGGGCGGCGTGTCTCCCGTTACCCCTGACCACGTTAACCCCGAAGCCCCCTGGCCGCACCTCGATGTGCTTGCAAGTCGAACCGCAGACGAGGGTAAGGTTCTGAGTGAGCGTCTCACGGTTTACCCAACTTATGTTCGAGCGTTGGATGATTGGGTCGCTGCCTCGATGAAGCCGGCAATCTTGCAGGCTTCTGATGCTGATGGCTTGGCTCGAGTAGACCCGTGGTCGCCTGGCGATGGCGACGCATTCTTACCTCGGGAGGTGCTTGAATGTACTCACCACTCGGCTACGTTGGTCCCTTCGCGGAGGATTGAGACTCTGTGCGAGGCAGCAGGTCGCGGGGTGGCGCTGACGGAGTCTGAAATTGCTCATCTCTTCAGCGCTAGGGGTGATGATCTTGCGTTTGTGCTTCGGGCAGCCGATCGACTCCGTCTGGAGGTCAACGGGGACGAGGTAACTTACGTCGTCAACCGAAACATCAATTACACCAATGTCTGTTACTTCCGGTGTCAATTTTGCGCCTTTTCAAAAGGCAAACTTAGCGAGAGCCTTCGTGGAGTTCCTTATCTCTTAGACTTGGAGGAGATCGGCCGTCGTACTACCGAAGCGTGGGCTCGTGGTGCGTCCGAAGTGTGCATGCAGGGAGGGATACATCCGGAATATACCGGTGCGACCTATCTGGATATCTGCCGGACGGTCAAGGCAGCCGTACCTGGTATCCATGTTCATGCTTTTTCGCCCTTGGAAGTCTGGCAGGGGGCTGAAACGCTTGGGGTGTCCTTACGAGAGTTCTTGCTACAGCTGAAGGAGGCAGGATTGGGAACTCTTCCCGGTACTGCCGCGGAAATCTTGGATGATGAGATTAGGCAAGATCTGTGTCCCGATAAGCTGTCGACGGGGCAATGGTTGGAGGTGATGGAGACTGCTCACGGAGTGGGCTTCAAGACTACCGCCACGATCATGTACGGGCATATCGATGGGCCCAAGAATTGGGGGCGCCATCTACGGCGGGTTCGAGATTTACAAGAGAAGACAGGTGGGTTCACCGAGTTTGTGCCGTTGCCGTTCGTGCATCGGGAAGCACCGTTGTATTTGAAGGGACGAGCCCGGAAGGGGCCGACATTTCGAGAGGCGCTTTTGATGCATGCAGTAGCAAGACTAGCGCTTCACCCGGTGATATCGAATATCCAGGCGTCTTGGGTCAAAATGGGACCTCGGGGAATCGTGGAATGTCTAAAAGCTGGAGTGAACGACATTGGTGGAACGCTGATGAATGAGAGCATCACGAGGGCGGCAGGAGCATCCTTTGGCGAGGAACTTCCGCCCGAAGAGATGGAGGCTGTTATCCGAACGGCCGGTCGTCTTCCCCGACAACGATCAACTGCCTACGGTAGACCGCCAGGAGAGCAGGTGGCTCGCTCTTTTCGAGCAGCAGCCTTACAGCCGACGGTCCGCACACCTGCGTCACGCTGGTCGAGGTCTGTTCCAGCAGGGAGCCTAGTGCGGCCTGGTCTTGATGCCTGAAGGGGAATATTGGAATTGCTCCGACAGACTGTCGCGTGGGCCATGGGGGCCACGCTGGACCAAAAGGGGAAGGACACATGACTGGAGAAAAGCTCAGATCATTTACACAACAGAACCGATCTCTTTTGCAAATTGGTGGGAGTCTTGCTGTAGTGGGAGCGATTGGTGTGTTCTTGTTGTGGTTTCTGACTTGCCCGTGCGACCGGATGCCCGGAGGTTACTTGTTGGGTGATGTGCCAGACGGCCCAGTTGCTGACTGGTCCTTCGCCAATGATGTGACCCTCTGCCAAATTCAAATTAGTGCCGGGGTGTTGCCCCACTCAATCAACCTCAATTGCATGGCGACTCCTGAAGGAGGGCTATATCTCAGTTGTTCGCAGTGCGAGACCAAGCGTTGGTCTAATGCCGTCTTGGAGAACGGTAGAGCGAGGTTACGCTTAAACGAAACTGTGTATCCGGTTACGCTCACCCGGGTCCTGGATAGTCGTGAACTTGATGGTGCTTGGAGCGCGCGGGTGATCAAGTTGAACACACTGCCAGAACCTGCCAATCCTGCCCCACCCCCAGGAACACCTCGCCCTGACCACTGGTGGTCGTTCCGGGTAGTGTCTCGGTCGTAGTGCTGTTAGCGAGTGGTGACGGGTGCGGCTGCGCGGTCCAGTGCAGACACCACGGTAGTCACGGTGAGGATATATGCTACGAGTGTGGCGGCCTCAGACAACAGGCTTCCAATCGGTTCGAAGACTGTCAGGCGGGATGCCGAAATAATGCAAAGCGGCGAAAAATAGAAGATCCCGTTCCAGCGTCCGATTTGTGTCATGCGTAGTTGTTTCTGTTGATGTGTGAGATAGGAATCAAGCACATACTGGCTGAAGGCCAAAGCGACACACGCGGGTAAGATAGGTGTGACTATCCCGGCTATGGCAGCGCCGGCGAGTCCCGTCGTGACGAAAATGCAATCCGTGGCATGATCAAAAAATTGGCCGTTCGGCGATGCGGTGCCGGCGGCTCTCGCTATCTTGCCGTCAAGGTAATCAGTCGCAACGGCCAGACACAACAACAGAGCTAGGGCTTCTGGATTTAGGAATTGAGGCCTGGCAAGCCCTACAGCTACGGGGACCGTTAATATCAGTCTGATTGCGGTAAGTAGGTGTGCCATTTTCAGCCGAATAGCTCACGTTGAGCGCGCTGCCAGAACACTAATCCGATCAGGGCGTTGAAGAAGATGAAAAAGTTGTGTTGGACAAACCCAAAGGCTGCCATTTGGCCTTCATTGTCTGGAAAGAGAATGACCCAGAAGGTGATCGCAGCGGCCCGCATTGGAGTAGGAGCGGTGGCGGCAAAGAAAATGACGGGTAAGTAGCCCAGCAATGATAAAAAGGTCACTTCAACGCCAAACAGACGTAGCGCGATAGTGTAAACCGCTACGGCAGCGAGTAATGCCGGAGAGCGGAGGAGGAGGAACAAAGCGTAGTGTTTGAGCGTCGCTAAGCGGAATGCATGAAACAGCCGTTTGTCTCGCATCTGAGCTCTGGGTAATAGGGTGCCTCGGAAAAAGAGATAGCACAGGGTAAATACTGCTCCAGCCCCTAGTGCGATATAGGGAATGAGAGAAAATGCACTAGGGAGGTTGTCCTGACTGAAAGCGAAGCCGACCGTGGCCCAGGTTAAGAGATAGAACACCTCGCAGAACATGATGAACAGCATTACGGAGCCGACTTCCCATCCAGGTACTTGGTCGCGTCGATTCAGGTAGTAAGCCATTGCACCTTTACCGATTTGTTCGTTAAAGATGGAGATGATGTAGGCGCTAGCGCGGATAGGCAGGATGTCTCGGTAGCGTGTCGTGGTTACGAACCAATTTAGTGCTCTGGTGACGACCAGCGTATCGATCGCCAGATAGAAACAGGAGTAGGTCATCATCAATGCCAACCAGGCAAGCCACTGGACGTCGGCAAAGACTTGAGCCATATAGCTAAAAAGGGACAGGCCTTCTCGCATCGCAGCCCCGTTCAAGCGTGAATATAGGTAAACAAAACACCCTGTCGTGATCGCCAGAAAGAGAGCCCTGCCCCAACGATTCTGGGGATGGCTTGGGAGCGAAGCCTTTCTGTGGGCTGCGTCCTCTTGAGGTGTTTCCGTGGAAGGAGCCGATTCAGTAGGGTGTCGTGAAGGCTTTGTCATGATTGCTGGGTCTTGCTATGGATGAGATCGTCGAGTGTCGAGGACAGTGGCGTCAGACTAACGCCGAGGTCAGCAGCGGCATTCTGGCGAACTACCTCATTGGTAGTGATGACCTCGATGACGGTGGGTGTCATTCCTTGTCTCCTAATGAGATTTTGGAGTGCTGCTCCTAGCTTTCCTGCCCAGATAGGGATAGAGCCAATTGATATTTTCTGTCCCAGACGATGGCTCACTTCCGCAACCAGGGCGCGGTAGGTTATCGACTGGGGGCCGGCTAGGTCGTGTAAAGCTACCCCAGGTTGCTGGGCGCGAGCACAGTTGAGGATGGCTTGGCTCAAGTCATCCACATCAAGTGGGTGCATCGAGTAGTGTCCGCCGCCTAACAATTTGACGGATGGCCGCGATGCTACGTGTAGGAGTGAACGGGCCCCGGCTGTGCCTGGACCGAGCAGGATCGGGGTACGTATGATTGTTGCGGAAATTCCCGAGTCCTTAACTGCCTGTTCCGCTTGGCCCTTGGACTGAAAATAGCGGTTGGATGAGTGAGGATCGGCACCCAGTACGCTGATGAAAATCAAATGATCGACGCGAGCTTGGCGGCAGGCTTCTACAACGGTCTGTGTCGTGTCAATGTTAGCTCTCTGATAGGTGGATGTGGAACTTTCAAGGAGAATGCCAGCAAGGTGGACTACACACCCGGCGTTGGTCAATAGGCTGCTTAGTCCGGAGGTGTCGTTATAGTTAACCAGGCAGGGGGTGATGTGCGGGGAGGACGGAAGCCCAGCAAGCGCCTGTTGGGTCCGGACACCGGCGTTGGCATGGATCTCTTGCTGGTCGGTTATGTGACGGAGCAGAGACCGCCCGACGCTACTATTTGCTCCGGTAATTGCGATATTCATGTTCCTAGGACAAGTATCCTGTTCACGAGTGCATTAGAGCCGCTAGTCAAACGATCGTAACGATATTAGCTCACATCGCTTCGTATCAGCAGCGGATGGACCACGGAGCGGGTAGATGTGAGGCCCTCTGGCGACCAGCTTGGCGACCGTGACCTGTGTCAGGAAACATGGTCTCTGGCGATCACGGACGATCTCACGCTTGAGTGGGGCTGTCGTGTTGGTTGTTTCATCCTGCCTCTTAGTGGATGGATGTGGCCCTACTGGGTGAATTCTCACCTCGGTCTACTGGCAGACCCCGATGCCTTGCGCTTAAAATGAGACATTCCTTTTGGGGTGGAGGGGTAGAGTCAGTCGGTTTATGGTCTAGACGGTGTACCGCGAGAGTCTGGACTGGGAAATCTCGACTGCTTTCTAACGGTTTTGTAGCATGAGTAGTGGCTGACAGTTTAAAGCGTCGGGTGGCGGTGTTTTAGCTAGTAGTGTCAACTTCATGCATTTGGGAGTAAGGAGGCTAGATGGGTAAACAACAATGTTGTAAGTGGAAGTTTGTGGCTGCGGTGGCGTTGGCCGCCATGCTGGTGGGCTCTGCGGGAACAGTGCAGGCACAAATCAGCGACACCACCGCTTTTCTCGCAGATGTTGCTAATCAGTATCGGGTCGTTCCAAACGTTGTGTATCACATTGCGAACAACCACGAGAACAAACTAGATCTCTACCTCCCAACAGATCCAGATGGTCCCACTCCTGTGCTCATGATGATCCACGGCGGAGGCTGGGTCGCTGGAACGAAAGAATCCCAGCTGCTCCGGGCTTTACCTTATCTCGAGATGGGATGGGCTGTAGTCAATGTGTCCTACCGACTCGTGCAAGTGTCTCGTGCGCCTGCGGCTGTTGAGGATTGTCTGTGTGCGTTGCAGTGGATTGCCCGAAACGCTGACCGCTACCATTTTGATCTTTCTCGTATTGTCACCACGGGGAATTCAGCAGGGGGACACTTAGCGTTGACCAGTGGAATGACTCCTGCTTCGTCAGGCCTTGGCTGGGAATGCACATCAGGGAACTTTTCTGGTCCGCCGACGATCCCGTCGGTGGAGGTCGCTGCGATCATCAACTGGTATGGGATTACGGATGTAGCTGACTTGGCCAAGGGGCCAAATACCAAGGGTTACGCTGTCCAGTGGCTGGGCAGTCTACCGAACCGAGCCGAGGTGGCGTCTGTTGTTTCGCCATTGACCTATGTCGATAGTGAGGTGCCGCCGGTGCTGACCATCCACGGAGATGCTGATCAGATCGTTCCCTATGACCATGCATTGCGGTTGCATGCAGCGTTGGATGAAGCTGGGGTGGCAAACCAGCTTCACACCGTTCCTGGAGGTGGTCACGGAGGGTTCAATCGAGCTGAAACCCTCGCTATCTACGAGGTGATCCAAGGTTTCTTGCGCGAGCAAGGCCTCTGAGGCAGGGACAGGAACTCTAAAATGATTTTTTTGAATCGAGCCTGTGTTGGAGGTCTGGATGGCGGTTGGATTCTCAATATGCAGATTAGGTGTGTCTGGAGACGCAGGTAGGTTTGCCTCTCGAGGAGTAGGGCTTGCTGTTTGGTTGAGGCGGGCGGCATGAGGATCGACCTGATTGGTTTAGTAGGCATAGGTCTGCTTGCTGGCGTCTCAGCTGCGTCGGCGGGATCGCCGCCAGAGCCCTTGGATGTGGCAAGAACGCCTTGGGATGGGGTGGTGCCATGGCGTCCAGCTACCGGCCCACTGTTCGACTCTACCGGTCATGCAGGTAACTATGGAATGGCGAACCTACTCACCTTGTTGCGATCTGCTGAACCCGACGATCCGTTGCTGAATCGGATGGAGGCGGTGCAAGCTAAGTGGCTCTCTGCCAGTCCCTCCATTACCGTGAACTCGGTGCTGGATGGAGTGTTTACTGCAATTCAGTCATCACAAGGTGAAAGGGCATTTGCTCGGACTTGCAGCAACTGTCACAGTGAAGCTGAATTTTCAGGAGGGCGGTTTCGGATCAGATGGGTTGGGCAGTCGATAGGCGACCTGTTCGATGCCGTGTCTACTCTAATGCCAGAAGATAATCCAGGGAGTCTGACTCCAGAAGTCTACGCGTCGCTGGTGGCATATCTATTGGATCTAAATGGCTATCCGGATGGCCAAAATCCCCTACCGCCGGACCTGGCGGTTCTGAACCTGCTTGATATCGTGGCGAATTCCCGGTGATTTAGCAGTGTAGAAATGGCTGGATTTGAGGAGCTAGCTCAAAAGAGGAAAGGGTGAGCAGATGGGCAACGTGAGTCCCAAGGGCTACAGTGGTGGCAGAGTGGGTAGACAAATTGGGTGGATGATGCTTGTGGGAGTCGTGATGATCACGAGTCCCGTTTTTGGACAGACTAGAGGCAATCAGGATGGCGAATGGCGCTATATCGGGGGAGATGCCTGGCATACGCGGTATTCGGCCCTGGACCAGATCACTGCTGAAAACTTTGAGGACCTTGAGTTGGCCTGGGTCTGGCGAGGGGATAACTATGGACCGAACCCTTTAGGGGTGTCTCGCTCAACCCCAGTCTATGCCAACGGTGTCATCTACACCGTTGCAGGAGAGCGACGCCACGTGGTCGCGATTGAACCGTTGACGGGTGAGACACTCTGGGTCTTTCGTGAACCGCACACCACTCGGTTTGAGCGCGGGATGCGTAACGGTTACGGCAAGGGAGTTGCTTATGCCGATGTGGATGGACGTGGCGTGATATATGTCATCAGTCCAGCGTTCTTCCTCTATGCCCTGGAGGCAGAGACTGGCCGTCCGGTAGAGGGTTGGGGTGGCGGTGTCTCGCTTCCCGGATTTCCAAGTACCGGGGTTGTCGATCTACTTCCAGATTTAATTGCTGATTGGGGGCCTTGGCAGAGTTGGGACGGTGCATTCGATCCAGATTTCGGTATTCCACGTGAGTTGGGTCACATCACGAGTTCCTCGCCCCCCATTGTGGTCAACGATGTTGTGGTGGTGGGGAATTCGGCTGAACAGGGTTACAACCAGACCCGCGTCGAGAATGTGCCGGGGGACATCCTTGGCTACGATGCTCGGACGGGTGCCCACAAATGGAAGTTCCATGTTATTCCACGTCCAGGTGAGTTTGGGCACGAAACATGGGAAAACGATGCCTGGGAATGGACAGGGGATGTGTCGTCTTGGGCACCGATGTCTGCTGACCCAGAGCTTGGCTTAGTCTACATTCCAACCAACCCTCCAACGATCGATTTTTATGGGGGTTTTAGACCTGGCGATGGTCTGTTCGGCACGAGTGTTCTGGCTCTAGATGTGGAGACAGGTGAGCGTGTTTGGCATTTTCAGACCGTGCACCATGACATCTGGAATTTTGACAATCCCACGGCGCCGTTGCTCTTGGATGTAGCGGTAAATGGAACCGAGCGTCCGATTGTGGTGCAGGCGACGAAACAGGGTTGGGCTTATACCTTTGACCGAGAAACCGGTGAGCCGATCTGGCCAATTGTGGAACGCCCGGTGCCATCCTCCGAGGTGCCTGGCGAGCGACTTTCGCCCACCCAGCCGATGCCGACAAGACCGGCCGCTTATGAGATGCAGGGTTTGACCGAGGATGATCTAATCGACTTTACCCCGGAGCTCCGTGCCGAGGCCTTGGAAATCATCAAGAACTATCGTCTCGGGCCCATCTTTAATCCTCCAATTCAGCGGGGGCATCCTTCGGGGTTGCGGTCTTTCGTGAGTTGTCCGAGTGGGGCCTCTAATATCTTCGGTCCAACTTCAGCGGACCCCGAAACTGGAATCCTCTATGTATCGACCTTGCGTGGGTGTCGGTCCGAGAACATTGTTCAGGGGAGCGACATTGATTTACCCGACGACATCATGACGACCGGTACCACAATTGCGGACTTTGCTGTTTTAAATCGAGGTGATTTTCGTGGCCCGCAGGGGTTGCCGATTTTTAAGCCTCCCTATAGCCGCATTGTAGCAATCGACATGAACAGCGGAGAGCATTTGTGGGCGGTACCAAATGGGGACACCCCTGACCGAATTCGCAATCACCCCGCCCTGCAGGGTGTTCAATTACCAAATACCGGAACGACCTCACACCCGATCACGATGGTTACAAAGACGCTTGTCATTACAGCTGAGGGAAGAGCAGGGACCCCGAGGCTCCATGCGTTGAATAAGCGGACTGGCCAACGGGTCGGCTCTGTGGTGCTTCCAGCTTCAGGTCAGTACGGGATGATGGGGTTCATGCACGACGGGCAGCAATATATTGTCGTTCAGGTCGCTGGGCCGGACTTTCCTGGCTCATTGGCGGCCCTCAGACTCCCCTGATAAGCCTTGTGCTGTTGGGAGTTGGATTGGTAAAAGGAGGGAATAGCTATGGGAGTGGTTGCAAGTAGGTCACTAGCCCTAGTGAGTTCGATCGGCCTTGGGTTGGGTGCTGCTGGTGCGTCGTTTGGGCAGTCGGAGACTCCGGAGTGGACGACTATTAGTGAACAGCGATTGCTCCAGCCGGCAGAAGGCGACTGGATGAACTATCGGCGTAGCTACGATGTCACCGGGTTTAGTCCACTCGACGAAATTAATCAGACGAACGTGGGTGAGCTGCGGCTCGTCTGGGCGCATTCGATGGGTGATGGTAGCCGCTGGGTGCCGACACCGGTGGTTGCGAACGGACTGATGTTCGTGGCGGAAAGCGATCGGGTCACCGCTTTTGAGGTGGAGTCGGGTGATGTCGCTTGGGTGCACCAGCGAAGTTACCCAGACGATATCCAGAAATCGCAGGCGCTTGGTCGTTCACGCGGGGTATCGGTCTTCGGTGACCTGGTTTACTGGGGCACAGCCGACGCGGCGCTAGTCGCAATTGATGCGAGTACGGGCGACACGCAGTGGGAAGTAAGTACAGGTGACTATAGTGATGGGACTGGCCATGCCCATCCGGCCCTCATTGCCGACGGAAAGGTGATACTAGGGTTCGCTGGTGGAGACAGGAGTGCGCGTGGGGCCGTTGTGGCACATGATGCTGAGACTGGTGAGCGTCTCTGGATTACCTATACCGTTCCAGCCCCGGGAGAGCCGGGTTACGAGACCTGGACCGAGCGCGAGATTCCGCCGCTTGGCGGATTAACTTGGGGGACCATCAGCTATGATCCTGAGCTTGGGTTCATCTATCTTGGAACTGGTCAGCCAACGCCCTGGGCTTCTACACTGCGCGGGCCAGGCGATGCGTTGTATACGAATTCTATTCTTGCCCTGAATATAGATACAGGGGAACTGCAGTGGCATTTTCAGGTGGTTCCTGCTGACAATTGGGATCTCGACTCGACTCACGAAAGTATGTTGGTTGACCTTGAGATGGGTGGACGAGTCTACAAAGCCTTGATCGAGACGAGCAAGATCGGATGGGGTGTTGTCCTTGACCGTGAGACTGGGCGGTTTCTACATGCGTTTCGGACTGGCTATGACAACCTCATTACAGGGTGGACCGATTCGGGGGGGCCAATCTTCAATCCCGAACTCATACCAACCATGGATGATGTCGATTCGGACAGAGTTTTCGAGGTGTGTCCTCATTTTCATGGCACCAGAAACCTGAACGCGCCGAGCTACAGCCCTGAGACAGGGTTGTACTATCTTGGCATCAACAACAGCTGTATGGATGTCACTTTTGTGTCTGAGGACTACCAGCCAGGTCGTGTGTATCGTGGGATGGCGAGTCGTACTAAGATGGCGCCAAACTACGACTATATAGGCGAATTTGTCGCCTTCGATCCGGTAAGCGGTGAGCGAGCGTGGGAGTATCGCGCCCCAGAGGGGGTAGCAATGACCGCATCGGCATTGGCAACGAGTGGCGGGATCGTTTTCGGTGGAACTGCTGATCGCCGCTTCTTTGCCCTCGACCATGAAACGGGCACTTTGCTCTGGGAAACCCGGTTGAATGGCGATGTCTCTGGTGCTCCTGTGACGTTTGAAGTAAATGGACGACAGTATGTTGCGGTTGGTGCTGGCGGTCGTATCGGCATGACCACGTCGTATGCGCGGTTTACGGATACCACTATCCCTCAGGGCAGCGGTGTCATGTGGGTGTTTGCTTTACCGGATGACGATGGTGGAAACTAGCTGGTGACGCCGCGTAGGCCTCGGTTCTACTCTATTGCGACACTCCGAGCTAACAGTTCTGAGAATGCTCTCAAGCCATCGACTCCGGTTCTTCACTTGCCGCGAAGTGTCCGCCACTCGGCATTAAAGTGAAGCGTGTTAGGTTGTAGCGCTCCTCAAGCCACTGCCTCTGGGTGAATCTAAATTCTTTTGGAAAGTCCGCGCATGCAGTTGGCACCTCAACTCGCTGGGTGTTGGGAGGGCTATTCTTGTGACGGCCTTCGTAATAGTAGCGGGCTGCTGACGTGGCTGTTTGGGTTGCCAGTAGATAGTGATGGTGGTCAGTAGTTCGTCTTAGCTGAATCTGGTTTCTGGGTTTCCTTCGCAATCACACTAACTTCGGTATTTTTCGATGATCCAGGCGGCTAATCCTGTCGGGGAATCATTGAGGTTGTAACCGAGAGTTGGAGGTTTTGTGCTGTGAATGTGACTGTAGCCTCGCTCTCCGTCTGTCCAGAAGGCAGCGCGCTCGCGCATTAGGTCTAGTTTTGCTTGGTTGATTCCTGCTGTTTGGTTGTCCGGGTCCTGAGGCGGGGCGCTACACAGATTGAGGTGTAAGCCTGTGGCGTGTTCACGGTCATTCAGTGCGAGCGACCGTGGCGGATATCGTTAATTGCTTCGAAAGTCCACCAGTGACAGTACTCAGGGCCACTATCCCGCATCCGATCGAAACCGAGGCAATTAGACGTGTCATGGGAACAGATCTCCATGCTAATTGAAATTGCTGATTGACAGTTGTAGGTCGATTCTGTGGTCTGGCAGTGTATCTGATTTCAATGTTTAACCAGAAGTTTGCTTGTTTCGATTGAAGGCCGACGCGCCACAGTTTCGGTCACCGTTAGAAATGTCCGCAGGAAGGGAACAAGTAATCTTGGAGTCTGTCTTGTTTTGGCTTATTTCTATAGGGGAACACCGCTACAATACCGCTGTTAGTCAGGGATATTGCAAAGGAGGGCTCGGCTTGCTAGCTCTGGTGTTCGTAGTTGCCTGGACCGGGGTCACGGCCCTTCAGGTAGAAACTAACTTCTTAGAAATATCTGGACTGCCAATCGAAAACGCTATTTCAGTTGAATCAATTTCCCAGGATCTTGCAGAGCCGATGGTCCCCAGCGGACCGCTGGCTTCAACAACTCAGTTAGCTCTCACGAATCTTGTCAATACGGTGTTTACGAACCGGTTAGACGCCGGGGCCTTGGAGACCGTAGTGGCCGGTGGGGATATCCGTGTTGCATGGTTGTTGGCTGACTTGCTTCGGTTCTACCAACGCGGGCCGGAGAGAGATTTGCTGGTGACGGCTTTTAGCCGATTGACTAGGTCGGAACCTCCGGTCTCGAGACATCCCGATTTTGTTTGGACTTTTAATCTACTCATCGGTTGGGATTTACCCGCTTGGGAAGGCTACTCTGCCTTGAAACGTCGGATTTATGTTGCGGTCGATGCGCGATGGGATCCTTTTTTTGAGGATGATCAAGGGGTTGATTGGAGGATGATCACCTGGGGAGGGGTCTTTGCCGACAGCCGGCCTTATGGTGACAACGGTCCCTGCGACTGCATCCCAGCCCTCGACAATATCGCGACCACCAGCGCTAGTGGTGGCGACTGGTATGGTGATGAGCAGATCGTTTTTGGGGTTGTTGTTAACGGAGAGGCTTTGGCCCTGCCAAGGCATCAGATGGAAGTTCATGAGATGGTTAATTTAACTTTAGGTGGACGTCACCTTGGCATTCCCTACTGCACCTTGTGTGGCTCGGCGCAGGCGTATTTTACGGATGGTGTTGGGGGAGGAGAGCGGGTGGTGTTGCGGACATCAGGATTGTTGTCGCGTTCAAATAAGGTGATGTATGACCTTGTAACTAGTTCGGTGTTCAATACTTTTACAGGTGAGGCAGTTACCGGGCCGCTAGGTGCAGCTGCAATGGTGCTGGAACAGGTATCGGTTGTGACGACTACTTGGGGAAATTGGAAGGTGGCCCATCCCGACACTCAGATTTTGGCAGAAGATGGGGGTGTTGGTAGAACATACCTAGCCGATCCCTTACGGGGACGCGATGATCAGGGGCCAATCTTTCCGGTCGGGAACATTGACCCTCAGCTCCCAGTCCAGGAAAAAGTGGTTGGTGTGGTTTCGGAAGACGGTAGGCCAGTGGCCTTTCCAGTAGCTGCGATTCGTGAGACATTGGTCGGCAAGGAAGAGGTTCGTTTTGGTGGGTTGGTCGTACGGTTGGCCGATGGGGTTCGGGTCTTCGACCTAGATGGTGTGGAGTTGCCGACCCACGAAGCCTTTTGGTTTGCTTGGAGCCAATTTCATCCATCGACACTGGTGTGGACACCACCAGAGTTTCGATGATCCAAAGTCGTATTTACAAAGTCTTGAAAGATTTGTGGCTTAGTTAGGTCGACGTTTGAGTTCTTGCAAGACAGTTCGTGAGTCTGTTTCCACGGCTTCTACGTCATGAGAGGGGACGAAATGAACCATCAAACTACTGTGAAGATGCATGTCCTTGTCGGGTTACTTACGGTCGCGTTTTCTGGTGCCGCTCCCGTGGCTGGGCAGACCACGCCATGGGGCGATCCGGATCTAGGAGGACTCTGGGATTTTAGGACGATCACCCCATTAGAACGACCTGAGGAGTTAGGAGACCAGGCGTTTTTGACCGAGGAAGAGGCGGCCAACCTAGAACAAGAGGTTGTTGATCGCAATGAACAACTTTCGGAGCGTCCTGCCGAGCGAACGGCAGCGGCCAATCAGGTTGACCGAAGGTCGGATGGGTCCCCTGGGTTCTATAATAACTTCTGGCTCGATCGAGGAACGAGAGCTGTGGATACGCGCCGCACGTCCTTGATTGTTGACCCCCAGAATGGCCGGATTCCGGCACTGACGCAGAGGGGCGAGCAGCGTGCTGAGGCTTGGCGAGCGTATCGTAGTGAACACCCCGCTGATTCTTGGCTGGATCGAAGCGCAGCAGACCGGTGCATCCTCGGGTTTAACGCCGGTCCTCCTCTCAGTCCAGGTGGCTACAACCAGAATTTACAGGTGTTTCAGACTCCGAATCACGTTGTGCTCTTGACCGAGATGGTTCACACGGTGAGAGTCGTACCTCTGGATGGGCGGCCGCATCTGGGGGAGGACATTCGCCAGTGGTCTGGTGATGGGCGTGGCCATTGGGAAGGAGAGACCCTGGTCGTCGAGACGAGAAACTTCAACGATGATCGTCGATGGAGGAATGCTAGTTCAAGCGTAAGGTTGGTTGAGCGCTTTACTCGTGTCGGTGCTGAGACACTGGAGTATGAGTACACAGTGGAAGACCCCGAAACATGGACGACTCCCTGGACAGTATCGATTCCATTACGCCGGACAGACGTGCCAATGTATGAGTACGCCTGCCATGAAGGTAACCACAGTATGACTGGCATCCTGGCTGGACATCGAGCAGAGGAGCGAGCGGCCGGGCAGTAGCTTCGAGGGGCGTGCCTAGGGGCCTTCACGTTGGTTGAGAGTCCCCTGGCACCGCCGTTGGTCCTCGGAATAATCCACCTACCAGACCACCCGTTTGTGTCTTTCACGGCGATCGAGCATGCGAGAAGGTCCAAACACCAGCACTGCACTGGTGGCCAATGCGGCACAGGAAAACTTCAGTACTTGTTCATGGTTATTCTCGCCGAGCAGCGTGGCAGCTATAGCTGGTCCCGTGGCTAATCCCAGGCTACTCACGAAGGCGCCAATCGCTGCCATCTGGCCGCTGTTGTCCATCTCGGATGCGACTCCGAGCAAATACGGGAAAGCAACGGTGAAGAACACTGCGAAACCGATACTGGCGGCTCCAAAGACCCAATAGTTTGGGATAAGCAGCATCCCAGTGACACTGGTCATTAACCCCACGCCGATACAGGCTGGCAAAAGGCGTCCGCTTCGGGTCGACCACCATGCGACGGCCAACCCAGAAGGTGCGCCAGCTAAGAGGGATACCGCGATAACTAGGCTGACGAGGCCCGTTTCGAACCCATAGTGTGTGCCAAGCTCGATCCTGTAGGCGAAAGCAGCCATTTGTCCGGCCTGAAACGAGAATAATGCAGCCAGTGCCAAGAGAATGTGCGACCCCGACGCACGCCCGGCACTTGGCGGTCGCCCATCCTGACCGTTGGTCACCGGATAGCGATCAAGGAAGGGTACTAGGGCAAGTGCGAGGGTCGAAAGGCTAGTCAGCGCGATCCACACCGCGCTGACTCCAACTGTCGCGAGCAGCGGGGTGATAACAGCAGCTCCTATTCCACCAAGACTCAATTGAATGACAATGGCAAACGCAATGGTTCGCTCCGGGTTTTCGGTCCTGGCAATGACCGACATTCCCACACCGACAAGGGCTCCACCGATGAGGCCATGAATAAACCGAATTATGTACAACACATCTGCTGTTTCGAACTGTGCTGATAAAAGGTCGCTGCAGATCAGAAGCGCGGCCAACGCGACAGCAGCCCACTTCCAGTTAAGCTGATTTATGAGAAAAATGATCGTGAACCCGCCGATGGCTGTCCCGTACATGTTTCCTGCGAAGACGTAACCTGCGGCTTCGCTAGTAAAACCTGAGTCTTGTGCCAGGCCGGAGATGATGACTGGGCTGAGGTTTGCATAGAGGATGCCAGCACTGGCCACGACAGCCAGACTGACACGGGCGGCTATCCCATTTGGTGCCAGGGAGTAGATGCTGGTCAGGAGGCGAGTGTTCACAGTGATCCCTCAGAGGCATCGAATGGGCAATTTGTCCATCCCCAGTCCACATGTTTCTTCGAAGGTGAAGAAAGGTGTTCTCTCCCCTTACCGGTTGTAATTAACTAGTGGCTCGATGCCCTTGATGTCGCTTTCTGACTTGGCGGCGAGTTGTGGGTGCTGTGATAAGCCAAAACATACAGGAAGGGGGCCACCGCAAGTTGGTGGCCCCGATCTTGTAGTAGGCGAGATGTTTATGTGAACATCCCTAAAGTCTGGAATTTTTCCCCGAGTACTGTCTCTGATTTCGAGTAACCCAAG
>Ga0310344_10001191_pt1 | contig 19954 bp, 35 predicted proteins | sample HC15DNA20200_MG_FD_203801 | JGI IMG/M metagenome (GOLD analysis project Ga0310344, IMG submission 203801) | Marine microbial communities from station ALOHA, North Pacific Subtropical Gyre - HC15-DNA-20-200_MG | ecosystem: Environmental > Aquatic > Marine > Oceanic | place: Pacific Ocean: North... | reverse complement strand
CCGGCGAAATTCACACACCCAAATTCACACGCTGTTGTGTTCCCAGATTTGTGTTCCCAGATTTACCGGGAGCACTTTTCTTTTTTTTATGCCAGGGACCGGGAGCCGGAGGTGCCGGAGCCCTTTCGGAATAGTTCAAATAGGTCGTTGTGTTTAGGGTCAAGTGCTTGTAGACTTTAGTCATGATTGAAATTAAGCGTAAGCCATCCCTATCCCAATACCTAAAGAACCAGACACCGGACCTTGTCGATTACGACACTGCCCGACAAGCCTGGTATGACTACCGACCGGACGTCGGCAAACAGCCCTATCTCTCTTTACCCAATAAGAAGATCAAGAAGAATGAGATCTATACAGTTTCGTTCACCGGAGCGCCTCATCGACTCGGCGAATTCAATGCATGTACAGCATCAACGCCGGAGTGCCGACGTGTTTGCATAAGACACACCGGACGCCTACAGATGCCCACTCAAATGAAAGTAGGGCTTGACCGGATGGAGTTCATGCGACTCTTCCCGTCTGAGGCTCTTTCTCTCATTCATTGGGAAACCGTCAAGATGTCTAAGAAGTACGACCGGATCGCTCGTCGGCTCAATGTTGTGACTGATCTTCATTTCGAAAATTTCGCACCTTGGCTATTTGAGGAAGCGCCGGAGAACTGCATCACCTACGACTACACGAAGCACTGGAACCGGGCGGAGTTCCCTGCCGATCGGTACCGTCTCACTTACTCGGCAACTGAGAACCACGGGTATGACCGAATCAAAGAACAGGTAGCCGGGGGCGTTAACGTCGCTGTCATCTTCCCGAATGAACACAAGGACACCGGGTACTCTCCACGCTGGCATGGCATGCCCGTAATCGATGGGGACATAACTGATCTCCGCTATAACGATCCAGCCGGACATGTTGTGGCTCTGTATGCAAAAGGTCAGGCTAGGAAGATCACACCGGGGGAAAAGGCTTTCGTAAAGGTTTTCTAGTGCGGGCCGGGGGCCCAAACAAATCTGGGTTAAATCCGTGGAATGACATCAAAGTATGGTACACTGTCAGTAGACGGAAATACCGTCGGAAAGGGGATCCAGAAGTGGATTCAATAACCAACCTCCTTAAGGCACTGGCGGAAGCCATCAAGCCTTACCTAGGACTGCCGGAGGAAGATGAGCAGTTCAACCCCAATGACATCCGTGCCGAAATAGACACAGCGTTAGAAGAAATTGATCTTCATGACGCAGTCAGCGACGCCCTTGGCCGACTTGACACGGAATACCCAGATGAGGACCGAGTGAATCGCATGATCCAAGATTATGTCGATTTCGAAACCGACTTCGTGACCAACGAGGACTTCGACCCATCGTCGCACTACTTGGTAACCCATGATGAACTTGACGAAGCCGTCACTGACATCATTGACCGCCTACTAACAACCGAGTTCCTTATTGAGAAACTCGCTGGCGACGGGTACACAGTCACTCGCAAATCTGCGGAGGCAGCATAGCCTCCCGGAGGGGTTGGGTTATCCAATCCGAGATCACAATCCCCCACTGGTTTAAAACAAAATCAGTGGTGGGATTCGTGGTCCGAGATTCGGATCTTCCCTTTTGCCCCCACCCATACTTTCGGATCGCCCCCAGGATTTACATAACGCCGGAGCGTCAGTTCGCCAGCGTTTGGATTTATGAAAAGGCCGTGTTGACCTTTCTGACTAAATCACAAATCAACGGGATCATTCTGGGAGTGGAAGCATTACCAACAGATAGAACTACTAACGATGGCCGGACACTGTATGTCGCGGCTTAGGAAGCAATGAACATATTAAAAGAGATAACAGAGAAAGCGACTCACGCCTATTCAGGTGAGCGTGGTTGCTGCTGCGGATGCCTTGGGGATTACTTCTATCGCACCAACTCGGTGACTAAGGAAGATGGTTATATTTGGCGTCACCGGACGGGGGAAACGGTTAGTGACCCTCCTCTAGTTGAGAAGAACATCAAACGTATCGCTGGAGAAATCTGGAAGGCATACAACGATGACAACCTAGACAAATGGGTTCACGTTTGGGAAACCGGCATCTCGGTGACTAAGAATGATTCTGAAAAAGGCAGGATATACACTCTGTACTTTGATTAGCATCTAGTCAACCCTCCCTAGGTTATGAAGCCCCGTCAGGAAACTGGCGGGGTTTCTTCCTTTTAGATTCACACATTCAGATTCACACTCGGTTGTGGATTTACACCTGTACCGGAGAAGGCGGTTGTACCGGGGGCCGGGGGCTCTGGCATGGGGACACCGGGGATCGCCGGAGAAATCGGGTGCCGGGGGGCGTTGAAATATTTCTGAAGAAATCCACGCTAAATGCGTATGAAGTCAACTATTAGGTGATAGGGTGAAGGTATACATAAACGAGTGGAAGTGAGGTTCCATAATGAGTAAACCGGACGCAATCATCACAAAGATGACTGAAGCCATAGTTAAAGCCATGAAAGACGAGCCGGAGGCTTGGGCAAAGCCTTGGGCTGGAAATACCGAATTGCCAAACAACCCTGCTACCGGGACAATCTATTCCGGTGGTAATGCTTTCATGTTGATGTTGTTCTCGCCGGACGCATCTGACCCACGCTGGTCAACATATAAAGGGTGGCAGAAATTAGGCGCACAAGTTAGGAAAGGCGAAGAGGGCACCGGGATACTCTTCTTCAACCCTTCTTGGAAGAATGACAAAACTGGCAAATGGTCAAAGACCATGCCGGAGGGCCCGATCAAGGTCAACAAAGAAGAAGGATGGAGGCAAGTAGGTGTGCTCCGGGGGTACTCAGTATTCCACGCTTCTCAGTGCGATGGTGTAGAGAAATACGAACAGCCGGAGGTGTCTGACTTCAATGTTGACGATCATCGTGAATGGTTCCAAAGCGCCGGAGCGGATTGGGAAGAGAAACCATCTGATTCCGCTTACTACTCTCCTAGCGTGGACAAGATAGTCACGCCGGAGGCTTCTCAGTTCCACACTATTGAAGGATGGTTCGGAACTGTCGCCCATGAGTTCACACACTGGACCGGACACAGTTCACGTCTAGATCGTGCACAGTACAACATGTTCGACCGGAGCGGTTATGCGTTCGAAGAATTGGTTGCAGAACTAGGCGCTACTTTCCTATGCAAGATGCGAGGAGTAGAGATAGAGACCAGGCCGGACCACGTTCGCTACATCAAATCTTGGTTGAAGGCTCTCGACAATGACCCCAAGTTCATATGGGACGCTGCCGGGAAAGCCTCTAAAGCCATGAACTACATATTGGATAACACAACTGACCGGAAGGAGGTCAAGGTATGAGACAGGTAGTGAAGAACGACGCCGGAGAGATTATCGGTGTCGAAACGATATATGAGCCCTCACCGGGCGACATTGCGGATGACTGGTACTCATCTTGGGAAGACGAAGAAGTAATGGATCTACCGGAGGACTGAGAAATAGCACCCCTATGCGTGTGATTGATGTATAGGGGTGCTATACTCAATATTAACCAAATGGAAGTGAGGTTCCAAATGAAAGATACAAACCGGAGGGCTACCACCCTCGAAGAAGCCATAGCCGAATTAGAGGACTCTATTAGAGAACTCAATGAAGCCACTAGGGAGTACCGGAGCGCTAATCCGTTCTTGGATTGGTCTGCTTGGGATGCTTTGGAAGAACAACGAGCATTAGCCCAACTGCCGGACCCCATGGACGAAGCCAAATACAATAATGAGGAGGTTTTCTAATGGATCCCTATGACGTTCCCGATCAAGGCTTAGAGCCGCCGGACTTTGAACCCTGCCCAGAATGTGGTGGGGAGTGCCCGGACGCTATTAGGTGGGATGACCTTAGTTATGTCTGTGACGAGTTGAAGCAGAAACTCGGCTGGGACATCCTCGCGGTATGACAACCTAGCCATAGGTAACATAGGTTTGCCGGAGCCTCACATCCGGTAAGAGACTCTGGGAGGGTGGGTACTTTCCCTCCTTTCGACTCAACCCTCTCAGGGTCTCGCTAATTCACACTCCTAGATTCACACGCTATTGTGCCGGAGCCCTTGTACCGGAGCACCGGGGGCTGCCCGGAGACACCTGGGACCGGAGGGGGTTTTGGGGCCCGAAGGCCCCGCTGCCCTAGAAAGCGTGGTTAATCGCTTTATCTCTATCAACCTCGCAGGCTTCTAAAAACCCGTCGATGTCGAACCTCTTATTATCTTCCCAGCAGATCTTTGCGATCTTCCCCGCTAGTTCATTCTTGACGAATGCGATGTCGACTGCTGCTGAATGGTTCTGATATAGGACCTTTGCGCTCACAGTCTCAGGGAAGTCTGCGACAACCTCTGCTAGTTGGTTGAAGTGTTTTTTTGAAAGTGCCATTTTTTTCTCCTTTGCGGCATCTGTTAATAGTTAACTATACCACTGGTAGTAGACGTTTCCTCACTTTTATTCAAGAAATCCACACCCAGATTCACACGCTAAAATTCACACGCTATTGTCCCGGAGGCATTGTCCCGGAGGGTGCCTGGGACCGGGAGCCCCTGGGCTGACCGGAGACTGTTGAAGTGACCGGAGGGTGAATTTAAAAAAAAAGCGGGGAGCCGTAGCCCCCCGCCCTTTTCAGTTGACGATCAATCCTGGCTGTGAAACTGGATCAGATCCTGGTAGGCGCAATCGTCCTCAAGCCCTTTCAGGATGGCGACCATTTGCGCTTTGGTCACTCGAACGTTTCCGTCGTATCCAATACTCATCACAACGTAGTCATCATAGATGGTTCCGCTGAAACCATTTATTCCCGTAACCGAACGAGAGTCCAAAGTTGTGTCGTCGATAGAATCGAAGTCAACTGAAGTTTGGGTTTTACATCCCCCGATGTCAGTGCGCTTAGTGCGTACAGTGAGTGAAAGCATCACTCCTCCTTTACAACGCTTCGCTACTTGCGAACCGCTATACCGAGTCTAGCAGTAGTTGACCTAATACCACAACATCCCCGCCGGACGGTTTCAAATTCACACACCAAATTCACACCTCGAAATTCACACGCCAAATTTTCGATGCCAGATGTACCGGAGGCCGGAGGCTGTATCTGGTCGAAAAAAAATCGACCCTTGGAGGGTGGCGGATTCTGTTGCCAAGTTCCGCCGAACTCCGAGTCTTACTCGCTATGCCATGGGCTGGCTAGTCCTTAAGTGGCTCGACATCTATCGAATTTTGATTTTCGATATCTGCCAAGTAGGCGCTTAGGTCTTCAGCACATCGAACCGTCACTTGACGTTCAACGACTTGAGTACCTTCAGCCTCACCGGTGCGACCCTTCGGACGATGCCAAGAAACTCGGTACAAATCGTTTCCGAGTTTGGCAACGTGGATCAAAGTTTTGCCACCAGCCCAAGCGACATGCCATCCACTGGTTCGAGTTTCGACCAATGGGGACAACCCTTCGACTGCCGTACCCTTGACTGCATCGCCAAAGTACTTCAAGAATGATGCACGTTGTCCGACTGCACTCATTGGTTTGCCAGTCTTTTTGTTGGCTTTGTTGTGAGTGATCTCTGCCATTTTTTTCACCTCCTTCGATGTCTTGTTGGTATACCCTAACTATACCATCCCCTTGGGACAATCTGACAACTTTAGGTAGACAATTTGGCAGATTTCTGAGATTTTTTTTAGTCGAACGTCTGTTCGATTGCATGAAAATTTCTTCTACTTTGACTTGCAATTAAAGTCAATACCTAGTAGACTGTTTACAAACCAGGCTTTCGCCCCGGAGGCCGGAGGCCCCAAAAAGGCGAGACCGCCGAGCGAAGCCAAAACGCCCGACGGTCTCTAAATAGCCTGTGCCTAGGAAAGGAGATAACTAGGTGGCTATTAAATTTATTCTTCCAGTTCTTTTTGGTTGGGGGAGAGCCGAAGCCCTCCCCCATTATTTTAGACTGTCGCCCTCATTGCTTGCATCCGTGAGACACAAGTTTCGACGGTCAGTATTTCGCCGTTTCCGAAGACGTCCATTTCGGCAGTTTGCTTTTTGCTCCATGCTTCAGGGACTGGCAAAGTGTTGCCTTCTCCGTCGTGGCTGGTGAACACAACTGGGCCGACCAACTGGTAGCCACCGTGTCCGTTTTCTCCGTTGACGATGAATGTTCCGAGCAAGTTAAAAACAAAGTCGCCTTTGATTAATCCTTCCTCGTTGACCCATGCGTCAATCTCTGGAGTGACTCGGACACATTCGATGTATCCACCGACGAGTGCTTGAAGATCTGCTAACGAATTTTCTGTTGGCTTTACTTTGTAGACACTCGCATCGTCATCTATCACTAGATAGTGTTCCATCCTTTTCACCTCCTTTTTTGGCTTATCGGATAGTTCCAGTATACACAATGGGCAAGTGGTGTCAACTGTTTATTTAAGAAATCCTTTCACCTATCGAACGTGTGTTCGACTGGACCGGAGGGACCTGCGCTGAGAAATTTCTCGATAATTTCTCGATTAAATGGTTGCGTTCTACTACCAGTTGATATACAATTTTATATATAGCCAAAACCTTGAAAGGGGTAGATATGAAAACAGCAATAACGAATTACATCGCAAGAGTAAAAGATTCGAAAGGACTTTGCTCAGGTTGTCAAGTTGACGGGCACGTTGAATGTGGTCGTGAATACTGGACAGGCCGCCTAACCGAAACCATCACCTGCGAGTGCTGTGTCGAAACTGATTCTTTCAGTAGAGAAACTGAAAACTACTGGAAAGAAATTCAGAGAGCCATGCTTTTGGAGATGACGAAAGACATCCCAGAACTCACCGTAGGCTTCGATACTAAAACCCTTGGTTGGGTAATAGTTTACAAACCAATTTCGGAAAGGGGGTGAACAAAAATGAAGATACTAGACGAGTTGCCAAAGCCAAATAGCGGTCGAAAAGAAATGTTTGATTGGGACACGTTGTTCGATGGGCAAGTTCGACTACTTGAAAAAGGAGTTGATTTTGAATCCAAGACTACGTCGATGAGGTCAATCATTTATCTAGCGGCTAAAAGGCGCAACGTTCAAGTGAGTATCAGAGTCATAGACGACGACATCGCTTTACAGGCAGTGGTTATCAAGTTTGGGAGGCCATGATGAAAAAAATTCTGACCGTCCTCCTAATGGTTGGGGTGGGGATCTTATTGATCCTTACCCTGGCCCGGAGCACTGAACGCGCTGGTCGATTCGAATGTCACTGGCCAAGTCACATCGTTAAGTCAGGTGACACGATGTGGATGATCGCAGGGACTTACTGTTCTGGCAATATCGAGAACGCTGTCTATCACATGATCGAACTTAATGGGGGCTCAAGTCTTCAGATCGGTCAGAGGGTGGTGCTCCCATGACGAGATACTCAAGACTGTGCACCCTAACCAGCCCGGAGGGGGTGAGGTGCGTTAGAAAACACAAGGGGCACGGAATGTGTGAGTACCACCTTGCGAACTCTAAGAAACCAGCAGCGAATGGAGATCCTTTTTATGTTAGGCCGCCTTCTGTCCAGAAGGTTTGCATAATCGAAGGGTGCGAGAAAGATCAGGTAGCAAGAGGCTGGTGCGATAAACATGTCACAAGGTTTTATAAAACTGGAACCACTGATCTGTTAGATCCCCCAGGTCAGACATGTGCCACCATCGAAGATGGGGAACTCTGCGGCAAACCAAGACACTCGAAGACTAAAGAGGGGAAGCCCCTATGTGTCAATCACGGTCACAAGTACAGGAAGTGGGGTGACGATAATTTTGACTTTTATCGTGACTCGGAGTTTCTTCTTGAGACATTGCCTTGTCAGGTTCCTTTGACTTACAGAGATGACAACAGAATCTGTGGGCGAGTTGGGAAAGGTGGGTCTATTGGAATGTGTGCCGCTCACCACCAGAGGAAGATGGATGGTGACTTACAAACTGATAAACCTCTTGCGCTCGTCGGGCTCACAACCGAAGAAAGATATGAGGTGTATATGGACAGGGGAGAGAAGTACATCATCGACAAACAAGAGATATTCATGGACGATCCTTGTTGGCTTTGGCAAAAGGTCTGCCCATCACGTGGATATGGAATTATTAGTGAAAGATTCCTTCTCCCTCTCGTTAAAGGGGAGAACCTCATTCATCGTGCATTCTGGATTTACCACAACGGCCCAATCGAGAAAGGCAGACACGTCCATCACTTATGCCGTAACAAAAACTGTTGCAACCCTAACCATCTCAAGAACTGGTCGAACTGGGACAACATCGAAGAAGCATCATGCTACAAGTATGTGAACACCAGACGACAAACAATCGAGGAGTGGCTCAACGAAGACGGCATGACCATCAGGAAGTTGCGCCAACTGGTGGGCAACTATGACTGAAATTCACACCTCCAAATTCACACCTACCCGGTCACCCGGAGAGCGCCGGGGGCGCTCACGTTAAGCCGGAGGCTAAAATTCACAGTGAATTTCGGGGTTCGGATTGTGTGAGGGTTCGGGGTCGGCGCTCCTCGCTCTCCTCCCTTAATCGAACGTATGTTCGCCCATGGATACGGGCATATGTGGGCACAAATAAAGAAAGCCTCTCAGACCGCCACAGTGACGATCTGAGAGGCGTTCACCCTATTCAGGTAGTACTACACCTAGAGCGGTTAGTTCTGCGTCTCTCTCGGCTCTCTCGGCTGCGAGACGGGCGACCCTTTCGGCTCTCTCTTTCTTCTCAATCCTCGCGAACGCTATACCCTCGGTGACGTGCACCAGTAGCGCGTGAAGTGTGAGCCCCACAGCCATCACTGTGAGAACTACCACCACCATTGTGGTGGTCTCGTGGTGGAGTATTCCGTGAAGTGTTTCTGCTATTGCTTCCATTGATTCATTCCTTTCGGTTGGCTTATTTGAATCGTGACCGCTGTGAGCCTTGCACTCACTCGGGGCGTGGTTACCCTTGCGGTCGACCTGTCAAACAGGCTGCACTGTGAGAGTCTGACCCACTCGGTTATCGATGTTCGCTAGGAACTCGGCTGGATCTTCTGGGCATCGCACCGTTACCTGTCGGGCTACTGCTGTTGTTGCTTCTGCCTCGTGGTATGAGTTGGTGCGCTTCTCAGGTCGTAGCCATGAGATGCGGTACAGATCATTGCCGAGAGCGTGTATCCACACTTCGACAGGTGCACCTGCGAATACTGTGAACTTGCCGCCCTTGCGGATCTCGGTGAGTGGTGAAACACCCTCTACGCTGTGACCCTTGACGGCATCACCGAGGTACTTAAGGAATGATCCTTGCATTCCTTTCTTCCCCATCTCTTTACCGTCTTTCACTCGGTGGGTGTTGAACTTCACTTCGTGTGATTCGTTCATGATTTCCTTTCGTGTGCCCGATTGGCTTATGTTGTGATTGATAGGCACAAGGTCATCTTATAGGTGACGCAACCGTTTGCGGTGGATATCTGCAAATTAATTTAAGTTTCTCATTACACGAATGTAATTTGATTTCCAATCGTGACCGGTAGGCGGTCACCATATGGCGTCATGAGATGGCACACCTAGCCGCCCGACAATGTGACCCGACGACCACACCCGACGACCTTAACGAGTAGGCCACACACCCACCGACACACCACACCACACACGAGAGACCCGACGAGGTGAGAGACGTTCTGAGACGGGGTAGGCGTACGTCTAGAAAGGCGAAGGGGGGCGGGGTCTGGCTTTGTTAGACAGTTTCTGCATTTTTGTAACCCTTTTGTAGGGTCAACTGCGTGTGGATTGTTGCCACCAGTGTGCTAGTAGTGTGATGTAGCCGACGGCGAGTGCTATCCAGATGTCTGTTCCTAGGTGGAGTGTGATGTCGAGGTTTTCTGGTATGAGGTTTGTTAAGTCCATACCTGGGAGTGTAGGGGGTAGGGGGTTGTTTTCTACTTTGTAGGGGGTAGGAGTCCCGTAAATTGTAGGGTGGGGGTATGAGGTATCCGTTGGTGTCGGTTGATTGTCATGCTGGTTTGTCTATTGATGGGTATAGGGAGTATTTGGATCCTGTGTGGCGGGGTCCTTTTGATGAGTGGCGGGAGGGTTTTGTTAACCGGTCTGCTCGTTCGGTGGCCGGGGATCGGTCTAGGAATTGGGATAGTGCCCGTAGGGTGGCGGATTTGGATTATGAGGGGGTGGCTGTTGAGGTTGTTTTCCCTAATACGATCACTCCTTTCGCTTTGGGTAACTCGATTACGGGCCGTTTGCCTGTCACTAGGGCTGATTATGCTCGTGGGTTGGCTGGTATACGGGCTCATAACAGGTGGTTGAAGGAGTTTTGTGATGATTTGCCGGAAAGAAGGTGTGGTTTACCTCAGGTTTTCTTAAATGACCTCGATGACACGTTGGATGACTTGGAATGGATAGCGGAAAACGGGTTCACGTCGTTCATGTTGCCTCCTGTACCCCCAGACGGGGGTGTACCTGGACTATACGACCCTATTTATGACCGTATATGGAAGGTAATCGAAGATTTCGACCTCACAATCACCCAACATTCAGGCGCAGGAACCCCAAATTACGGAAATGTGCCCTCCGCGACGATACTTTTCCTCATGGAGTCCGCATATTTCGCCCACAGGCACCTCTCACACATGATTTTGTCAGGAGTGTTCCACCGATTCCCCCAATTACGGTACGTCATGACCGAACAAGACGTCTCCTGGGTCATAAAAGAACTCGAATACATGGACGAATACCACCTATGGGCCACAGCAGGCGTAATCCCACAACTAGGAGACTTCCAAAACACCCTCCCCGACCAACCATCCGACTACTTCCACCAAAACGTATGGATAGGAGCAAGTTTCCCAACCCCCTCAGAAGCAGACGCCATGCAACAAGTCGGCGTAGACCGAATGATGTGGGGAAACGACTACCCACACAAAGAAGGAACCTTCCCCTACACACGCCAACACCTACAACGCACATTCCACAACTGGAAAGAAGCCGATCTCAGAAAAATTTTTTTCGAAAACGCCTGCGGCGTTTATCGGATCGACATTAACCAAGTAGAGGATGTTGTTGCCCGTATAGGGCCCACTGTTAAAGAAGTCGCCACACGTTTAAAAGAGATCCCACCAGACACATTGAGTGTCGCTTTCATAAGACCATGAGACTTAACCTTGGGTGCGGATATCACACACCGTCCGGGTGGGTTAACGCTGACAATAACCCTTCCATAGCGAATCCCGATGTTGTAGCAGACGGTTTTTGTTTGCCATGGGACGAAAACTTTTTTTCACAAGTCATGATGTGTCACACTCTGGAACATATCGTGTTAGACGACGTTGAGAAAATGATGCGAGAAGTTCATCGTGTTCTCAAACCAGGAGGACAACTCTTAGTGATATGTCCCGACGTGATGTCATTATTTTGTCTCTACACGAATGTCCACTCCACGGGGCGTGACGTTAAAGAACATGGAGAACGCCTTTACTGGGATCTTTCACAAGAAGTATGGACAGGTGAAACAACAAACCTGCCTCCAGGTGAACAAGTCAGCATCGAGTCGGTGTTACGAAATTTAGTTGGGTCAATAGTGTTAGAAGATGACCCCTCTTTGGAACTGCCACGCTCTGATCACAGATGGAACACCTACGGGGCGAGAATCATGAATCGTTTAAGCAGCGTGTTTGACGATTTGGAACTATTAACAACAGACGGTTACTACGGTCTTGAAATTGGCACATCAACATGGATTAGTGGGGTAGACGTGTTATGGGAAGACGATAGAAACGGAAACAAGTGGGACACTACGGGTTGGATGCAATGCACATGCGGGGTTTTAGCCACAAAATAGTGTCAGAATTCACACCGGTTCTAGGTGCTCTATCCGCTTCATTCACGTATTGTTGATCCTTGGCCCAATACCGATGAAGGTGATAATTAATGTTAAAACGAATTGCAAAGTTGTTCCGTAGGGGAGACCACTACCACTATTACTACCACGGACAACAATTGTCTGACTCTCTCGAAAGAGAGATTCTCAAAAGCCATTTTCGCCTGTATTAAGTCAACTGCCGTTGTATGCATTAAAAGTTGAATATAAAGCCTTTGCGACTTGACAACACGTGATAACGTTGGGCTATGACCAATCTGCCTACCACTTCTCAATGGGTGGATTTGTCGTTACTTCATCCCGAATTCAAAAGAAGACTCGAAGCGTATTTCGCTGACCCACGAATAAAAGGGAAAGTGAAAATCTGCTCAGGGGGAAGAACGTATAACCAGCAGAAAGAGTTGTACACGAAATACAAAAACGGGAAAGGCAACCTCGCAGCGAACCCAGATAGACGTTTCGGTCCCAAAGGATTAGACGGAAAAGGGATATGGCGGGGGTCATGGCATATGCAGCAAATAGATTCTTACGTTTATGCCGTCGATATCCGGTTAACAGGACGAATCTCATGGGCAGTGGCACACGACGTCGCAGACGATTACGGGATACGCAAAACAGTGCCTTCAGAGAACTGGCACATGCAACCCCGATACACAAGCGAATGGTTCCCAGCGCCAGCGTTCGACAAAGATTACTCAGCCCCACCGACACCTGCCCCTGAACCTGTTCTCCCTGACTTCAATGCGATATTGATGTACATCAGGCAAGTTGGGGATGCTGTCTCCATTCGACCACTGCGTCGGAAGTCTGAAGGTAAACCAGTTGAGATGCTTCAGCGACGTTTAGCGGATTTAGATTTCAAAGTAGGGAACCCAGATGGCAAATTCGGATGGAAAACACTTTTCGCAGTCAGAAACTTCCAACGTGTAGAACGCCTAACCGTAGATGGCGTGGTAGGAAAGAGCACCTGGCTAAAAATGTGGGAAGTAGACGACTAATGCCAGTATGGGGAACTATGCCAACAATGTATCCAGACCGATTACAAGAACTACCTGAAGAGATGTTGGGTGAACGCCCAGACATAGACCCTTTTCTGGATGACACACCAATAGAGGCATCATGCTCCCTAGAGAATCCCGAGACTTGCGAGTCCTGCCAGTAGTCGTTTCACTGCTTACAGCGTTAGTGGCAACAGTCGGTTGTATAGGTGTACTGTTTGGTATGGCCTTTCTTCGAGAAATAAAAGAGATGCTCAGGTTATGAACCATGAGTACCACGTTCTCGGATCCTGACGACGAATTCATCCAATACCTTCATGATGAATGGGCTATGCGTACAGACGACCCAGACTCCGAAGATGAGTTCGGGAAATTCTTAAAAGCGTTTGTTGACATAGCGGGGGCCTGGGAAAAAGGTGACGATGAAGAGTCACCCGATGACCCACTTGGCATAATGGGAGTCTGATGCTACGGATTAGCCCTTATTCTCATGGCGGGGTAGATGAAATTATTGGCGAGATGCAAGGGTGGGCTTGGGAGTTTGTCCACCACAAAGTAATCGGCTTTGAAGATTTAGACCCGAGTGAAACAGAACAGAAAGCGATCATGAGAGCGCTTTACGACAGGTTCGACACACGCTGCACAGAATGCAATGAAGCGCCCCGCCCTAGTCATGTATCGAAGTTGGGAGAAACCGACCAAGCCTTTTTCCACGGAGAAATTGAAGAAGTTGAACAACGCAATTGGCACATGGATGACGCTCACTTTGAAGAGACCACAGCGATTCTCAGTTTACATATGACTCATTTCGCTTACCCTCCTGGTCCCGTGGGGAACACAGTGTTTTGTGACATGGAACGACTTTTCGAGATCGCTCCTGATGACATAAAGGAATATGCACTCAAGACAAAGATGCGTCACGTCTACCCTGAAAGTGGTTCCGATGGGGAGAAGGTTATTGAGGGAGAGATCCGAGGGGCAGTCCATGACGCTGTTCGAAAACATACGGTGACTCACAATAAAAGTTTTTTCGCTCCTAATTTTTCCTTTGGCCCCGTAGACGGATCAAGAAACGATCCAGAATTCGGAAAGTACTTAAATTGGGTAGGTGAACAGGTCAAAGACCCCGCTAACCAAGAGCGATGGATTTGGAACGAAGGCGACATGGTTATTTGGGACAACAGAAACCTGATGCACACGATGAGCGGAGGGTGGAATGCTGGGGAGCGAATTTTTAATCGTTGCGCGATAGGTAGAGAAAAACCAGTTGGGGTTTCAGAAAATCTGGTACTCTTCGAGTAAGCCTCACCGCTTTCTGGAGTTCCCATGCCTTCTGTCCCAATCAAGGACGCCCCTAACAAGATCTATTCGGGTAAAACTAATAACGCCCGAGGTATCGTCGTCCACCACACTGCGTCTTCAAAAAAATCTAAAGACGAGAACGTCATCCAAATGTGTATCCGTGGCGTTAACAAAGTCCCAGGGCCTCTCTACAATTTTCTTATCTCTGGTGATGGGACGATCTGGGCTCTCACGGCAGAAAACATAAAAGCCAATCACGCTGGCCGAGGTAACAAGTCGGTTCTTAATGATGTGATGAATGGGGTGCCCGCAAAAGGTAAAGCGACGACACCAGGAACGATTTCCGCTAACAGCCGTTTCTTCGGCGTGTCGATCATCAATGATGGATTAGGTCAAGAAATCCCCTCGGCTCAATACGACGCTTGTGTGGCGGTCTGCGCGTATCTCTGTGACAAGTATGGGATCAATCCCCTCTCAGGGGTGATAGGTCACTCTGAATGGACGTCAAGGAAGGTGGACCCAACTTTCGATATGGGTCAGTTCCGTCAAGCAGTTGTTTCTCGAACTTCGGAGGTGCCTGAAGTGGCTCGACTAGTAATCGCTGAGAAGCCAGATGAAGAACCAGCGCTCGTTGCCGCGCTCACTGCTGAGAAACCACCAGAGACAAACATGAGATTCCCTGGCACGATGCGTCGAGGGTCAAGATCCCAAAGTGTCAAGTTGGTTCAGAGAAGAGTCGGGGCTAAGGCTGACGGCATCTACGGGAGAGGCACCGCTTGGAAAGTGAAACAGTGGCAGCGTAACTACAACAGGCAACGCGCTGTGACCACTAACCCTCTTTCAGTCGATGGTGTGGTCGGCCCTATGACGTGGAGGGCAATGAACCTCTTCCCGAAGGATGTTGAAGAGACAACGGCTGGATTTTTTTAAACCAGTACTTGACAGCCGATTCCCCATATGCTAAACTCCTAGGAGACGATAAAGTATTGTCTTAAATAAGAAATAGTAATTTAGGAGTAAGAAATATGTCCCCAAGAATGACACAGAAATATGCACAACGAATCCACCTAGAGCGTGCGATCAAGTTCGCTCAAAGGTTGGAGGACGGTTGGGAGTACCACGAAGAACTCCGCCTCGAAGGAAGGCTTCCCTTGGTAAAAGGACGACGCTTTCAATTGCAGGGGGAATCCGGTTGGTTCATCTTCTATTCCGTTTACCTTGATCCCCGTCATGGAGAGAACGGCATAAGAATTATTAACTGTTATGGCCCTCTCACTAAAGCCGGTGATCCTAAAGCAGGTTGCCATAACCATGACTTCCCAATAGATGAAGGATTGGAATGGAACAAAAGAAAACTCGTATACACAGTCAAGCGTGTTGAAGCAAAGAAAGAAAAAGAGGTCAGAAATGTCTAAGACAAAAGATTCACAAAAAGGCAGGGTCTATGCTGCCGAACTGGCAATAGAGGAACACAAAGGACGAACCTTTGGCTCCATTGAAGAGGTGTATAAGTTTCTTCATGGCGTGATCGAAAGGGACACCTTCGCACGTTGGTTCCCTAGGGCCTACTCTCAACTGACGTCCCTCAGCGATTGGGAACGCACCCGTCCACCCAAGTGGCGATTAAACGATCGCCGATATAACGAGTGGGCGGCGTATGACCATAAAAAAGTCTTCGGTCGAGAAATAGGTCTTTGGGTTTCGTGGAACCACAGAAACAACAACGGTAGAGGGGGCGGCGCCTATTGGATGCCAGGAGACAAACGTATCCAGATGTCTGACTACCACGCCAATGAAATGATCTGTCTTCACGAACTGGCTCACGCCGTCTGTGAATACGAGTTTGGTACTGGGGTGAAGCACCACTGGCAGTTCTGCATGGTCTACCTCAAGTTGGTGGGCAATGTCATGGGTGTCGAGGCTCGCAACATACTTCGTCAATCGTTCAAGGACCATAAGGTGAAGTACACCAAGCCTCGTGCCAAGAGAGAACTCTCTGAAGAGCAGAAGGAAGTTCTTAGGGCTCGCATCGCTGTGGCTAGAGCAGCGAAGGAGGCTAAGAATACATGAGGGGTAGGGGGTGGATAGGTTTCGACGTTGGTGAAAGCCGCATGCGGAGCACCAGCGGACGGGGGTTCGACTCCCCCCACCTCCACAATTTTTTTAAAAGGTACTTGTCAAGTGACACGGGACAACCTATAGTACAGATGTACGGCAGGGGATTAGTTGCTAGTGAGGCTAACTGTCGATTAGATACCTCCGGGTTTCTATATAGATTTTCACTAGTCATGCAGGGGTGATGGCTTACACCCCCGAGGGGGACGCCGAGGCCCCCACAAAGATAAGAAAGAAATAATTCAGGGGTCTCATAGTCTTCTGGGAGGTGGGCTATGAGACCCTTTCACATAGAGAGGTAAAACTAAAATGGCAGAAATATTCGCAGACAATGGTCTGATCATTTACATGCCCAGTAATGAGATCCCAACCAACCCTTACTGGAAAGCATTCATGCAGGTCGCAGTCTTAACCGAGACAATGGACATTGTTGAAGGTGAAGAAGACTTTGTTGTGTTCCGTGATGAGGATGAAGATATTTTGGCAATTCAAATGCCAGAACCAGTAGATGAATACCAAGTCCCTTCAGAACGAATCATCAACATGTTGAGGGCTGTTATCGATGAAGAAGAACTCACAGATCTTTTAGAACACGTGCGTGAAGTTAAGGCTTCACTCGTATGACGACACCCAAGATCCCGACTGTTCATGAAAATGACTCTCGGCTTTATCTCTGGGATGGAGAGAAACACCCAGGGGTGACAAGTGTCGTTGGCATGCTCCCTAAACCCGGCCTCCAATTCTGGGCAGCGAAGAAAGCCGCTGAAGCGGCAATCGAAAAAGGGACAGTCACAGAGAGGGATCTAAACTTTTTAAAAACCGCTCACACACGAGACAGGGACAATGCTGCTGACATAGGCAGCAATATTCATGATCTCGTTGACAGAAAGATCAACGGGGAAGAACTCACTCTGGATAACGACGAAGCAAGTTTCATGGATGGCTTCGATCAATTCGTGGAAAGGTTTAGCCCACATTGGTTGCATACTGAACAGACTGTTTTTGGTCGCTATGAAGAGTTCACATATGCAGGGTCTTTCGATGCGATAGCGACAATTGATAATTCCAATTGGCTTATCGATTTCAAAACAACTCGTTCAGGGGTTCATCCAGAGGTTGCGTTGCAACTCTCTGCTTATATGAATGCCTCACGGATCATTAACCCTGATGGTTCGTCTGAACCAATCCCAGAGATTGACCACTGTGGAGTTTTGTGGCTACGACCTGACCAATGGTCGTTTCAGGAATTGAAACCAACCCAAATAATGGGTGGTATAGGGGATGACTTTTGGCATCAATTTGGTGCATTGCTTAAAACATGGCATTGGGAAAATGGAGGAGGTAGAAAGAAGGCGTTAGGGATGATTCACGCATCCGGTGCGACATTCAACGAACCCTTCTAGACTGTACTTATGGCCACTATTAATTACACATTCGCTGAGACGTCGGGTGAACCCATCCCGGCATGGGCGACGATTGATGACCGGCAGGTCGATATCGACAAAAAACAGCAAAGACTTCTTAACACAGCGGCTTTTATTGGTGTCTATTGGCAACAGCACCGTTATGGGCCAACGCTGCGTGAGATACAGAAGGAAATGCAGACCGCATCCTTGACAACAATCAGGGAAGACATAGCACTTCTCGCTGATGATGGGTTTGTTACCTATAGCCCTAAACAGGCTCGCACCCTCGTCCCAACTGATAAACTACTAGAACAGATATAACACCTAGCCAGGAAGGAAAGAAATAATGGCTGTTGATAATAATGTTTCAGTTGCAGGCAATCTTGTCGCTGATCCAGAACTGCGTTACACCAACAATGGGGCTGCAATCGCTAATTTGCGAATGGCGGTTAACCGACGTTGGAATAAAGATGGTGAATGGGAAGAGGAAACCTCCTTTTTCGATGTCACCGCTTGGGCACAGTTAGCCGAAAACTGTGCTGAGACTCTCTCTAAAGGTATGAGAGTTAATGTGATAGGCCGCTTAGAAGAGCAAACATGGGAAGATAAAGACACCAAAGAGCCACGCCGCAAGGTCGTGATCATTGCTGATGAAGTTTCCCCATCTTTACGCTGGGCTACTGCTGACATCACTAAACAAGGCAAAGGTGGCGGTGCTCCTAGCGCTGCTAAAAAATCAGCAGAGCCTGCCGAAGAACCGTTCTAATGCAGGGAGCGTACGAGAGCCCCACATTCCAGCCTTCGTTTGAATATGCAGGCACAACAGGGAGTGTTGTGGGGTCAGATACTTCTCGGTCTAATGCAGATTGGCGTGACGGTATTGCATACACCGTCCAAGGTCGAATTCTTAGTTGCATCGCGCAAGCAGGTTTTGATGGACGCACCAGTAAAGAAATTGAAGATGCCCTTCAAATGAGCCACCAAAGCGTTTCATCTTCCATTAGGAACATGGAACTTGATGGTTGGGAAGAACACAAAATGTTCTCTGCCTATAATTGCGGCAAAGTCGTAAAGTTGAAATTAACCCGAGGTGGGCAACATGCCTATGTGACCCGTCAAACGGCACGCATGATGATGCACAAGGATTTACAAGAGCCTAATGCCCGTCGAGTATCGTATAAACACAGATATGAAGGCATGCGAAAAGAAATCTTCGGCCTGTTAGAAGAAATGAGTAATGATTATTCATGGACATGGTACGAAAAACTAAACAAGATCTATCAAGAAAAGCAATAACCCCTCCTGTCACGGAATATTGCACGTGGTGTGAAGGGATAATGATCGGCGCTGATATGGGTATGTCTCATTGCTCTGATTGCTACAAAGAGTTAGGTGGTTGGGGGAACGGATGAGTTACACCCAGCGGACAAGCAAAGTCGGCAGAAAATATGTTGTCTGGGAAGAAAGTGACTTTGTTAAGCACGGCTTTATAGCGACTTACGTGTTAGGCAAATGCAGGTGTGATGTGTGCACTGAGCGGTGGGATAAATGGGTGGAAGACGCCCCTATGCCCAAAGGCCCAGTCCCAGAAGGTTGGGACATTATGGAGTACACCCCTTACGGCTTATAAACGGATATCTATATGTTTGATTGCTTTCCTTGTGGGGAGAGCATCGTTAGATAAGCGGACAGTCCCGAAGTTCTTTTTGACGACACCCCCACAACCTTCACAAGGTTCGTCGTAAATTTCCTCAAACCCATGCTTGACGTCTAATTCAAGACCACAGTCAACACAGTTATATAAATAAGTAGGCATTACTCACCTTGCATCATTTCGGCAAGTCCACCCCAGTAAGAAGCAGGGGTGCCTGAGTAACGCATATCTAAATTCATTTCAGGAAAGTTGATCTTTGGGTGATCTAAAACTACAGAAAAGTGTTCCACTAACGCTCCAGCCGCATCGGTTGTATCGATAGTACCTCCAGGTGCTCCTTGTTCTGACCAGCGCCCAAAGGCTTCTCCCATTAATGGGCCTAAACGATTAGCGACTTCGGTAGGGGCAGTCCAGCCCATGACTACTCGTATGAATCGATAATCAGGTTCTTCCACTCTCCAAGTCCGTATGCATTGGTCAAGAGCGGCTTTTGAGGCTGTGTATGGAGCCAAGAGTGCCAGTCGATCATCAACAGTTCGGGATGATAAATAAGCAATCGCTCCATCAGGATTCATGTAGGGCAGAACAGTGGCTGTTGCTAAGTTGGCGCCAA
>Ga0310344_10001190_pt1 | contig 20027 bp, 19 predicted proteins | sample HC15DNA20200_MG_FD_203801 | JGI IMG/M metagenome (GOLD analysis project Ga0310344, IMG submission 203801) | Marine microbial communities from station ALOHA, North Pacific Subtropical Gyre - HC15-DNA-20-200_MG | ecosystem: Environmental > Aquatic > Marine > Oceanic | place: Pacific Ocean: North... | reverse complement strand
CCAGCGCAAAGAGCGCTTTCTGTTACAATATTCAAACCTATAGATTCACCTGTCATTCTTATAAATGGACCAACAGTTAATGCTGCAAAAAAGCCATAAACAACTGTTGGTATGCCAGCCAAAATTTCTATCAATGGTTTAATAGTAGATCTGACTTTTTTGTGAGCATAATCTGAAAGATAAATTGCAGAAAAAAGTCCAACTGGTACGGCTACAATCATTGCTATGAAAGTTATTAAAAAAGTTCCTGTTAATACAGGAATAGACCCAAATGCACCTGAGCTCCCTACCTGATCTTCTCTAATAGCTATTTGTGGGCTCCAATGAAATCCAAATATAAAATCCAAGAAAGATATTTGTTTAAAAAATCTTAAACTCTCAAAAAATAAAGATAGAATTATTCCAACGGTAGTTAAAACAGCAACTATAGAACAAATTAATAAAAAAAATTTGATTAACTTTTCAACTTTTTGTCTTGCTGGAAATTCTATATTAATTTTTCTTTGAAAAAAAATTAATAATATTGCTGATAAACAAGTACATATTAAAAAAACTGAAGCATTATATATGGAAATTAATTCTTTATATTTTTCAGATGCTAGTATTAATTTTTCATCTGTATTAAAAGCATCTGCTTTGCCTGATGCCATAATTTTTATCTGATTATAAATAAATTCTATATTTACTTTGGATACAGTTTCAATCTCAGGAACCAAATCCAGAACTATTTGTTTGATTAAAAAATTACTGAAAAAATTTAATGTAAAAAAAGTAATAAGTGCAGGTATTAAACACCATAAAAAAATGTAATAGCCATAATATCTGGGGTTGGAATTTAACTTAGATAAATCTTTACCTTCTATCAATTTTAATGGTTTTTTTTTTCCGATATGAAAACCATAAAAAGCACATAATGCTATAGCTAAGACAACATACATTATAAAAATAATAGCTTTATATTGTTACAACTTTGTTACAAATCTTAAGAAGATTTTTTAAAAGAAATTTCTATAGTTGTTCCTAAATTGATTTTACTAGTTATTTTCAATTCAGCTTCATGTCTCAAAGCAATATGTTTAACAATAGCTAAACCCAAACCAGTTCCTTCAATGTTATCTATTTTATTACTTGGTACTCTGTAAAATCTTTCAGTAATTCTAGATATTAAAACATTTGGTATCCCTTTACCTTCATCTTTAAAAGATAATAAATATTTATTTTCAATATTACTTAATTCAACAACAACAAATGAGCCTTTTTTAGAATATTTTATTGCATTATCTAAAATATTAACAAACATTTGGTGTAATTGATTTTTATCACCCTTTATATTTGCAAGTTTCGTTTCTTTAAATTTAATTTTTATTCGATTTTTTTTTGCGGTTGTATTAATACTATTAATAGAGTCTTTAATTATTTCATTAAGATTTACCGTCGTTATAATTCTTTTATTTGATTCAGTTTCTATTTTTGTCAGTTGCAGTAAATCTTCGATTATTAGTTTCATTTTCACAGATTCTTTTTTTAAAATATCTAGAAACTTTTTTTGCTCCTTTGATGAAATTCTTTTTTGATCATGAAAAAGTTCAATAATATTCATAATAGTCGATAAAGGAGTTTTCAATTCGTGACTTACATTTCCAACAAAATCCGATCTTACATTTTCTAATTTCTGTATACGCGTTATATCTGTAAATGATAAAAGAATATTATTATTGTTTAATTTAAACAATTTAATATCAAAAAACATAGTTTGAGGTACATTAAAAAATTCAAATAAAAATGCATAGGTATCTTTATTCATTTTTCTAAATTTAAGAATATTATCTTTAAATTCGGGTCTTCTAAAAGTATGAAAAATATTACTTTCTTTAGTTAACCTAAATTTTGTTTTTGCAGCATTATTAATAAAATCAATAGAATTATTATCTTTTAAAACAATAAATGGAATGTCTATAGCATTAATTAAATCGTTGTCTAAAACTGTTTCTTTTTTGCTTTTAGTAGAATTTTGAAATGTTTTTAAGGAAATATTCTCCTTCTTATTCAACATTTTTTTAAAAACTTTTAAATTTATTAATTTTTTCATTTTTTTCAGTTATTTACATTCTTTATTTAATAAATTAGATTAGCTTATAATATATAAATTTTAATAATCTATAATTTTTTCAATAACTTAAAGATAAGTATTAAGTTTTTTGTTAAAGTTAATTATTCTTTTTACAAATAATTTATTCATTTTTTTATCTATTTCTTTCTTACATGTTAGTATTTTATATAAATCTATATCGTTAAAACTCAAAATAATCTCTAAATAATCTAATTCTTTAGATTGTAATAAATTAATATGTTTAGATACAAAATTTCCTAATAAAATATCCAATTCTTTGGTCCCTCTATGGGTACAATTAAACAAAATTTTCTTCCTTCTTTTAAACAACAAATTAGTAATCTTATTTTTTTTCAACATGATAATATTTATATATCTAATATAGTTCAATATAAGGAAGATTATATGTTAGACAAGATTTCAAAATATAATTTATTTGATTCAATAGAAAATATAAAAGGAATAGGTCCAAAAACGTTCAAGTTATTTGAAAAAATATGTGGAAACAGAATAATAGACCTTTTACTTACTATTCCAAGTAACTTTAAAAAAAGAAAACATCTGCTAGAAATAGCTGATGAAAATTTAAAAGAAGAAATTGCTATAGAAGTCATCGTAGAAAAACATTTACCGCAATTTAATCCAAAAATGCCTTATAAAATACTATGTACAAATAATAATGTTGAAATTGAAATAATTTTTTTTAGAGGTTATGTAAAATATTTAAAAAAAATATTGCCACCAGGTGAGAAAAAAATTATTTGTGGGAAACTGGGAAAATTAGGTAATAAATTTCAAATAATCCATCCTGAAAATATATCAGAATTAGAAGAATTGCCTTACTTACATGGTTTGCTTTCATTATATTCTTTAACCAAAGGATTGAGTATGCCAATTTACAGAAGGTCTATATCTCACGCTTTAAAAAAATTGATTAATATACCTGAATGGATCAATAAAAGAGTAATGCAAAAAAATAATTGGCGATCATGGAAGGAATCTGTTGAATTGCTACACAAACCAAAAGAATTAAATGAAGAAAAAATAAAAAAATTAAGAGAAAGATTGGCATTTGACGAAGCCTTATCACATTATATAAAACTATTAGTTACCAAAGAAAAGATAAAAAAAAATATTTGTCATAAAATTGAAGTTGACAAAGAAATTAAAAATAAAATTATTTCAAAGATTCCTTTTAAATTAACTGAATCGCAATTAAAAGTTATAAAAGAAATTGAAAATGATATAAAAAAAGAAAAATCAATGCTCCGACTGCTTCAAGGGGATGTTGGCTCAGGAAAAACTATTGTTGCCTTAATTACTCTGGCAAATATATTAAAAAAAAATATGCAAGCTGCTTTAATGGTTCCAACTGAAATATTAGCAATACAACATTTTAATTATTTTTCTAATTTATTTGAAGATACTAAAATAAATATAGTTCTTCTTTCATCAAAAATTAACAGTAAAGAAAAAGAATCTGTTAAAAAAAAAATAGAAAACGGAGAAGCACAAATTATTATAGGAACCCACGCAATCTTTCAAAAAAATGTCAATTTTAAGAAACTTGGGTATGTTATTGTTGATGAACAACATCGTTTCGGAGTACATCAAAAATTTCAATTATCTACAAAAGGTTGTAATCCTCACATTTTAGTAATGACAGCAACTCCAATACCAAGAACTCTTGCTTTAACAATGTATGGAAATATGAATATTTCAAAAATTACAGGAATGCCCTCAAATAGAAAAAAAATTGATACGATTGCAATGCCTTCAAAAAAGGTATCAAAGATAATTAAAGGTCTAAAAAATATTATTGATAAAAAATTAAATGCTTTTTGGATTTGTCCAATTATTGATGAATCTGAAAAATTGAATTTAACTGCAGCTACAAAAAGATTTGAAAAATTAAAAAAAATATTTGGCAATTATGTTGGAATAATCCACGGAAAAATGTCTATAGAAGAAAAAAAGGAAATTATTGATAAATTTAAATCTAAAAAAATATTAATATTGGTTTCTACAACAATTATTGAAGTAGGAATAGATGTGCCTGATGCAACAGTAATGATAATTGAAGAATCTAACAGGTTTGGCCTCTCTCAATTACATCAATTAAGAGGAAGAATTGGTAGATCAGATAAGGAATCAACATGTATATTGATATATAAAGAGGGAAATTTAAATAAATTTTCAAAAAAAAGAATTGATACAATAAAAAGTACCACTGATGGTTTTAAAATTGCAGAAGCAGATTTAAAATTAAGGGGTTTTGGAGAAATATTAGGAATAAAACAATCCGGTTATCAATTGTTTAAAATATTAGATCCTTTAACAGATGTTAAATTAATGGAGGACGCATTGCTTGAAGCTAAATTAATATTTGAAAAGAGAAATACTATAAAAAAAAAAGATAAAGAAATAATTAATTTATATTTAAAAATATATAACCAAAGTAGCTCATTAAAATATATATCTATTGCATAAAAAAAATTATTAATTTTTTTTTAAAGCTTTAATTTTTTTTTGATTTTCTGATGGGGTTAACATACCAGCAGAAATAATCATTTTAATGCCCTCTTCTACTGTCATAGTTAATCTAATAACATCTTTTTTTGGAACAAATAACAAGAAACCAGAAGTTGGGTTTGGAGTTGTGGGAAGGAAAATGTTTACCATTTGATTTTTTGTTTTTCGATTAACCTCTCCTTTGGTATCACCTGTTAAAAAGCCCATCGCCCAAATTCCTGATCTAGGATATTCTATTAAAACAACTTCTCTGAATGAATTGGACTTTTGTGTAAGTATTGTTTCAAATAATTGTTTAAGTCCACTGTAAATATTTCTTAATACAGGCATCTTTGAAAGTATTTTTTCAAAAAAAGTAGAAAACATCCTTCCAAGAAGTCCTGTTGTTATAAATCCTATTATTGCAAAGAAAATAAATACTGTTATTAAACCGAATCCTGGTAGTTCGTAGGGAAATGTTCCAAGTAATGGAGATGCTTTTTTATCAAAAAACTTAATTAAACCCCATGCTATATATAATGTAATAATTATTGGTGCGCTGATTAGTATGCCTTTGAAGAAATTATTACTTAATTTTCTAAAAATTTTTGAAATTATATTCATATTATTAAAAAGGAATTAAAGATTTTTTTTTTGTATATTTTGTATATCCTAAATTTACACCTGCTCGTAATCCTAATCCAGATCTAACTGGAGTTATGATTATACCATTTTTCTTTTGATAATTAATAGCTAATCCTGCAGCTAAATAAAGTGTTCCCTCAACATCGGGGAATCTCACAAACAATTTTTCTAATTCATTAATCTCTAAATTATAAACAAGTGTAAAAACTTTTGAAGCATTTGCACCTAAATCAAACCCAACCGATGGGCCATTCCAATAAATATCTTTTTTGGTACCATCTTTAAAATATATTTTTCCTCCTCCATATCTAAATCCTCCAAAAAATGCTCCGCTGAATTCCTCGCCTTCTATATAAGCGCTTGGTTGACCGAAATCATTAAAAGATCTTTCGATAATAATTCCTACACCTTCTGATAAATCAGCAAAATAAATTTTTGCTTTATCAACCATTTCATTTTTATCAAAAGTTTTTTTACTCTCAATATCCTCAGCTTTAATAAATCTTGAAAAAAACAGTGGTAGAGACACTAAAATAATCATAAAAATTATTACATGTTTTAATTTCATCATTTTTAGTTTACAGGCGTTGCTGTTATTTCAATATAAGTTTTTCCAAATTTTATTTTTGAAATTTTGATAAATATTGCTTTTTTCTTATTTTCAAAAATTAATGTGCTGACCTCAGATCTTATTGATGATTTTTCTTTAAACTTAAACTTCGGCATTTCATTCAAAAAGAAAGTGTAAATTTCATCAATATTTTCTTTATTAATTAATGATAATCTACCCATCCAATCATCGCCTTTTCCAAGTATAAAGGTTTTTTCTAAATCAATTATTGATTTACTAGGAATTGGAATATCTGATATTTCACTTAATCGAGCATTGTTAACATCGATATCTTCAGAGTCAACATTGGGACTCTCATACTTTGGAGTTTTAATTTTTGTTGAACAACTCGATATAACTAACAAAAACGTAACAAAAAAAATTAAGGGTTTAATCTGTATTTTTTCCACCTTTTTTGATTAATTTTCTTATATATAATTCTATCATGAAGTCTGTTTTCCCTACCCTGCCAAAATTCAATTAAAAAAGGCTTTATTTCATAACCGGACCAAAAAATTGGCCTTGGAATATCTTTATTTTCGAATCGTTTTTGTATTATTTTAAATCTTTTAAGAAGAGTTTTTCTATCTTTAAGAACGGAACTTTGATTAGATGCCCATGCGCCTATTTGACTTTTTCTGGATCTTGTAGAAAAATATTTATCTGCTTTTTTTTTCGAAACCTTTTTTACATACCCCTCTATTCTTACTTGCTTTCCAATTTGAGGCCACCAAAATACTGCTGCAACATTTTTATTGCTATTTAATTCATAAGATTTTCTACTATTCAAATTTGTAAAAAAAACAAAACTATTATTTTCTATTCCTTTTAGTAAAACTATGCGATTAGATACTTTGTTTTTTTTATTTACTGTAGATAAACACATAGCTGTACATTCAAAAACTTTATTAGTTACTGCTTCAGTCATCCATTTTTTAAATTGTTGAAAAGGATTTGAATCAGAGTTTTTTATATCAAACGGATTCTTTTTATATTTAAATCTAATCTGTGAAATATCTGTTTCTATTTTCATAAAAAAAAATATATTTATAAATAGATTGTATTTTATTTAATTTTTTTGAATTATTATATGATGAATTTTTTAATTAAACTGTTTGTTTTTTTATTTATAATTTTTATACCAAATGCAAATGCTGAAACAGTAACAGTAAAATGTTATATTGACGAAGATCATTCGTATAGTTTTCTTCTAAATATAAATGAAAAAAAAGTAAATTGGCTAGATCAAAATAATCAAGAATTGGTTGTTTCAATTTTTCCTAATGTTGATAAAGGTGGTTATTTATTAATTATGGGAGGTGTCGGTACAAATAATGAAAAACATACCTTTGTAATTAACGTAGTAAAATCTATAGTAAGCGTTACAACAAATCTAGGATACAACAAATCAGGTAAATGTGGCAATAAATCTATAATAGCGCCATTAGATCCGTACGCTGACTAAAATAAATGAAAGAATTCATATTATTTTTTACAGAAGTACCGTTTTTTTTTATATATATTTATTTTTTGTCTTTTTTTTTTTTCAAAAGAAAAAATTTCTTTAAAAAAATAATTTTAATCAATAGTTTTTTTTTGCTTTTTTTTTCTTTACCGATATCTTCTTATCTCTTTAAATTACCTTTGTATCCAACAGAATATGTTTACGAAGAAAATATAAATAAGAATTATTCAATAATTTTAGTTCCAACCGCTGGATTCAAAACAGTTGATGGTAAAATGTATAAATATCCATCAAAAACATCATTGAAAAGATTTGATGATGCTTTAAATATCTCAAATTCTTTAGATATTCCTATTTTTATTTCTGGTGGAAAAACAAACAAAAAATATGAAAGTGAAGCGGAAATATTAATTAATAACATTAATATAAATTTAAATAAAAAAAAAATTGTTTTGGAAAAAAAATCATTGAATAGCTATGAAACTGGAAAAACAGTTAGCAATTATTTAAATAATAATAATTACATTAATAATATAATTTTAGTTACAGATTTGTATCATTATAAAAGAATGTCGGGTGTTTTAAAAAAAAATGATGTTAATGCATTCTTCATTAAAAATTTTTTTATTATAGATAGAATAAATAAAAAATCTTTTATCCCAAATAAAAAAAATTTTTCACAAATAAATCAAATTAGATATTCATATTTTGGGCTAATTAATTATTTATTTTTAAATAAAATTGATATAAAGGATATTACAAATTAATTTAATTAATATATTCTAAACAAATAGATGATATTCATTTTTATTAAAATTTTTTAAAAAGTTTCCTTCAGAATCTTTAATTTTATAACCTATTTTTCTTATTATTTTTAATAAAATTTCCTCATTTAAATTAAGTGCTTTAAAGTGATTTTTATGTACACTTAAAAAAATATCTGGCTTATATTTTTTCAAAATATTTTTGCCACCTTCTAAAATAAATATTTCCGAACCTTCAGCATCAATTTTTATTAAATCAGGTTTTAATTTATTTTTTTTTATGAAACTATCTAATGAAACTTGTTTTCTATTATGAATTGTTGATTTATTTTTTATTTCAATAATTGAATTCATTCCTGTTGGCTGTTTGGATTCATAAAAAGAAATCTTATCAGAATTCTTTTTTCCAACTAATTTATTAATAACTCTAACGTTTTTTATATTATTTTTTTTTAAATGCAGTGATAAGTATTTATTATTTATTTTACTTGGCTCAAATGAATAAATAATAGATTTTTTAGTTGTAACTGAACTTAAAGGTAGCGTCGTTAAACCAATATGTGCTCCTATGTCAATTATACATTTTTTTTTTCTACATATTTTCATCATTAAAGGAAATATGCTTCCCTCTTCAGAACCCCAATATTTAAAATTACTAAAAGCAAAAAAACAATGCATTTTAAATGGGCCATATTTTGAAATTCTTTGATTTACATAAAAATTTATATTTAAATTAATTATAAAATATCTGTATATAGAACCTAAAAAAAACCAAAAAAAATTTAATTTAGGAGATTTCTCTTTTATATATTTAAGAAAAGAAAACATTAAAATAAAAAAAAGTAGGCGCTGGGGGGATCGAACCCCCGACACGCGGATTAAAAGTCCACTGCTCTACCAACTGAGCTAAGCGCCCACAAAATATATTATTACAATGGAGATGAAAAACAATAGATGAAGTATCTATTTTAATTTTTTTTTTAATTCATTTTCAACTATTTTTGGAACGAATTGTGATATATTGCCTTTTAAATTATTAATTTCTTTTATTAATTTAGATGATATTAATTGATATTTATCTGATGACATTAAAAAAACTGTTTCAATATTAGGATTCAATTTATAATTCATACCTGTCATTTGAAATTCATATTCAAAATCAGAAATTGCTCTAAGCCCCCTAATTACAACATCAGCTTTTTTTTTACTTGCATAATTCATTAGCAATTCATTAAATGAATCAACTTCTATATTTTTTAAATTCTCATCGTGAATAACTTCTTTAATCATTTTAATTCTTTCATTAATTTCAAATAAACTATTTTTTTTTTGTTTATTATCAGATACTGCAATTATCAATTTATCAACGAATTTACATGATCTTTGAATTATATCTAAGTGGCCATTGGTTATTGGATCAAATGTTCCTGGGTAAATTGCAACTTTCATAGTCTTTTATATTTTATTCTTCAGAAGAAATATTCAAGTCTTTAATTGAAGCGGCAGACAAAACTTTTTCACTTGATTCAACTTTAAATAATGTAACTCCTTGTGTTGTACGTCCTGCTATTCTTATTTTATTTACTGGAGATCTAATAAGTTTTCCTGTTCCAGCTATAAGCATTACATCGTCTTTTTCATTTACTGGAAAAGATGAAACAACTTTTCCTGTTTTTTTGCTTACTGCCATATTAGCAATTCCTTTTCCACCTCTGCTAGTTATTCTGTATTCATAAGCAGAACTTCTCTTTCCATAACCATTATCTGCGACAGATAAAATAAACTCCTCTATTTTTTCCATTTCAACAAATTTATTTTCAGGTAGTTTGATTTCTTTTGAAAGCTTTTTATATGGCATGCTTCTTCTTAATTCCTTTCTTCGGATAGAATTCGCAATTTTTAAATAATCATTTCTTTCATCTATTGTGAATTTTGCATGTTTTAAAATATACATAGAAATAACTGTATCGTCCTTAGATAATTTAATTCCTCTAACTCCAACAGAATTTCTTCCGGTAAACTTTCTGACATTAGATATAGGAAATCTTAAACATTTTCCTTCTTTTGTTGATAAAAAAACATCATCTTCTTTTTCAAGACATGTGTGTACCCCTATTAATTTATCATCATCAGATAATTTCATTGCTATTTTTCCACTTGATTGTATTTTTACAAAGTCAGATAAAGCATTTCTTCTTACTGTTCCTTTTGCTGTCGAAAACATGATATTTAAATTTTCCCAAGAGTCTCTGTCATTTGGTAACGGCAAAACAGCAGTTATGTTTTCATTTTTTGTCAAAGGAAAAATTCCAATCATTGGTTTTCCTCTAGCATTTGGTGCAAATTCAGGCAATTTAAAAACTTTCATTTGATAAACTTTTCCTTTAGTTGAAAAAAATAATACTGATGATTTTGTGTTAGCAACAAAAACTTGATTTACAAAATCTTCTTCTCTTGTAGCCATAGCTTTTCTTCCTTTTCCTCCTCTTCTTTGCGCTTTATAAGTTTTTAACGGAACTCTTTTTATGTATCCTCTATGAGTCACAGTTATAACCATATCTTCTGACTCAACGAGGTCTTCTTCTTCTATATCTGCAGTTTCACTACCAATTAAAGTTCTTCTTTCATCAGAAAATTTTTCTTTTACTTCTATAAGTTCCTTTTTGATTTCTTCTACAAGTAGTTCTTTTTTTTGTAATAAATTTAAATATTCATTAATTTTTTTACCTAAATCTTTTGCTTCATCTACAATCTTATCTCTTTCAAGACCAGTTAATTTTTGTAATCTTAAATCTAAGATTGCATCAGCCTGTTCGGAGGATAAATTATATTTTCCAGCTTTTTTTAATTTATGTCTTGGATCATCAACCATTTTAATAAAACTAATTAAATCTTTTGCGGGCCATTCCTTTTTTAAAAGACTGATTTTTGCATCATTTGGATTTTTTGAATTTCTTATTAATTTTATTACAGAATCTAAATTGTTAACTGCAATCATTAAACCTGTTAAATTGTGAACTCTTTCTCTTGCCTTATTTAGTTCAAAAAAAATTCTTTTTCTTGTTACCTCTTCTCTAAAAGAGACAAAAATACTAATCATTTTTTTTAAGTCCATAACCTCAGGACTTCTTCCATCTTTTAAAGCTAAAGCATTAACTCCAAAACTAGTTCTTAATGAAGTATGTTTATACAAATTAGCTAAAACAATATCTGGATTAGAACCTTTTCTTATTTCAACAACAATTCTTACTCCTTTTCGATTTGATTCATCTCTTATGTCAGAAATATCTTCAACAATTTTATCTTTCCTAACTTCTGCAATCTTTTCAACCAATTTAGATTTATTAATGTTATATGGAATTTCTGTTACAACTATGGACTTCTTTTTATCTTTAGTTTGTTCTTCAATTTCAACTTTGGATTCTATGACTACAGAACCTCTTCCTGTTTTAAATGCTGATAATATGCCACTTCTACCTTTTATTATTCCCCCGGTTGGAAAATCGGGTCCTTTTACGAATTTAGCTAATTCATCAATTGTTATATCATTATTATTAATATAAGCTAAACATCCATCTATAACCTCTCCTAGATTATGAGGTGGAATATTTGTTGCCATTCCAACTGCGATACCACTTGCTCCATTAACTAATAAATTCGGAACTTTAGAAGGTAATACTGTTGGTTCTAAAGTTGAACCATCATAATTTTCGATAAAACTCACTGTTTCTTTATCTAAATCATCTAACAATTTTTCAGATACTTTTTTTAGTCTAGCTTCTGTATAACGCATTGCTGCCGGTGGATCTCCGTCCATTGAACCAAAATTACCCTGGCCATCAATTAATGGTAGTCTTAAAGAAAACTCTTGAGCCATCCTTACCATTGATTCATATATAGCGCTATCACCATGAGGATGATATTTACCCATTACTTCACCAACAATTCTGGCTGATTTATGATATGGTCTATTATAATGGTATCCAGATTGATCCATTGCATAAAGAATTCTTCTATGAACAGGTTTAAGACCATCTCTTGCATCTGGAAGCGCTCTACTAACTATAACGCTCATTGCGTAAGATAAATATGAAGTTTCCATTTCTTTTTTTAAAGAAAGATTTACTTCATTTGTAAGATTACCGTTTCCGGAATCTTTATTTATCGGAGTTCCTTTTTTATTAGAACCATTATTAGATTTTGAATTACCAATATTAGTATCGCTCAAAATAAATTCCTTATTAAAATAAAAAAATTAGAAAGGTATATCTTCTTCATTAAGATTATCAGATTTATTATCTATACTTTTTTCTTTATTTTCATTCGAATTAGTTTCTTTTATAGGATCCGTGTTATTTTCTGAAACATCGTGATCTTTTGGCAATTCTTCGTTGTTACCTTTTGCACTAACTATATCAATTCTCCCGCCATAACCTTGTATCACAATTTCAGTTGTATATTTTTCTGTTCCTTTATCATCTGTCCATTTTCTAGTTTGAAGTGAACCTTCGACATAAAGTTTAGTGCCTTTTTTAATATAATTTTCAATAACTCCAATTAACCCTTCATTAAAAACTACAACTCTATGCCATTCGGTTTTTTCTTTTTTTTCTCCTGTCTCCTTATCTTTCCAAGAATCTGATGTTGCCATAGAAAAAGTACAAACTTTTTTACCATTTTGCATTGATCTAATATCAGGGTCTTGACCAAGATTTCCGAGTAGGATAACTTTATTTACTGATCCAGCCATTTAATATATAAAATGATTAATATAAAAAAAAATTAACTAATTTATTAATAATAATTAGTAAATGTGCATTAGTCTAATATAAATTATGGATAATATATCAATTATTGGAGCAAAAGAACATAATCTTAAAAATGTTGATTTAGAAATACCCAAAAACAAATTAATTGTAATTACGGGTGTTTCTGGTTCAGGAAAATCTTCATTAGCATTTGATACTCTGTATGCAGAAGGACAGAGAAGATATGTTGAAAGCTTATCAGCATATGCAAGGCAATTTTTAGAAGTTATGCAAAAACCTGATGTTGACTCAATAGAAGGTTTGTCTCCAGCAATATCTATTGAACAAAAAACAACGTCAAAAAATCCTAGATCAACTGTAGGAACAATTACGGAAATATATGACTATATGAGATTATTATTTGCACGAATTGGCATCCCTTATTCACCAAAAACCGGTAAACCTATAGAATCGCAAAGTGTATCTCAAATTGTTGATAATATATTAAAGAAAAAAATTGGTGATAAATTTCTTATCCTTGCACCTTTAGTTAAAGGAAGAAAAGGAGAGTATAAAAAAGAAATTCTAGAATTAATAAAAAAAGGTTTCCAAAGATTTAAAATTGATGGAAAAATATATAAATCAGAGAATCTGCCACAATTAGATAAAAAATTTAAACATAATATTGATATAGTTATTGATCGAATAGAAATAAATAAGGATATAAAAAATCAACTTACTGACAGCGTTGAAACAGCTTTAAACATATCAAATGGAGTTCTATACATTGAAAATTTTAATTCAAAAAAAATAGATATTTTTTCAACAAAATTTGCTTGTCCTGTTTCCGGTTTTACTATTGAAGAAATAGAACCTAGATTATTTTCATTTAATAATCCTTTTGGCGCATGTCATGATTGTAATGGTTTAGGAAATAAGTCTTATTTTGACCCTGAAATGATTATCCCAAATCAAAATCTAAGTCTTGCAGAAGGTGCTATTGAACCATGGAACAAATCATCAAATGATTTTTACCAACAAACTCTTCGTGCTTTATCAGAAGCTTTTAATTTTAGCATGGAAATACCATTTAAAGATTTAAAAGAAGACAAAAAAAAAATAATACTTTATGGTAATGACAAAACAAAAATTAAATTCGAATATAGTTCTTTTAGAGGAACATACCCCATTGAACGTACATTTGAAGGAGTAATACCAAATCTACAAAGAAAATGGTTTAAGAATGAAAATGAATATTATAGAGATGAAGTTTCAAAATATTTAAGATATGACACTTGTGAATCTTGCAATGGTTACAGGTTAAAAAATGAAGCTCTATCTGTAAAAATAGATAATTTGCATATAGGAGAGGTTAGTTCTTTCACAATAGAAAAAGCAATAGAATGGTTTAAAAAATTAGAAAAAAAATTAAATAAAACTCAATATGAGATTGGTAGAAGAATATTAAATGAAGTAAATGAAAGACTAAGTTTTCTAAATAATGTTGGTTTAAATTATTTAACGCTTTCAAGAAACTCGAGAACATTGTCTGGTGGCGAAGGACAAAGAATAAGATTGGCATCACAGATTGGTTCTGGTTTAACCGGAGTCTTATATGTTCTTGATGAACCTTCAATAGGTTTACATCAAAGAGATAATCAAAGACTTTTAAAAACTTTAGAAAGATTAAAAAAACTTGGTAATACAATAATTGTTGTTGAGCATGATGAAGAGGCAATTAGAACTGCAGATTATATTATTGATGTCGGGCCAGGCGCTGGTGTTTATGGAGGTAATATTGTCGCAAAAGGTAATTTATCAGAAATTTTAAATTCATCTGAATCTGTTACATCTCAATATTTAAATAGATATAGATATATACCAACACCAAAAGAAAGAAGAAAAGGAAAAAAAAATCAATTATTAATTATGAAAGGAATAAATACAAATAATTTAAAAAATGTAAATGTAAAAATTCCTTTAGGTACATTTACTGCTGTCACAGGTGTGTCTGGAAGTGGAAAATCAAGTCTTATTAATGAATCTTTACTAAAAGCTGTTGGAAAAAAACTCAACTATCATATTCAAAAACCAGAAAAATATAAATCCCTAGAGGGATTTGAATATTTAGATAAAATCGTGGAAATAAATCAAGCGCCAATAGGTAGAACTCCAAGATCAAATCCAGCAACGTATACCGGAGCATTTACACCTGTTAGAGAATGGTTTTCAAATTTACCCCAATCGAGGGAAAGAGGTTATAAACCTGGTAGATTTTCTTTTAATGTTAAAGGAGGAAGATGTGAAACATGTGAGGGAGATGGTGTAATAAAAAAGGAAATGCATTTTTTACCTGATGTTTATGTTAAATGTGATTCATGTAAAGGAAAACGATATAATAGAGATACTTTAGAAATAAAATTTAAAGAAAAAAACATTGCTGACATATTGGACATGACAGTTGATGAATCATTAGATTTTTTTAAAGCCATACCCATGATTAAAAACAAAATGCTTACATTAAAAAAGGTTGGGCTAGGGTATATTAAAATTGGGCAATCAGCTACAACTTTATCTGGTGGTGAGGCACAAAGAATAAAATTATCAAAAGAATTATCGAAAAGATCGACAGGTCAAACATTATATATTCTCGATGAGCCAACCACTGGTTTGCATTTTGAAGATGTTAAAAGACTTTTAGAAGTACTACATTCTCTTGTAGATAAGGGAAATACAGTAATCGTAATAGAACATAATTTAGAAGTTATTAAAACAGCAGATCATATAATTGATCTAGGGCCCGAAGGGGGAGAAAAAGGTGGTAAAATTATCGCAGAAGGTTCTCCAGAAATTTTATTAGTAAAATTTAAGAACAGTTATACTAGTCAATATTTGTATGATGTGCTAAGAGTTGAAGATAAAATAAAAAGAAAAACTTTACAAAAATAATTTTTTTCTTCATTATAAATAATTATGAATAATCCTTTAGAATCATTATCAAAAACTATACTTATAGGAATTATACTAACAATTATAATGGTGTATATTTTAAGTATAGTACCTTTTAATTAAAAAATAAAAATATGGAATTTGGCTCTGATTATATAATGTTTTTTGCTAGATGGTTACACGTATTAAGTGGTGTTATGTGGATTGGTTTGCTTTGGTACTTTAACTTTGTACAAATTCCATCAATGCCTAATATACCAGATAATGAAAAACCTGCTATTAGCAAAGTAATTGCTCCTAAAGCTTTATTTTGGTTTAGATGGGCCGCGCTTGCAACCATATTAACAGGACTTTTAACCGCTCATTTAAATAATTACTTATTAGACGCACTTTCCCTTGGATTAATTGGTGAAGCAAAAAAACATACAGCAATAGGTATAGGTATGTGGCTAGGTATAATAATGGCATATAACGTTTGGATGATAATATGGCCAAATCAAAAAATTGCTCTTGGTATTGTGTCTGCTAATGATGAAGATAAGCCACTAGCTGCAAGAAAAGCAATGTTATTTTCAAGAACTAACACAGCTTTATCCATACCAATGCTTTATGCAATGGTTTCTGCGCAAAATCTTTATTAATAATTTTATTCTTTTAAACTTTGTCTATTGTCTGATTTAAGATAGGTTAATAATGGTGAAGCAATATATAATGAAGAATAAGTTCCAATAAATACTCCCCAAATAAGAGCAACTATAAAACTTGAAATTACAATGCCACCAAAAATAAATAAAGCGATTAAAGCTAAAAGCGTTGTTAAACTGGTCATTAATGTTCGAGATAAAGTTCCATTTAATGATAAATTTATTACTTCATCAAAAGTTATTTGTTTATATTTTCTCATAGACTCCCGTATTCGATCATAAATAACAACTGTATCATTGATTGAATAACCAGCGATTGTTAAAACCGCTGCAACAGTTGCAAGATTAAACTCAAATTGTAATATTGAAAAAAAACCTAAAGTTAAAATAACATCATGCACTAATGCTATAATTGCCCCAAGAGCAAAATTCCACTGGAACCTTACCCATATATATATAAGTATTCCTATTAATGAAAAAATAACAGCTATTATCCCTGCTTCTACTAACTCGCCACCAACTTTTGGGCCTACAAACTCAGTTCTTCTATAGTCAACTGATTCATCGGATAAACTTTTCTTTATAATCTCAATTGTTTTTGCTTGATTATTTTTTTTATCCTGCACTCTGAAAATAATATCATTTTCATTGCCAATAGTTTGTAATTGAACTTCACCTAAATCTAATTTATTCATCTTTGTTCTTAAATTATTTAAATCTATATTTTCTTTAAATCTGGCTTCAATAAGAGTACCGCCAGTAAAATCGATTCCTAAATTTAAACCTTTAAAAAAAATTAAAGATAGAGAAAACAAAAATAAAATTGCCGATATAAACAAAGTTATTTTTTTTATTCTCATAAAATTAATTTTAGTATCGTTCTTTATAATTCGTAAAATAGGCATTCTATAAATTTATCCTTTCTGGCAATTTTTTTTTTAGCCAAATAAGTATCAAAATGCGTGTAAACATTATCGCAGTAAACATTGAAGTCAAAATACCAATTGAAAGAGTTACTGCGAAACCTTTCACTGGGCCTGAACCTAAACCAAACAACATTATTGCAGCAATAAGTGTTGTGATGTTTGCGTCAATAATAGTTTTAAAAGCTTCTTTATATCCAGTGTCAATAGTTGCAATTGGGGAAAGGTTATGTTTAATTTCTTCTTTTATTCTTTCAAATATTAATACATTCGCGTCAACCGCCATTCCAATAGTTAAAACAATACCCGCTATTCCTGGAAGAGTTAAAGTTGCTTTTATCGATGTTAATATTGCTAATAAAATTAATAAATTGAAACAAAGTGCGATACTAGCAAAAAATCCGAAAACACCATAAATTAAAAACATAAAAATAATAATTAAAATAAAGCCTAAAATAGATGCAAATTTTCCAGACTTAATTGAATCAGCACCTAAACTTGGGCCTACTGTTCTTTCTTCAATAATATTTAATGGGGCTGGCAATGCTCCTGCCCTTAAAAGCATAGACAAATCTGTTGCTTCTTGAAAAGTAAATTGTCCAGTTATAATTCCTTTCCCACCAGTGATTGGTTCTCTTATATTAGGGGAGCTTATAATTTTTTTATCTAAAACAATAGCTAGTCTTTTTCCAATATTTTCAGTTGTAATTTTTCCAAATTTTCTACCACCTTTATTATTAAACTCGAAAGATACAACTGGTGAGCCTCTATCTATTGTAGGAAAAGCGTTTATTAATAAATCACCTGATATAAAATTTCTTTTTTTTACAGCATATAAAAGTGGGTTACCGGATGAGTCTAATTCGTTATCAGTCTCATAAATGATTGTGCCAGGTTTAGTTTTTCCAGACCTTATTTCATCTGGTGACAAATCTTCATCTATAATTTGTAAAGTTAATTTTGCAGTTTTACCTAATAATTTTTTTAATCTTTCAGGCTCTGTAATACCAGGAAGTTCTAATAATATTCTATTTATTCCTTGTCTTTGTATCGTTGGTTCTTTTGTACCATATTCATCTACTCTTCTTCTTACAACTTCTATAGATTGTGATACAGATGTGTCTTGAATAGTCTTAATTTTTTGATTGTTAAAAAAAATCTTTGTTGATCCATCATCTAGGTATTCAAAAGAAATATCTTGAGAATAATTAGATAATATTTTTGATAAATCATCTTTTTTATCTTCATTCCTAATCTTAAAAAATAAGTTATTGTTTTTAATATTAAATTTTGAATATGGTATTTTATTTTTTCTTAATGATAATCTTAAACCGTCTGAAAAAGATTCAAAATTTTCTGATATAACAGATTGAGTATCAACTTCAATCAATAAGTATGATCCACCTTGTAGATCCAAACCTAAAACAATTTGTTCAGAAGGAATAAAAGCAGGAAATTTTTTTAATGTTTCTTTTGAAAAAAAATTTGGTAGTGAAAATATTATAGCAAAAAAACTAAATAGAATTACTAAATATAATTGCCATTTTTTGAATTGTACCATTAATTTAAAATTATTAATCTATTTGTTCTTGGTATCTGATGAATTATTAATAACAGTAGTAATTGTTGGTTTGGAAATAACTACCTTAACATTACTTGATATTTCTACTTCTATTTTATTTTCATCTATTATTCTAGAAACTTTACAATAAATTCCTCCTGAGGTTATTATGTTGTCACCTCTTTTAATTTGATTTATCATTTCTTTATGCTCTTTCATTCTTTTTTGCTGAGGTCTTATCAGTAAAAAATAAAAAATAACAAATATTAATATTAATGGAATAAAAGTTGCAAATGTTTCATTCATAACAAATTACTTAATAAATATTTTTTAAATATATATTTTTTTAAAGAAAATTAAACATTTAATTCAATTAATACCAGAAACTAATGGTACAAATCTAACTTTCCAATATTTTTTAAAAAATAATTTTCCGTTTTCTTTTTTTACTTTAGTTATATATTGATCATTTTTATACTTTAATGGTAAGACTAAAATAGCTCCTTCCAACATTTGATTAGCAATTTTTAATGGAATATTTTTAGTTACAGCTGTAATAATTATTCTTTCAAAACAAAATTTGGCAGGCCATCCTTTTGTTCCATCACCATAATAAAAAACTATGTTATTTAATTTTAGATTTGTTAATATTCTTTTAGCTTTTTCAATTAAAATTTTATATCTTTCAATAGTATAAACTCTTTTAAATAGTCTAGATAAAACTGCGGTTTGATATCCTGAACCTGTTCCAATTTCTAGCACTTTAGACGATTTGCTTGGTTCTAATAAATCTGTCATTTTTGCAACTACCGCAGGTTGACTTATAGTTTGGTTGCAATCTATCGGCAATGCTTCATTTTGATATGCTTTATAAAATAATTCTTTATCTATAAATTTTTCTCGAGGTATTTTTTCTAAAATTGACAATATTTGTTGATTAGAGACGCCAAGCTTTCTTAGTTGTAAGATTAAATTAATTTTTTTTAGATTTTTAATCAAAAAAAATTATAACCTTTCTTCATTATTCATGTATTTTCTTAAAACTTCTGGGATTGTCACTGAGCCGTCTTTATTTTGATAATTTTCTAAGATTGCTA
>Ga0310344_10001189_pt1 | contig 20029 bp, 14 predicted proteins | sample HC15DNA20200_MG_FD_203801 | JGI IMG/M metagenome (GOLD analysis project Ga0310344, IMG submission 203801) | Marine microbial communities from station ALOHA, North Pacific Subtropical Gyre - HC15-DNA-20-200_MG | ecosystem: Environmental > Aquatic > Marine > Oceanic | place: Pacific Ocean: North... | reverse complement strand
CGCGAATCCCGAGGGTCGGCGATCGACGACAGAGTCCCCAGCCCAAGAGCGCGACCGCTGTAACGTATAGTGCCCAGACCTCGTAGCCATACTGGCCGCGAGGCCCGGCGTAGAGTCCGTTCCACCACCTCAGATCAAACGGGACCCACAATAGCAGCCATGCGAGTACGTCGGTGGCGCCGGGTCCTGTTCGGCGTGCACCTTGAAGCGCCTTGAGGATAGCGAGTGTGCTACAAAGCACTATGACGAACGCGTAGGGATCAAACGCCGTCCACTCCATCAATAGGCTCGTTCCGGATCGGACCACGACCAGCTAAGTAGTCCTGGTGGTGCCATTTTTGCGAGGCATTTCACGATAGCTTGAGTCTCCCACAAAGCCCGAGGAAAATGGAGCTAGGTTGAACCGGCCGCTGCATCGTGCTGAGGTGTCTGCGGGTTGTCAAAGAGTGACCAGACCAAAAAAGGGTTGAACCGAAGCTTTCGATTCAACCCTTTATGTCTTGGTCTGTCTACGCCGACTAGAAGTGTGCACCAGCCCCCCGCCCGCTAGGGTAGCTGGATAGTAATGGACAACCTAGTGTGGATAGCCTGGAAGCCGCTGCATCCCGCGCTTCCACTCCGGTAGGGGAGCCCAGGCATCGCGATTTGGCATCTCCACCATTGGCAGACTCTCGGCGTCGAGCACTTTGTCCTCAGGGATAACCTCGTTTATGTAGAGTAAGTAGGCCGTCAGGGCGTAGACCTGATCGGCGGTGAGGGTGCCCTCTCGATTGAGGGGCATACCTCGATTGATGTAATCCCAGACCCCCGTGGCGTAGGGCGCCCGGATCGGCAGGATTCGCCCCAAGGACCAGGGGTCGACATCGGGTTCCGCGTTGGGTTTTACCAATCTGGGGGCGCCAGCTCCTTGTCCTTCTGCCCCATGGCAGGCGGCACATTGCCGCCGATAGATGAGTGCGCCTTCGGGGGCGGTTCCCTGACCGTGCGGGAGTTCTTCTCCCGTCGGACCAATAGCTATATCCCAGGCACGGATTTCTTCAGGGGTCGGTGTCCTTCCCACGCCATACGTGGGCCCCTGTGCTAGGGCAGAGCCCCCCAAGAGCATCACGAGCACGAGGAGTCTAAGTAATTGCATTGTGTATACTCCCATCGCTCTTAATGAGCCACGGTTGGATGGAATTGTCCATGCCAGGCACACGGCCGACCTGCACGTTAAAGAACTGAGCGATCTGCCGTCGTGTCGGTTGGACCTGGCCCGTTTCGTCGGTGCTGCGCGACAGGAGCTCAGTCTCTTGCCCATCCCAATTCCACTGATGGCTGAACCGGGTGTGTGCCATCCGGTGTGCTGTCCCCTTTATTTCGGCATCTACCCAGCGACGACCGCCGTCGGTGGATACCTCCACCCTACTGATAGCGCCCCCACCGGACCAGGCTAAGCCGCTGATCTCATAGGACCCGCGGTCGGGTAGCTGCTGTCCCCCAGATGGAAAGGTGATGACCGATTTCGGTCCGATCAACATGCCGAGTGCAGCGCCTTGGGAATCGTCACGGCGATTGAGATGCCCGTAGTCGTTGTAGGTCATGTAGTAGCGGTCCACGACCTTGATGCGTCTGAGATACTTCGAGTTAAAGATGCCTTCGAAGCCAGGAACCAGCAATCGCAGTGGAAACCCTTGCTGGGGACGCACCGCCTCGCCGTTCATGGCGTAGGCCACGATGCAGTCGTCCATAGCTTTTTCCATCGGAATGCTGGACGCTCCCTTCACTTCCTCCGTACCCTCAGCTACGATCCACGTCCCTCCGCCTTTAACCCCGCATTCCTTAAGCAGGGTAGACAAGAGCACTCCTGTCCATTCGGCGCAGCTAGTCATTCCGTGCGTTTCCTGAACTGTTTTATATTGGGGCCTCGAACGGTTTCCCGCACACTCGATGAAGTGCGGGCGGGTGACAGATGGAAGCCGCTTCAAGTCATCCATGGTGAAGGTCAGCGGACGGTCCACCATGCCGTGGATCATGAGACGATGTTCCCGGGGATCGATCTCCGGAATGAAGCCCCCGCGGGTGGTTCCCACAAAATGCAGCGAGGATGGTGTGATCATGCCCACCGAGTCCTGCAGCGGAGCCGCAATGTGAAAATAGAGTCCATACGCATCAGGCGAAGGCCGACCGCCAGGTGGGTGCTGCATGCGAACCGAGGTTACGAAAGGGGAACGCTCGCCATAAAGGACGAGTTCTTCATTGCCCTTGATGTACGTTAGAGAATCTTGCGTCTGGCCGAACGTCGGCTTGACAGCTCCCAACGTTACACCCCCGGCCAGCGCAGCGCCGCTCTTCAGGAACTTTCGTCGATCAGTTCGTCTCGAACCCATTGATTTCTCCTTCGCAGATGACATTACCCAGCAATCATTCTCCTCGCAGTGGAAAGTATAAGTCAATCTGAGGTTGTTTTCGCGGGTTAACGCAACATGGGCGAGTAGGCGGGTCACCTGGCAGAGCTAACGGTTTACCAGCGACAGGGACTGGCAAGGTGATCGCCACTGCGATCAAGCAGGGCGGAAAATGGGCGTTTTCGGCAATCTGCTTCAAGCGGGAGGCTCCCCGGCGCGGCCTGCCTAACCGCACCAGTTGAGTCAATCTCCGCCTGGAGCAGCCGCCGTAACGACAAGTCGTTGGGTGTCTCGCAATAACTGGAATCTCGAGCGGTGGTGTGTTCAGTCTCGCAGCTTGAACACGTAGAGGGCGTTCCCTGTGCGTGGATACCATACCTCCCGGGCCAGCAGGTTCGGCACGTTACGGGGGCTGCCGCCACCGAGTCCAGTCGTGACTGCTACGTACTGCTCGCCGTTGACGCTGAAGCTGACTGGGAACCCCTGCACCGAGGTGCCGAGGCGCCGTTCCCAGAGCACCTCGCCAGTTCGAACGTCGTAGGCCCGAAACCACCGGTCGAGATCACCCGCAAAGGTGAGACCGCCTCCGGTGGTCAGGGCCGCCGTGTGGAATGATGCCCGCTGCTCAACCGACCAAAGCTCCTCCAGGGTTTCGACGTCATACGCCGCCAGCTTGCCGAGATTCCCGTTCGAACCAGGCATTTCAAACCACTTTCTATCAGCGGCTGACCCGCCTGAGCCTGGTTCCAGGACTACCTCGCGTCCTGCGATGGCCAGACAGGTCTGGCTCAACGGGATCACGAGCGCATTGGCCTGCGGGCTGAATGAGGTCGCGTGCCAGTTTTTGCCCCCGGCGGTGCTGGGGCAGACCTCGACCCAGTCGCCGACACCGGCGTCGGCGATATCTTGGCGATAGGTGACCTGACCGGTGTCGGGATTAATAGAGCTGAAAATGTTCTGGAAGATTGTTTCGGTGTGACCTAAGAACTCACCCGTTTCCCGATCAAGCTTCCACAGAATACCGTGTTTACCGATGGTGAACAGGGTCTTACGGGTCCCGATATCGATCAGCACTTTTTCGAAGGCTTCATCCAGGTCAAGGGCCTCACCAGGCACGTGCTGGAAATACCACTCGAGCTCGCCGGTGCTCCGCTGCAGCGCCAGCGTGGAGTTGGTGTAGAGCACGGCATCGTTTACGGTGAGCCCCCGGCTGGCGGGTACCCACGGCTTGGCTTGCGCTGTGGGCCAGTAGATCAGGTCGAGCTCCGGGTCGTAGCTGCCGGCCAGCCAGGAGTCGCCACCTCCACGGAGAACGAGCGGCAGGTCGCCCCAGGAGTCCCCGCCAGGCTCCCCCGGTTGGGCAATGGTGAGCGTTCGCCAGAGTTCCTCGCCGGTGTCGGCACTGTGCCCGGTAATGAAGCAACTGTCCTCTTGGAACCGGGAGCAGCCGTTGATGCCGTTGACCACGATCCCGCCCATGACCATCGGGCCACTCGAGCTGGAATAACCCTGCTGGGGATCGGCAATCTGATGCTCCCAGACGATTTCACCATTCCGCGCGTCGAGCGCAACCAGCGCAGCGTCTACGGTCGAGAGGAACAGCTTGTCCTCGTAGATCGCGATGTTCCGCAACCGGCTGAAACGGCCGCCTTGGAACTCTTCTGGAAATTCGCGTACGTATTGCCAGATGACATCGCCTGTCCCGGCGTCGAGTGCCTGGATAATGTTGCCGGGGTTGGTCAGATACATGATGCCGTCGTGGATCAGCGGCGTTGGTTGATTTGAACCTTCAGTCATCGACCAGACCCAAGCCAGCTGTAGGTCGCCGATGTTTTCGGTTGTGATCTGGTCAAGGGGGCTATGGCCCTGGCTGTCGTACGTCCGTCTGAACATTAGCCAGTCGCCAGGCGGGGGATCGAGCAGCATTTGTTCCGTAACCGGGCGATAGTTCTCGACGACACCGTTCCACTGGAGGGCCGGCAGTAGCGGTAGAGGTCCGCCGGCCTGCCTCAAGGGGTCGGTCCGGCGCGGGGTGGTTGGAGGAGCCGTCGCGGGTGCCCGGCCGGCCACGAGCTCCCGTGTGGGGATCGACGTGGTGGCAGTGGCTGTGAGCTGCGTGCTCCCGGCCTCGTGGCCGTTGCGCTCCAAGATGTAGGCGATGATGTTCGTGAAGCCCTCATCGTTCGGTTTTCGTCCGGCTGGTGGCATCGTTGCTTGCATCTCGAGAAATAGCTCGTTAACCTCACGGCCACCCCAGCGGTTCAGGAAGTTTGGGCCCGCTAATTCTGGGGCTTCAAAGTTGCCCTGGAGGTTGGTCAAGTGGCAGGTCGCGCAGACACCTTCGTAGATGACCTGGCCGGCGCGTGCTTGCTCCTCGGTATAACTGGAGAAGTCCTGGGCCTGAGCAACCAACCCGTGGGATGTGAACGTTGTTAACGCCACTACAAGAACCGGCAACGTGTGTCGTGCTTGCATCATCTTCTTTACTCCTGTGGCCAGAGCCAGCCGCGAAGCTCACCGCCGGGATTATTTTCACTGTGTATCTGGAGGTAGTAGTGGCCATCACGGAGCTCACGGAGCTGACTGTCGTCGAGCGTCACACTGGTCTCGAACTCACCCTCGGCGACAGTGGGGATGTCGATCGCGAACGCGACCGGTCCTGGCGTGCCGGGCTGGGCTAGGTGCACGTGGGCCCGGGTGGCGGCCGAGCTCATGCCTTCAAACGACCCATGGACCGTCAGTTGTATCCCGTCTAGCTCGGCGCGGACCATACCTTCACCTGAGATGGTGGCGGCGGTGCGGGCATCCACTGGTAGTGGCGAAAGGCGCCCCAGGAACTTCTCTGTTTGAGCGTCGATAATGGTCGGTGCCGCTACCATCACCAACGTACACGTGGCGGTGACGACGCCATTGAAGACCAGGAGGTGCTGTCGCGCACATCGGAGCAGCCGTTTGACGAGCTGTGTTCGCTGCAGGGTCTCACCTTTCATTACTAGCCTCGCTTTCTCCTTCATCAAGCTGAGTAGCTCACCGCGCCCGAAAGCAGGTTACGGGTTCAGTAGCGGGTGGGAGCCTGAACTGCCGGATCGGTTCGAAATCCCGGGTCAGCATTTCCAGTGCCCGGCGCGTGCGGCTCATCTGGTCCTCGGTCATTGTCTGGCCGCTTAGCTCAAGAATCGCGTCCAGTGTCTGCCGTGAGATAGAGCCAGCCTCCTGGACAAAAGAATGAACAATCCGGGAAACGAGATCTTGGCTTCTTGGGAACGCGGAAATTTACCGAGATTATACGCCGATGAGACCGTGCCGGCCACGGTGATCTGGCCATGAGGCACAGCTAGAGCTAAACCCCAAGCGGCGTTTCTCTCTGGAGAGCCGGTAGGCTCTTAGGGAACTATGTTCAGCGACCGCTAGCGCTGGTGAGTGCTTTAACCAGGCGGTAAAGGAATTCTTGCCCTTCGTAGAAGTGTTCTATGAGAATCCGTTCGTCTCGCCCATGTGCCCGCATGTCATCCATGTCTCCGAAGATCCCGCTGACACCGTAGACCGGAATACCCTCGCGACGAAGATATAAACCATCGGTCGCTCCGCTAGACATTACGGGTAGGACTGGCACGCCAGGCCACATATCTCTGGTGATCCGCTCAATTGGGCCCAGTATCTCGCCGGTGAGAGGAGAGGAGGGGCTCGGCGTGGCTGTGCCGCGGGTGCTTACAGTTACATCGAACGGTGCCGCCAAAGCTTTGAGGTCTGCCTCGACGTTCGCCGGGTCATGTCCCGGAAGGATTCGGCAGTTCACGTTAGCCTGCGCAGTCTGTGGCAATGCGTTCTGGGCGTGCCCTCCTTCTAGTAATGTCGCGACACACGTTGTCCGTAATCTCGCGTTGTAGCCCGGGTTCTCGGAGAGCGTGGCGGCCGCGTCAGTGTCGCCTGGGTCGGCCACGATACGTCGCATTGCTGCGCCAAGCACCGGATCAACCAGCTCGGCCGAACCCGCAAAAAATGCTTCTGTAACCTCGTTCAACATGATTGGAAACTCGTAGTCGGCCACCGCCAGCAAGGCCTGTGACAGGTCGTAGATCGCATTTTTCGCCACTGGCAGTGATGAGTGTCCACCCGGATTGGTTGCCGTGAAGTAAAACGACAGGAATTTCTTTTCGGCCGCTTGGACGTTATTCGATATTTTTTGGTTGCGCCGTGCCATCCCACCGCCCCCCTCGTTTAGGGCAAAGGCGGCATCGATCAGGTTCCGATGTTCCTGGAGAAGAAACTGCACGCCGTTTCGCGGGCCTCCCTCCTCGTCGGCGGTCAACGCCAGGATGATGTCGCGGTTGGGAACAAATCCCTCCCGCCGCATGCGGATGAGATTCGCTGCGTAGATCGCCGCCTCGTCCTTGTCGTCCGTTACGCCACGGCCGTAGTAGTAGCCGTCTCGTTCTAGGAGCTCGAACGGATTCAGGTCGGCGCTCCAGTCGCTGGGCAGTGCCTCCACGACATCGATGTGTGCGAGCAGAAGGATTGGCTTGAGGTTTGGGTTTCGACCTCGATATCTGGCGACAAAATTGCCTTTCGTCGGGGCGTCGTCGGGCACCACGATATGAACGTTGTCTGCCGAAAAGCCGGCGTCGAGAAATCGTCTCTCCACCGCGCGTGCCGCCGCCGTCGTATCGCCCCGCTCACTGTCCGTCGTATTGATCTCGACGAGCTCTTCGAGAATCGACCGTGCGCGGCGCCTATCCTCGATAGGCGAGGTCTGCTGCGCGAATAGGGTGGCACTCGTCGTCACCACCATGGCCAGCACAGCTAATTTACGACGGATGGTCGGTGTCATATGGACTCTCTCTTCGGGGTGCTGAGGTTTTGAGAAGATCGCGGTTACTCTGGGAGTCTAGTGCTCATTCTCGGCCGAGTGCCACACAATTCCTAGAACTCGCTGACTTGCCTCCGAGAAAGTGGCCCGCCGGGCGGAGTGTGTCCGAGACCGACGCTACCGCTTCACGTTCACCCAGAGCCACTCGAGCGGCGTGTCGCCCGTGTTGCCGGACTCATGTGCCTCGGTGATATCAACGGCACGCTGCCAGGCAACCTCCCCGGCGAAAGAGAGCGAGACCGTCTCGTTCTCCCCATAGCGGACCGTCGTCTCGCCCGCCGTCAGCATGATGTACAGCTGGTTTCCGGAATGTGCGTGGATCCCTTCCCACTCACCGGGCTGCAGGACATATCTCTGCACGAGGACCCGGTCGTTCTCAAAGATGACCTCCCCCGGAATATTGGGATAGTGATGGCGGTGGTCCACGTCCTCCTGCGCGCTCCCTGTCACCGACGGCTTCACGTTCACCCAGAGCCACTCGAACGGCGTGTCGCCCGTGTTGCCGGACTCGTGTCTCTCACTGAGCGTGACCGCCCGCTGCCATCCTACCGAGCCGACCCGACCGACCAAGGTCTTCTCGTCGTCGCCATAGCGGACCGTCGTCTCGCCGTCGGTCAGATCGAGGCCCAGCTGGAACCCTGAATGCGAGTGGACCCCTTCCCACTCACCGGGCTGCAGGACAAACTTCTGCACGAGCACATGGTCATTCTCGAAAACCACCTCGCCTGAAATGTTGGGATAGTGCTGCTGGTGTGCAGTCTCCTCCTGAGCCATCCCGGATACCGACCACAGCCAGATTCCACACAGACTCAATAACGCGATTCTCATCGTCCCACCTCTCCGTTCCCAACAATCGGGTGCCAGCGCGGATCGTGCGCTTTGGCCCCACGGCAGCCTCGTGGCACCGAACTATGACATTGTGGCCTCCAAATGTGCACCCTCAAACCACGACCGTCTGCTTGCTTCATGGCTGACAGGCGCCACTATCTCGGCTCCAGTTGGATCTATGTAGCTGTTGGAGTAGTTGTAGTCCTGATCAGCCTTATAGAGAGTTACTAGGTTGCGACTGAGACATGGCTACGCGTACTAGTCGCTTTGAACCTTCGTTCGCCAGCGGTAGGATCAGCCTCAAACAGACAGTACTGCGGCGGGATTCAGTGCTGACAACCCCTCAGGGGTGCCGTTCAAGGGCCCACAGGCTTGGGCGGAAGTAGGTGAGCCTGTTTGGTGGGAGTCGTTCGAAGACAGGCTCATACGGGCTGAGGCTGAGCAAGGGTCTGCCGTGGCGCATTTCAACTTTCGGGTCATCTGTTGAACAGACATATTTTCAATCGGAGGTTGCGCAGATGAAACGTCGGAGCTTTATCAAGACTGCCGGAGCAAGCGCGGGAACCTTGGCCATCGGAAGAGGTATCGACCTGAGCGCTGCGACCGAACGTGTCGAATCATCATCGGTGCAGCCGATTCGGGGAACGGGCAACGGGGTCACCGTGGATGTGGCAGTTGTCGGCGGCGGCGTGATGGGAAACTGGACTGCGCTCAACTTGCGGGAGATGGGTCTGTCGGTGGCCTTGGTGGACCAGTACGGTTCAGGAAACTCGAAATCGAGCTCGAAGGGAGAGATACGAGGAATGCGTCTCACTTACGGTGAGAGTGAACACGAGATGCTCTGGGCTCGGGATGCGTGTGAGCTGTGGAAGATTCGCCAGTCGGAGTTCGGTACTGACATGTTTTACCAGTGTGGTGCACTTTCGTTCAGACGCGAATGGACGGCCAGACAGACCGCAGAGCGAGCGTTGTTCGATAAGCACAAGGTCCCCTACGAAGTGCTTTCGCACGATGATTTGATGCGGCGATGGCCGCAGGCGCCGCCCCCGAGCGAAGATTACTTTGGCTTTTATCACCCTTGGGGCGGCGTGCTCTCGCCACGTGACGCGAATCTGGCGGTAACCACGGCATTTAAGAACAAGGGCGGCCAGGTAATTCTGGGCAAGGCAATGCCAGGAGCACGAGTGGGGAACAAGCTGCAGACCGTGACCCTCTCGTCGGGAGAGACCGTCAGTGCAGGGTCGTTTGTGTTCGCGGTGGGCGCGTGGCTGCCCAAGGTGTTCCCCGTGGTGATGAAGGACAAGTTGTCGGTGCGGAAAGCCGGATATTACATGTTCGGCACGCCGCCTGGCGACAACCGTTTCTCGGTTCCGAATCTTCCGAACACCGGTCTCGGTCTACCGAGCATCAACGGCGCCGGATTTGGATTGTTGATAAACCCCACAGACCCGGTCGACCCGGACTCGTTCGAACACCTGCCTGACGCAGAGGAACAAGCTCAGGCTCGGCAGACTGTGGCCACGCGCTTTCCAGCTCTCAAAGACCAGCCGATCATTGCCGCGTGGACGTGTCAGACCGAGAACTCCATCGATACACAGTGCATCTTCGATCTTCATCCCCAGATGAACAATGTCTGGCTGGTCGGTGGTGGCTCGTGGCACGCGTTCAAGATCGGCCCCGTGATCGGAGATTACGTGGCACACCGGGTCGTCGGCGAGGAAAAGGGGTTACCCGAAGCCAACTTGAGCGGAGGGGAGTTGAGCGCAATTTTCAAGCTCAAGCCAGACACATTCTCGACTGGGTTGTGATGGTGGCCTAACTGAAACCCCTATGGGAGGCTCTGCCGTCCACGTTCGCCTAGCGTGCGTCATCTTAAAGGGCTATTACCCGATGGCTCGTTTGAGGGTTATTTCTTCCCATTCTGAATTGGGTCAGACTTTATTGAGCACTATTCGTGTCAAGACTAGTCTCGAACACACTCAATCGAGATTTTTATCACCAATGACGAGAAATGTATCCACGCTCTGATATTGTTGTGAACCGTCGTATAACATTTGCGCTCTGAGGTCCAACTGTCGCGGAGCGTGTCGTTTCCGCGTGAGCCGTCTGATGGCGGAAACAGGTGGGGCGCTCAGCGAGAAACCAGCTATCTGATTCAAAGGGAGACATTCAATGAAAACCTTGCTTGCTACTGTTGTGTTGGTCGGGATGGTCTGGGGCATAGGGGCGGAGGTTTCTGCCCAAACTGCGCGACCCTTCATCTGGCATCGCGTCTGTGACATACAACCGGGCCAGGGTGCTGCAGCCAGGGCACTTGCACGAGAATTCATGGGCGCGGCCAGCAGGGACGGTTCGACCAGTGGTCGAGGAGGGGTAATTGCTTTTCAGAGCGTCATAGCCCCTTTTAACCAAATGCATTTCATGCAATTTCACCCCGACCTTGGGACCTGGCAGAGCCGAACCGAGGCCAATTTTTCGGACCCCGAGGTTGTCGCTCTGTTTCAGAGATCCTTTGATATTCTGGACGGCCCTAGCTGCCAAGATTTCCTCGGTCGCGTTGTGCCCTAGAAAACGTCTTCGGCGCTTATGAGTAGCGCCACCAGCTGCAACGCGGCCCGTCTGCAGGTTTCACATAGGAATGGAGCTGGCGGGTCGCGTCGGGTTCCTGTGGGGTGTCTGGCTCGGCCCGCGGGTCACCCCACCGGTTCGGTGCCAGGACCGGTGGGGTGCCGAAGGGCAGGCTAGTGAGAACCGGTCGTTCTAAAACACCTTATGGTTTTCGAGGGCCTGCTCGATATCGGCTCGCAACCGCAGGATCGGCCGCATCTTCTTCTGGGCTGCTAGGGCGAGTTGGTCCGTCCGGTGCTTGGACCCCTCGCGCGACCAGTTGCCATAGCCGAGAAGGGCCTCCCCTTTGGGGGGACCGTCCTTCTGGAATTCGATCACAGCGTAGAATGAGTCGCCCCCGCGGACTTCCGCTGTGCCGTCATCGAAGTCGCTGATGCTGATGGTTCTGATGCCGCCAAGCGCGCTGGGCATGCCGTTGCCGGGGAAGTCCAGAATGCCGCGGCGATACCGCACCGCGTCGCCCCACAGTACGTGCATCGTTCCATACTCGTCTTCGAGCCGTGTGGCTTCGGCTTCGAGTAGTGCAGTCGCCTTGGCTGGGTCGGCAAATCCGCGCGGTGTCGTCAGTGGCTGTGTTGGATCGCGGTCGACTGCGTAGCCGCCGATGTTACCGAAGCTGTTGCCGGCCGCTTGGTAGAAGCGGAGGAAGAGCAAGGTGCCGTCGCTGTCGCGCTCACCCTGGCGATCCCACGCGGCAAGGATCTCGGCCGCCTGCTTGGCTGTCGCGCTGCCGTACTGTCGTGCCGCGGCGACAAGGTCGTCCACGAAGTGATCGGCCATCTCGCTGCGCGTCGACAGCTTCATGTCCCTCAGGTTCTCGAACGTGATCTTGCCAGACTCCGACAGCAGCCGGATGCTGCGCTGGGCGCGGGCGCCGAGGCTCGGCTCGGTCGGCGCGATGTAGGGTAGGTAGTCCCTGGGGAAAATTGACATCGGATACGTTGAGGTCCACGGCGAGTCGTTGCAGTTCTGCACCCAGCCGGTCGCTGGGTCAATCACTTGCGGTAGCTTGTCGAACGGGATGATGTCGTCGCCCGGGATGAGTGCGGACTGATCGCCAGGGACCACGCCACGCCAGAACGCGTGGTCTCCCGTCGAGCGCTCGGGCGGCGCTGTGTTGTAGACGTACATTACGTGGCCGTCACGATCAGCGTACATAGTGTGGAAGATGGGCCACTGTTGCATGCGCATGGCCTCGCGCCACTCGCCGAGGTTCCTGGCGAGGCTCATTTTCCAGTACTGTTCGAACATGCGCGGGCGGCTGGCTGGCGCGACGCGTAGCGCCGCCGTGAGCCCCTCCCGCTCGACGACTACCGGCCCGTGAACCGATTTCTTGATCGTCAGGGGCAGTTCGCGCAGCGAGCCGTCTGGCTCGCGCACCTTGATGATCTCCTGCTCAATTTCGAACTGTCGCACCTGCCCGTCGAGCACGTAGCCGCCGTCACGGAGCGTCAGGTCGAAGAGATCGCCACCGGTTGGCCCGTTAGTTGTCTGCGTCCACGCGACGTACTCGGTGAAGTTTTGCCTCAGCACGGGAAACCCGACCCAGACCGCACCGTAGGAAGTGACGCCCGGTGCGGTTAGCTGCACTTCCATGTAGGTATTCCGGTCGGACCAGGACAGGTGCGAGTTGCTCAGCAGCATGGCATTGCCCGAGGCCGTTTTCGACGGGGCGATTGCCCAGCCGTTGGAGCCTTTGTCGACGAGTGTGGCCTGGCGCGCGCGGCTCTCCACGTTCCCTGCACTCGTTAGCCAGCCGTAGTGGATGTTGCGCATACCGTGCGCGTAGACGTCGTCAGCTGTGAGCGGTAGCATCCCTCTGGCCTGCGGACTAAGTGTGTTCGTGTGCTCAGTCGCCCAAGCGTTGAGGCCAGCCGCGAACGCCTGAATCAGCGGTGCGAATTCAATCGACTGCTGCGTGGCCCACTGCCTGGCGCGTGCGGGGATGCCATTGGTACGCACCCAGCGGTCGGAATCGATGTAGGAATCGCCGTAGAACTCGGCAGCGTGCCCGCGGGCCTGCGCATAGAGGCGCACGATCAACTCGGCGTGGCCTTCCATTTGGGCATATCCGTAGGCGTAGAAGAGGCTAGGGTGGTCGGGTGCGAAGATGTGCGGAATCCCGTAGGTGTCCCACAGGATTTCGGTCCCCTTCTCGGGGGGCGCTGCCGCGCTTGGCGCGACCGCGATAGCGAGAAGAAAGGCGACTAGGATCGGCGCTAGGAACGACCTGCATGCGGACAGCGGTTTGAGGCTTCCCATGGTTTTACCTTTCTCCGGAAGACGGAACGTTGGGACGCAGAAAAATCCACTGGATGGGTGCTGAGCCTGTAACGGCCTCACTATATCGCAGGAACTGGTCAGTAGTGGCACAATCGCCCAAGAAGAGCGGATGCGAGATGATGAGTCAAGGGACTTCGCGTGGCAGGCGCATCTCGTGGTAGGCGCACATCCAGGCAAGTTGGGTTATGGGAAACGTGACGAGCAGGCCGATGCCAAAGGTGAGTAGGCCCACAATGACCCCAGCCAAAGTCGCTAGGCTCAAGACGAAGAGTTCCATTTTGTGCCCAAGGGTAAGGCGCCAAGCGGCCTCTATAGCTTCGACAGGAGACAGGTCGTCTTCGATGACGAGTAGAAAGGCAGGCCAGAGTGCGACCCCAAAGATGACACCGGGTACGATGAGGAGGAGAGTACCTCCGAAGACCGCGAGCGCGTAGAGGCACCAGGTTAACAACAGTGGGCGAAATTGCGAGAAGCCAGCGAAGAGGTCGTTGAAAGACACGGAGTCGTCGCCGCGACTGAGTCGCAGTAACGCCATGTCATACCCGCCTCGGAGGGGTCCGGCCACCAGCACCAACACCAGCAGTAGCCCAAATGCGGCTGGGGAGCTACCTACCGTCCAGTTCCCGCCAATCCCATAGATGAGCGACATTCCCATAACCAACCAAGGGCGGCGCTTGAAGGTTTTCCAAGCCTGTGGAAAGAGTTGGGAAGGCAACAGACTCGACATGCAAAGTTCCTCAGGGTGACGGGGTGCTCGAGCAAATCCTACCGCTGGGTGGCACTGGGTGCAACGCGGGGAAAGGTTGTTATGGTCGCACGGTCCCTGCTAACAAGGGAAGTCCGTTCCAAAGTGAACGTGCTTCTTCACAGGGCAGACCAACACCGCACACCTGCGTCGTAGCCTCCCTTCGTTGAACCCAGTGCCACCCAGCGGTAGGATCGGGCTTCACATCGGCGCTGTCGCGATGAGAGCTAGCCAATGACGCATCCAGCCAGGAACGTTGCCCTTGCCACGATATTTGTTGCGCTTGCCTCGATGTCCTGTTCCACGTCGTTCCGCCTGCTTCCTCCCGCTGGAGTTACCGAACTCCGAGCGCGTGCCGAGGCTGGAGTCCCCGGCGCGCAGTTCAACCTCGGGGCAATGTATGCCGAAGGCCGTGGCGTACCGCAGGACGAAGCCGCTGCGGTCTATTGGTACCGTCTGGCGGCGGACCAAGGCCTAGCACAGGCCCAGTTCAACCTAGGGGTGATGTATGCCGAAGGCCGCGGCGTCTCGCAGGACGCAGCCGAAGCGGCTCGCTGGTATCGTCTGGCGGCTGCTCAGGGTTACTCGCGTGATCCGTGACCCCCACATCGGACTCCTCCCTGCCAGAGCTATGTTGAATCACTTGCCAGCCACCGGTAGGATTGGCGCCTACACCGACTCTGGTGACGGCAGTGCTTCTCTCAAGAAAAACAGCCGCTTCTTCAACCTGCAAGGTCGAAAGAGATTACGACAACAACAGCTGCTTTCACGCAAAGGAGAACAAAATGGCCGAAGCAATTGGTAACTTCAATATGACCCGGACGAGTTTTACCATGTTGGAAACAGCACCAGGCGAACTGACGCACGTGCAATCGTTTGAGGGCACAGCAGACGGATTCAACCAACCGTTCGGGAGTCTGAGTTATACCCAGCCGCTTGCTGAGGGTGGTGCGAATTGTGGGAGTTGCACGTGGATCGCGAAAACCTTGCTTGATGACGGGACGATCATCGCCGACATCGCCCATGGAACTTGGAATCGTATTGGCAATGATCCGCGTGCGGAGATCAAACTGAACAACAACTTGTCTGATGGTCGAAAGCTGCGTTGCGAAGCTATATTGGATCACGAAAAAGGAACACTCACTGGTACGATCTTTTCAGATGCATAAGTCGAATCAGCGGTAGAATCGGCGCTAAACGCGTGCCCCAGCCCAGTGTAAGGGATGGGAGGTCACACGCTGACCATGGACTGATGTCTGTGACGGGTGTCATTGCGGTTCTACATCGCAGGAGGCTAACGATGTCAGAACAAAAGAGGACGGCGAGGCCGCGGACCGGGTTTCACCCGTGGGCGGACGGCAGTTACGGTGTACTAGGACAAGTCGCATGAGTCTGTGTCTTCGTGCCTGCTTCATACAGGGTGTCTTGGTTTTGGCCACGGGCGTGGCGCTGTCCGCTCAGTCCACGACGGAGGCCGAGCGTCCTGAGCTCGATTATCTGTACTTCAAGGACCGGGTAGAGCCAATTTTGGTTGAGACGCGGGCCGGGCAGGAACAGTGCGTGGCTTGTCACACCTCTAACGGTCCCCTCCGTGAGGAGCTTCCAGTCGGTGAGAAGGCTTGGACCAACGAGCAGTCGCGGCGCTATTTCGAGTTCTGGAGAGAGTTGGTTGTTCCTGGTCGGCCTATGGACAGCCCGCTGCTGACTCAACCACTTGTTGCGGAGGCCGGCGGCTCGGGTTTTCATCCTGGAGGGAAACGGTGGTCCTCTAAAGCGGATGGAGAGTGGCTGACGCTGGCGGCATGGGTGCGCGGTCAGCGACTAGGCGGTTTGGCGATGCCTTGGAGCGCAGGGTTCGATCGCGTGCTACAGGCGAACCCCGATGGGGACCGAGTGCTTGTGGTCGATCCTTCGACCCCCGAGGTAGTTGGAGCCATCGAGGACATCGCTGCACCTGGTGGGATCGCCATCGCGGCGGATGGGCGACGTGTCTACGTGACGAATCGGACGAGACGCACGCTGGATGTTGTCGATGTCCGGACACTGGAAGTGTTCAAGCGGATCGATCTGAGCGGCGTCCCGAGTGACGTTGATGCTGCAGAAGACGGCGAACGGATATACGTGGGGATTCGCGGTGATATCGGTGGTGTCGATGTGATTGACGCGCGGTCGCTCACTCGAACCCACCGTATTCCGGTTGACGGTTCGGTTGAGAGCGTGCGGCTTACTCCAGATGGCACCCATCTCTTTGCGGGAACACCAGAGGTCCCTGTGCTGCAGGGCATCGACGTCGTGTCCCATGATGCCGTGACTTGGCGGGTTGCGTTGGATGCGGGCGTCGAGACCATGGACTTCGTGAAACGCGGAGATGGCTCGACGCGATATATCGTCGTACAACTCCGGGGGCAACCCGGCTTCACGGTTGTAGATTTCGGGACGCGCCGGATGGTGGAGCAGGTGGTGCCCACGGGAGGACCGCCTGGCGAAGTCTCGTCTTACGGTTTGGCCCTCGACCCTACCCAGGCGACGCTCTGGGTCGCGGGCAGTCATGATGACTCGGTTGTCGCTTACGGCGTGCCTGGGCGGTGCCGCCCTGGGCAGCGCTGTGCATGGGAGCGTATTGAGTCGGTGGGTGTGGGTCGGCGTCCTGCTTGGTTGACGGTTACCCCAGACGGTAAGACCCTTTATGTGTCACTTATTGGTGAGAACGCTGCAGTTCTCGTAGATACCGCGTCCATGACTATTATCAAAAAGCTCTCGACGGGAGACAGTCCTGGTCGAAATGTTGCTGGAACCCTGGCGACTAGATAGGCTAACTTAGGATGAGACCCAGCAGATTTTGGCGAAGCGGCGTATCGACAGTGCTCGGGGGGCTGCTGCTGGCTAGTCCCGGGATTGTTGCAGCCCAGTCAACGGTAGAGCGGGGATTTACGGAGACGGTGCGGCCGTTTGTTAGGCGGCACTGCACGGGGTGCCATGGAGGGGCCAGTCCGGCCGCACAGTTTGATCTGGAGAGCTACGAGACGGTCGACGCCGTCGTCGAGGATCACGCCAGGTGGGCGTTGGTCATGGAGCGGCTCCACGCCGGTGAAATGCCGCCTGAAGGTCAGCCTGAGCCTCCGCTTGAGGAACAGGAGAAGGTGATTGCTTGGATCCGGGAGATGCGAGATGCCGAGAGTCGTCGTCGAGCTGGCGACCCAGGCAGGGTCTTGCCACACCGGTTGAGCAACGCTGAGTACAGTTACACCATCCGCGACTTGACGGGTGTGGACTTGCGTCCGACTCGGGAATTTCCGGTCGACCTGGCGAACTTGGAAGGTTTCGACAACTCGGGTGAGTCCCTCACGATGTCGTCGTCACTCCTGACCAGGTATCTTCAGGCCGCTCGTGAGGTCAGTAGTCATTTGGTACTCACGCCAGACGGGCTCGACTTTGCGCCGCATCCGATGCTGGTCGAGACTGACCGTGAGAAGTATGCGATCCAACGAATCGTCGACTTCTACCTCCAGCAACCGACCGATTATGCCGACTATTTCGAGGCCGCTTGGCATTACAAGCACCGAGATGCCCTGCAGCGTGCCGAAACCACGCTCAAGAGCGTGGCGACCGAGCGACAACTAAGTACAAAGTATTTGCCGTTGGTCTGGCAGGTTCTCGAAGGCTCGGCTATGGACGAAGTCGGGCCGATTGCCATCCTGCGTCGCATGTGGCAGGCCCTGCCGGCGCCAGATGCGGCCGAGGCCGAGACACTACGCGTAGAGTGTTCGCGTATGCGTGACTTCGTGGTTGAGGTTCGACGTCACACCGCGATGCATTTTGCCGCCCCCGAGGTGGACGGGTTAAGCCCTTGGTCGCAGCCGCTGATCAACTGGAAGTACGACCAGTTTGCCGCGCACCGCCGCGAGTTCGACCCTACCGCTTTACGACAGGAAAGCGACCCCCAACCGGTTCAACCCGAGATCCCGGGCTATCCGAGACTTGGTGAAGAGGCGGCGCCTCGAGCCCGAGCGCTGCAGTTGCATGCACGGGCAGGAAGGCCGGAACTGGTTGTGCCTGATGGTGAGCTGGCCCGATATGGGCGCGCGTTGTCCGAGTTTGCCGACGTCTTTCCGGACGCGTTTTATGTAAGTGAGCGCGGGCGATTTTATCCCGATGACTCGGCCGACAAGGGACGTTTCCTGAGCGCTGGATATCACAACGTGATGGGGTATTACCGAGACGACCGACCGCTGCAGGAGCTGGTTCTTGATGACGAGGGGAGAGCGAGATTAGATCGTCTCTGGGATGAGTTCGACTTCATTGCCGACTATACCGGACGGACTTGGGTGCAGTACTTTTTTAATCAGAGCGGCGAAGTTAAGTGCGATGCTCGGCGTGGATTCGAGTGCCGCGAGTCTGGCAGTGATCGCCCTTCTGACGCGACGGTCAGCGCGACGTCCGTGATCCTTGACCTGCGGGATGCCTATTTGGCCAAAGCGGCGGAAAATCCGACAAACGACCCGATCGCGCCGGAAGCGATACGGACGCATTTTCACAAGGTGAATGACACGCTTCGGCGGATTGAGCGGATGCGGGTGGATGCCGAGCCTCTCCATCTTGACGCGTTGCTGGCCTTTGCTGAGATGGCGTACCGGCGGCCCCTGACGACGCCCGAAGGTGAGGATTTGTTGGCCTACTATCGCTCACTGCGTGAGGTTACCGGACTGTCTCACTTAGAGGCGGTTCGTGATTCAATCGTCAGTATCCTGATGGCGCCAGATTTCCTGTATCGTTTGGATCTGGTCGATGCTATGTCGGTTTCGTATGCTGCGCCGAGGCCTGCGGTGGGTCGGCCGGCCGAGGCTACGGAGGCTCATGCCCTGTCTCCTAGTGCGCTGGCGAACCGGTTGAGCTATTTCTTATGGTCCAGTATGCCTGACGCGGAACTGCTTGACCATGCGGCAGATGGGTCCCTGCTTGACCCGAGCGTACTGGTTGCCCAAGCCAGGCGGATGCTCAAGGACCCTCGGGTAAGAGGCTTGGCTACCGAGTTTGCGGGCAACTGGCTCGAGTTCCGCCGCTTTGAACAGCTGAACTCCGTGGACCGGGTGCGGTTTCCCGAGTTCGACGGCAAGTTGCGGCAGGCGATGTTCGAAGAGCCGGTGCGGTTGCTGGAAGACTTGCTGCGGCAGGACCGGTCGGTGTTGGATCTGCTTTACGGCGATTACACATTCGTCAATCCGACGTTGGCTAGGCACTACGGTATGCCGGAAGGCGGTGGCGATGAGACGCTGTGGGTGCGCGTCGACGACGCCGACCGTTACGATCGTGGCGGCCTGTTGCCCATGGCGGCCTTTTTGACTCAGAGCTCGCCCGGCCTCAGGACCAGTCCGGTCAAACGTGGGTTCTGGATCGTGCGCCGGATCTTGGGTGAGACGATACCCCCTCCTCCGCCCAGCGTACCGGAGTTGCCGGCAGACGAGACGACGTCGGTTCGCTCGGTTCGGGAGATGCTAGCCCAGCATCGTGAAAACCCTATGTGTGCTGCCTGTCATGCGCGCTTCGATGCCGTTGGCCTCGCCTTCGAAGGCTACGGGCCGGTGGGCGAACGACGTGAGACGGATTTGGCTGGACGTCTGGTGGATGCTCGGGCGGAGTTTCCCGGCGGAAGCTTCGGGGAGGGTTTGGCTGGTGTTCTGAGGTATATTCAGGAGGATCGGCAGGACGATTACGTCGAGACCCTGACCCGCAAGATGCTCGCGTTCGGGTTGAGCCGGTCTTTGATCCTGTCGGATGAACCGCTTATCGAGCAGGTGCAAGCAACCTTGCAAGAACAAGATTTTCGGATAGGTTCACTCGTCGAGACGATCATCACCAGCTCCCAATTTCGCAACAGACGCAATCCAGATTCCCAGCTCGATCCGTGAGAGGCGAATGACGATGACCACCGACCTAGGCCCTGGAATCTCCCGCCGCGCCGTGTTGCGCGGTGCTGGCGTCATGATGGCTCTGCCGTGGCTCGAATCGCTGGCCCCGACCTACGCTGCAGAAGTGTTTCCCAAGCGGTTTGCCGTTTTATTCATGGGTAACGGCATCAACGAGAACCACTGGAGCGCAGAGGGTGCTGGCGCGGCTATGAAGCTCAGCAAGACGCTTTCGGTGCTCGAACCTTTCAAACAGAAGGTCAACGTGATCGACGGGCTGTTCAACCAGGCTGCCACTGGCCAGGGTATTCATCCCGCGCAGACGGGCAATTTGCTGTCTGGGGCCCAGATTCAGAAGGGAGCGGTGATTCGGTCTGGCGTGTCGATC
>Ga0310344_10001188_pt1 | contig 20052 bp, 22 predicted proteins | sample HC15DNA20200_MG_FD_203801 | JGI IMG/M metagenome (GOLD analysis project Ga0310344, IMG submission 203801) | Marine microbial communities from station ALOHA, North Pacific Subtropical Gyre - HC15-DNA-20-200_MG | ecosystem: Environmental > Aquatic > Marine > Oceanic | place: Pacific Ocean: North... | reverse complement strand
AGTGAAAGTTTTCTTTTTTTTTGGCGAGCTATTTCTCGTACGAACGAAGAAGGAATTCTAGAAAATGAATTCCCACCCAACGCCAATGTTTGTCCGTCTTCTATTAGAGCAACGGCATCAGATAAAGTTATGACTTTAGATTCCATACGAAAACTAAAAACTCCAAAAAAATATAATTAAACTACAATTACATATTTAATCACGATTCCTACTTAATTTAAATTCTAACTAATAGAATGTTATTGACAATTATGGGTGAATTGCCTACGCTATTTCTGGATATAGACTCTAGTTTAATACACAATCCGCCTTCCCCTTTAAACACTTTCGGGAAGTAAATTTGAAAGAAAATATTCACACAGGTCTAATTTCATCTACAGAAGAAACTAAGAAACCTATTTCAAAAGAAGAAAAAAAGGATAGGGATTCTAATCATGTTAACTCTGAAGATTGGATCGACAGCTTGAATCAGGAACAACTTCCATCTTTAGAGTTTTCTTCCAGTAATAAAAATCAACCTGAGTTTCTTACTGCAAAAGAAGAAAATAAATTTAGAGTAAAACTGCAAGTTTTCGAAGGCCCTCTAGAACTTCTCCTTAACTTAGTAAAAGAACATGAATTAAATATAAACGATATTCCTATCGCTTTTATAACAGACCAATATATGGAATATGTGAACTTGATGAAAAATTTAAATATCAATCTTGCATCAGAATATCTGGTTATGGCTTCTTGGCTTATTTATATTAAAAGCAGGACCTTACTCCCCCAGAATGATGGAGAAGAACTTCCTGAGGAAGATCCTGAAATGCTTCGTCAAGAGTTACAAAAGCAGTTAATAGAATATCAGAAATTTAAGAATTTAAGTGGTTATTTTAAAATTGCTGAGGAAGAGCAATCTCTTCATTTTGAAAGAGGGGGAGATCAGGAAATAGAATCTATAGTCAAAAAAGTTCATCCAGAAGAAGAAGGGAAAATTATCCTCACAACTTTTGAACTTATGACCGCAATGAAGAATATGCTTACTTTAGAAGATGGAGAAAATGTTCATTTGGTAGAGATAGAAGAACTTGAAGTAGCTGACAGACAAAACTACATTTTGAATTTTATAAAAGACTTAGATTCTGAAGGTGTAGCGTTTGAAAATATTTTGGAGAATAAAAGAACATTAACTATTGTTGCTACATTTCTTGCTTTACTCGAACTAATAAAAAGAAATTTAATTATAGTTTTTCAAAATTATAGTTTTTCAGAAATCAGAATTAAAAAGGCGGTGCTTAATGAATAAAGACGAACAATCCAAATTTGAATTGGCTTCAGATCACACTTCTTCTCCTGAAGAGAGCGCTAAAGCTCTTGCAGAGCATCAAATGGAAGCTATGGAAGAGTTGCCCACCCATGCTACTTTTGATTTAATTCCTGGTGAAGAAGAAACAACAAAATTAGAAAACTTAGAAGAACTTCCTCTTATTATAGAAGATGAAGAAGCAAAAAAAATAGTAGAAACACTTCTATTTGCTTCCAAAGAACCTCTTCGTCCGCGTGATATTTCTGTCCTTTTTAGAGGAGTTGAAAATATTGACGCAAAAAAAATAAGAAAAATTCTACTGGAGTTAGTTGACGAATATAAAGATAAAACTTTTCAAATAGTAGAGATAGCGGAAGGGTTCCAAATTAGAACCAGATCCGAATTTCATCCTTGGGTGAGAAAACTTCTAAGAAAAGAAAAAAGTAAAAAATTGTCTCAAGCTGCACTTGAAACACTTGCTATAATTTCATACAAACAACCTATTACTCGAATAGAAGTCGAAGAAATTAGAAGAGTGGATTGTAGTGGTGTTATGAATACGTTATTAGAAAAAAATATAATTAAAATTATGGGAAGAAAAGATGTCCTTGGTAAACCCATAGTTTACGGCACTACTCCTTTATTTCTTAAACACTTTGGATTTAAAAGTATTTCTGATATGCCAAATCCAGAGGAATATCTTTCTGAAATTGGTTTAGAACAAAATCTCCAAAGTATAAACGTTATGGATACTAACGGTGACAAAAACGACAATCAGAATAATTGATTTCTTTTATTTCGAAACCATTTAGAAAAAAATCACTTTGATTAAATTATCAAAAAGTATTCGGAGATTCTTAGCCAGACACGGATCTAATATTGGTTATTACACAAGTAGGAATAGATTAGATAAGAGAATCGCAGAACTTTTTTCCTATAAAAAAAATGGCGTTTTCATCGAAGCTGGTGCAGCAGATGGTTTTATTGAATCACATACACTTTTTTTAGAAAAGAATTATGGCTGGACTGGTTTATTAGTTGAACCAACACCAGAACAATTTAATTATTGCAAACGATTCAGAAAAAATTGTATCGTTGAAAATTTCTTCCTTACTGATTTTTCAAATACTTCTTCAACAACGCAAATGAGAGATGCCGAACGTAGTTCAAGAAAATTAAGACATAATTTACATTCGGATTCAACTTACAATCAATATAATAAAGTAATCATTGAAGAAACAAAGAACAAAACTTTTTTTGCAAAAAATATAACTTTAGATTCTCTGCTAGAAAAACATTCTATTAACCACGTCGATATAATGATACTTGACGTTGAAGGGGACGTTTTCGAAGTACTAAATGGATATGACCATAACTCGAAAATTATTGATTTTTTATTAGTTGAAGTTTGGAAAGTTGATTTTCCATATTTTTTACAAATGGGTGAAGAAAAAAAATGGAAATATATTGGGCCTTGGGGTGGTTCTGATCACCTTTTTAAGCTGAAATAAGATTTTTCTTACAAAAAACCTTTCTAATGCAGGGCAAGAAATGAAATTTGGAATTATGGCATGTGGCGGTGTTGGTGGATATTTTGGAGGTCTCCTTTCTGCTTCAGGAAACGAGACTCACTTTGTAGCACGCGGAAAACATCTCGAATCTATGAGTAAAAATGGTTTGCAGATAAAATGTATCGAACCCAAGGATTTTATAATTAAAAATGCCTCCTTTACGGAAGATCCCAAAAAAATTGGTGCTTGTGACGTAATTCTTTTTTGTGTGAAAACTATATCTAACAAATCTTTAATTCCTGCAATAGAACCGATGGTAGGAAAGAATACAACTATAATTAATCTGCAAAATGGAGTAGATAATGAGAAACAACTTGTCGATTTCTATGGTAAAGAAAAAATTATGGGGGGTGCTGCGTATATTTTCACTTCTGTGACTAGTCCAGGAGTAATTTCTCAGATTGGAGGTCCCAGAAAATTAGTTTTTGGGGAGTTAGATGGTGTTCATACCGAAAGATCCGAAAAAATACTAAATGTTATGAAAAAGGCAAAAATCAATGCATTTCTTTCTCAAAATATTCTCAAAGAATTATGGACGAAATTTATTTTTATTTGTGCTGTTGGGGGTATGACGGCCTTAACTCGCTCCTCAATTGGAGAGATTATGAAATATGAAGGCACGAAAACTATGACTCGATCAATGATGAAAGAAGTCTATGATATTTCAAAAGCTGAAGGAATCAATCTTCCTATAGGAACAGATGAAGACAGATTCAATTTTATTAAAGAACAAGACCCTTCAAGTAAAGGGAGTTTGTGTCATGACTTAGAAGCAGGAAAGAAAACAGAAATAGATTCTCTTTGTGGATTTGTTTCCAAGTTGGGAGAAAAACATAAAATTCCTACACCCATCAATGATTTTGTTTGTCATACAATTAAATTTCATGAGGCCAAATAGGTAATAAAAATAAAACATGTCTGTTCACTAGAATTTCTCCCCTTAATTTGAATATAATGATTTAAACAAAATTTCTAATTGAAATTGTTCTTTTCTTTTTTTCAAAGGATCTTTGCATGAAAAAATCAGATTCTAAAAAAAACAAAATTCAATATTGGCTAATGAAAAGTGAACCAGAATCATATTCTTTTGACGATTTACTCTCTGAACCAAGTAATCAGGCTTGTTGGGATGGGGTCAGAAATTATCAAGCTCGAAATCTAATGATGACCATGAAGATAGGAGATCAAGCCTTTTTCTATCATTCAAACTGTAAACCTCCACATATTATTGGAATTGTAGAAATAGTTCGTGAATCATATCCAGATCATACAGCTCTAGACAAAAAATCTATTTATTACGACCCAAAAGCATCTAAAGAAAACCCAAGGTGGTTTATGGTAGACGTAAAACCGAAAAAGAGACTAAAAAATATTGTCACCTTAGAAGAACTCAAATCAAATCCTAAATTAAAAGATATGCGTGTGACTCAGAAAGGACAAAGATTAAGTGTACAGCCAGTAGAGAAAAAGGAATTTGATGAAGTTATTAAAATGTCAATTTTATAGAGAATAATTTTAACTAATGCTTTAAGGAGGAATGATATGTCTGGGAAAAATGCAAAATATCGTTTTTTATTGGTTCAAGCATTCGAGATACCAGGTAAAAGTAAATATTACGCTTCAAGAGCTAATCTTCCAAAAGAAGAAGCTTTAAGAAATTTCAAAGATATCTCACATTTACTTGAAGATGTGGATTGGGAAATACACCTTGGTGGAGTACCTGAATATGGTGACTGGGCAGTAGAAAATAGAGAAGAATTTGCATATGCTGCATCTGCCCGTCTTCCTGCAGTTCGTGAGGCAGCTGAAAGCGGCAAATACAACGGCATAATTCTTTTAGGTGGGGGGGAACCAGGGTTTCTTGAATCTAGAGAAATATGCAGAAAAAATAATGTTGTCGTCACATCTTGCGGTTTCTCACAGATGCATATTGCTACTATGCTTGGCAATAAATTTAGTGTTATCGATTTCGCTCAACCTCACAATATGTATTATTACAATCTCGTGGTACAACATCGTTTTGACAGAAGATGTGCTTCTATAAGAAACATTGGATACTACCATCCAAGACCTGGGTACGATGGTGAACCAGACCTGACTCAGGAGAGTATTAAAGCATTGAACGGTGAACACTCAGACGCGGTAGAAAGAGCTGTAGAAGAAGCTGAGTCGGCTTTAAGAGAAGATGGGGCGGAAGTACTAACTTTTGGTTGTTCTGGTATGTTCTGGCTTCAACCTTTTTTACAAAAACGATTATCTGAATTGGGATGGGAAGTTCCTGTACTTGAAGGATATAGTTGCTCAATAATGCTAGCAAAGATGATGGTAGATATGGGAATTAATGCAAGTGGAATTACTTTTCCTGGAGATAGACCCAAAAAAAGTCCTAGAAGAGTACTTTTTTAAAAAATACTTAGTGATAAATTCTATCCTCCTGCGGGAGGAGAGAATTTATCTAAATCTTCTTCTTTTATCTCTAAACCAATTCCAGGATCCTCAGAAAGAATAATTTCACCTTTACATATCTGATATTTTTTCTCAAAAATACAGTCCCACCAAGGCATATATTCACACCAAAAATCTTGATTTTCATTACATATAAGATGAGCAGAAACTTCATGAAACAAATGAGACGTGAGAGGCACAGAATATTTTCTAGCAATTTCAGAAACTTTTTTCCAACCGGTAATTCCAGAGCATCTTTGTAAGTCTGGCATTAAAAAATCCACACATTTATCCGTAATTAGACGAAGCATGCCTGCCACATTATAATTTGTCTCCCCGCTACAAATAGGGGTTGAACTTTTTTCTCTGATTTGACTACAAAGCTTATAATTCTCATGATCAACGGGCTCTTCAATCCACGTCAAATTAAATGCCTGTAACTTTTCTACAGCTTCGAAAGCTTTTTCTCTACTCCAACCTTGATTTACATCAACCATCAGATTTATATTTTCACCTATAGTTTCACGAACAAAACAAACTCTATCAACATCCTCCTCTAATTCATCCTTTCCAACACGTAATTTCATTCCTTGAAATCCTTGGTTTTTGAAAAACAACGCTTCTTCTTGTAATTCTTCTAATGAATAGTTAAGCCATAATCCCTCACTTGCATAACAACGTATCTTTTTCTTTTTTCCTCCTAGAAATTTCCAAAGAGGCATATCGTAAATTTTAGAACTTATATCCCAACAAGCTGTATCTAATGCAGCAATAGCCATTGCACTTATACCGTCTCTACCAACAAAACTGACGGACTTTCTCATGCTATCCCAATTCTTTTCCATTTTTGTAGAATCTTTCCCTATCAAAATTCCTGACAGATCTCTAACCATTGCAGATATAGCGCGCGCACGTTCTGCCCCAAAAGCGAAACTCCATCCTAGCCCTTGAGTACCATTTTTCGTTCTAACTTTAACTAAACACGTCTCTATAGATTTCATACGAAAAGTCGAAACATAAACAGGTTTCGCAAGAGGTATGCTCAAATGAATCGGAGTAACACTTAAAATTTTTGAATCTTCAGACAAAATTTTGTACCTATTTTAAAAAAGATTATGCCCAAACTTGGCTAGATATTGTAAATAACAAAGATTAAAAACTAAAAAGATTATAATTATTTATTTGCAAAAATAACATGATAACATTTATGTTAACTTTGGTTTTTTTAATTAGGTATAAATATATGACCTCTATCAGAATTCAAAAGATAATTGCACAAGCTGGCTTTGCTTCAAGACGCAAGGCGGAAGAACTTATTTCCAGTGGATCCGTTAGTGTCAATGGAAAAATAATTCGTGCCTTAGGCACAAAAGCTGAACCATCAATTGATTCTATTAAAGTTAATGGCAAATTGATTACTAAACGGGAAGGATTGCTATATTTAGTAATGAATAAACCTCGTTCTGTTTTAACTTCTATGAGTGAAGACGAAAACGAAACTCGTCTAAGTATCCCTGATTTTTTGCCATCAAAAAAAGCCAGAGTTTTTCCCGTTGGAAGACTAGATTTTGACGCAAAAGGTACTCTTATTTTAACTAATGATGGAGAACTCGCAAATCGCCTAATGCACCCTAAATATGAAATACAGAGAGTTTATATGGTAAAAATTGAAGGTATCCCGGTGAAAAAAGATCTAGAAAAAATGGAATCAGGAACTTGGGTGACCCTGGAAAAGAATAAAGCAGGCAATAATCAAATAAAAAGAAAAAAAATGAGAATTTCAAAAAGCGAAGTAGAAATTCTTCCGAAAAAAACAAAAAAAAATACCTGGATTAGAATCAAACTCAGAGAGGGGAAAAACCATCAGGTTAAAAGAATGTGTGATGCGGTAGGTCATCCTGTAATACAATTAAATCGTTACTCATATGCAGGAATTACGATAAAAGGTCTATTACCTGGAAAAATAAGACCCTTAAAACCAGAAGAAATACTTAAACTAAAAAAACTTACCAACTTAGCAAATTAATTCCTCCGATTTATAAAAAGCATTTTTATAGGACAATATTCTAATTTCTACTAAAATTATTTATAGAATTAGGATAACATCGTCATTTATACAAAAAAATTTTTTGGATTTTTTTCATGAATAAAAATCTTACATTAGCAAATAAAGTTACACTTGCAAGGCTAATTCTAGTTCCTTTATTCGTATATTCCATTCTATATGAGTTTAAGGTTTTTGCCCTAGTTTTCTTTGCTATAGCAAGTATTGCAGATGGTGTAGATGGGTATCTTGCTAGAAGCAGAAAAGAAATTACTCCACTTGGGAGTGTACTGGATCCAGCCGCAGATAAAATTTTAATGCTGACTGCCTTTCTATTGTTATCCTCTCTCGAATACTTACCCATTTGGCTTTCAACAATAGTAATTGGCAGAGATATAATCTTAGTTTTAGGGTTTATTATTCTAAGGTCAATTGCAAACTCTGAACCTATTAAACCGTCATTTCTTGGAAAAACCACAACAGTACTACAAATGTCTACTATCATTATTGTTCTTCTGGTATCCTTAGTATCAAGTATGCAATATATTCATAGTCTACAATTTTTATTTTTACTCACAGGAATATTTACAATTATTTCTGGTATCCATTATCTTTTTTTTGTTGGTTTGCGTTTAATTGGAAAAGAAATTGTATAAATAGAAAATTTAAAAGAGAATATTATGGAAAAAAACTCTCCATTTATGACCTGGAAAAGAATGTGGCTAGTAATAATTTTTGGTTTTAGCCTATGGATCATTTTTTCTGCCCGTTCCGCTCTTACCCCCATTATTTTCTCATTTGTCTTTGCTTATGCAACACAACCAATTGTAGAATTTCTCCATCAAAGAAAAATTCCTCGTGGATTTGGTATTTTAATAGTCTTATTTTTATTTGTTTTACTTTTAACCCTTCTTTTTATAGGTTTGACGCCCCAAATTAGGGCTCAAATACAATCATTTTCAAATAATATTCCACAATATATAAAAATTTTAGAATTATGGATTTTGAAATTTCTTACGAAACTGAAAATAAGCTCACAGAATGAAATACAACAATTTCTGTCTGACAATTTAAATCTATTTGCATCAGTTCCTTTAAAAACTATTCAAGCTTCAAGTGATTTTTTACTTTCAACCACAAAAGGTATTTTCTCCTTAGCCATGAGCATTCTATATATTGGCCTTATACCTGTAGTTGTTTTTTATATTGGGAGAGATATGAAAGAAATTTCTCCTGTTTGCCTACAATATGTACATCCAGATTATCGAAAAGAAGTGGAAAAACGTTTATTTCGTTTAGACGAATTACTTTCTGCCTTTATCAAAGGACAACTAATTGTAGGCATCATACTATCTATGCTTTATATGTTAGGTTTTTATTTTATGGATGTCCCACTATGGCTTTTGCTAGGAATTCTTACAGGACTTGCAAGCATGTTCCCCTACGTAGAATGGATTATTGCTTTTCCTATAGTAATTCTTTTGACTGTACTCCAACACCAAGATTGGGCTCACTTTTTTGGCGTACTGTCAATATTTGCAATCCTATCAAGCCTAACTGGTATGTTCCTAGTGCCAAAAATACTTGGAGAAAAAATTGGATTACATCCAATCGTTATCTTAACTTCAATATTAGTTGGTGGGGAATTACTTGGTTTTATCGGGATACTTCTAGCCGTACCTATTGCAGCAACTATAAGAGTTGGTTTAGAAGCAGTCTATGACTATTATATTATTTCTGAAGATAATTCTTCATGAAGAAATTTCAATATCCTGATCGCATGCTCTTGCCATGAGAAACAATAAATCTGAAAGACGATTCAAGTAAATTATTAAATGAGGATTCTCTATATATCCCTCATCGCGTATTTTAACTACCCAACGCTCTCCTCTTCTAATGATTGAAAGTGCAAGGTCTAGTGCAGAACCACTCGAAGATTCTCCAGATATATACCAATCTTCTATTTTAATAATTTTTTCATATCTTTCGATCTGAGAATCAATCCACTCCTCCATTTCTTTATTAACTCTTTCCTTGAGCAAAGAATTCTTGCCACGAAGGGTTGCAAGTTCCGCACTAATAATAAAAATATCTTTTTGTATTTTTAAAATCTCAGGTTTTAACCAATCTGGACCATTTGAACGAGCCAAACCAAGCGCCCCTTGAGATTCATACATTGCACCATAAGCTTCAACTTGAGGATGATATTTAGAAACTCTATCTGCAAACCATAAATCAGTTTTTCCATCATCTCCACGTCTTGTAACAAGAGACATAATCTTATTCCTTCTAATTTTTAAAATTTTTTATAAATTTTTTATAATTTCATTAGCTACCGATTTAGTAGAACCTGAACCTCCTAGGTCTGGCGTTGTATTTCCTGAGGATAAATGCTCTCGAATAGAAGCATCCAATCGTGAAGATGCTTTTTGTTCCCCAAGGAATTCTAGCATCATAGAAGCGGAAAAGAGTGTTGCGACTGGATTTGATATTCCTTTTCCCATTATATCTGGGGCAGAACCATGGACAGGTTCAAAAAGGCCCGGAACTTTTCCATTAGGATTATAATTTGCACTAGCAGCAATTCCTAATCCTCCTACTATTCCGGCACCAAGATCTGTCAGTATATCAGCAAACAAATTCGTCGATACTACTACATCAAAAATTTCAGGCTTTCTTACAAAATCTAAAGCTGCAGCATCTACGAGAAGTCTATTTGTCTTAACTTTCTGATATTTTTTTTGTCTGGAAACTTCCTCGAAAATTTCATCCCATAAAACTAAAGTATGACCTTGAGCATTTGATTTTGTTACGCTAGTTACATGTTTTTTTCTTTTCAAAGAAGCTTCAAATGACTCTTCAATAATTCTTTTACAACCATAACGAGAAAAGATTGCTATTTGAGTCGCAATTTCATTTGCATGACCTTCATAGTGACGACCTCCCATAGGACTATATTCTCCCTCCGTATTTTCTCGAAAGAAAAGAATGTCTATATCGCCAGGGACATAATTTCTAAGCGGAGATTGTAGACCCTCATAAAGAATTATTGGTCTCTTATTCACATATAAATCAAAACCTCTTCTTATGGGCAAAAGTAACTGATTAAGAGTAATATGATCGGGTATATCTGGACGACCGACTGCGCCTAGCAATATTGCATCGAAAGATTCTAAAGTACTCAAAAAATCTTCTGAACACATTCTTCCATACTTGTGATAGTAGTCACTGCCCCATGGAAATTTTTTAAAATCTAATTTTAATTTTTTTTCTATCTTAACAAGTGCCTGAAGAACTCGAACCGTTTCACCTATCACCTCTGGACCTATACCATCTGCAGGAATCAACCCTATCGAATGCCTAGACATCTTATATTCCTCAAAGAAAAATTTAAAGATTAAGTAATTATACCTTTCAATTTATCATAATTTAAGATTATAAATAGATAAATAAAAAAATATTTATTCCTTCTTGAGAGGTTTATTGGGTTTCATGAAAAAAATTTCAAAAAAAAAGATTTCACCCTCATCCCTAGAAGCAGTTTCTGAAATTAAAAATGGATCTGTAGTCTCAATTGGTGGATTTGGAGGAATAGGAATCCCTGAAAATTTATTAGAGGCATTGTTAAAGCATGATGTATGCAATCTAACAATAGTTTCAAATCATGCTGGTCAGGGAGAACGAGGATTGTCAGCTTTAATTAAACAAAAAAAAGTAAAAAAACTAATTTGTTCGTATGCTTTTCACAAGAATTCATATATTTTTCGTGACCTTTTTTTGTCTAAAGAGATAGAACTTGAACAAGTCCCTCAAGGAACTCTAGCAGAAAGATTGAGAGCTGGTGGTGCAGGCATTCCTGCTTTTTATACTAGAACTGCAGTAGATACAGATTTTGAAAAAGGGAAAGAAATAAGAAATTTTAATGGAGAAAAAACCATACTTGAATTTGCCCTACAAACGGACTTTGCTTTAATTAAATGTCATCAGGCAGATACACTTGGAAATCTAACTTACAAAGGAACGGCAGGTAATTTCAATCCTGTAATGGCAAAAGCAGCTAAAATAACTATTGCAGAAACAGAACTATTGCTAGAAACAGGTGAAATCGAACCTGAATCCGTACAAACGCCTAGTATCTATGTAAACAAAATTGTAGTGGGAGAAGATATTGGACTTCGATCCGAAATATAAAGATTTTTTACTGACTCCAAAAGATATTGCAAAACGTATTTCAAAAGAAATTCCTGATGGTTCTTACGTAAATCTTGGTATTGGAATTCCTACTCTTGTTGCAAATTATGTCGATATATCAAAAGGAATTTTATTTATGGCTGAAAATGGAATTTTAGGAACTGGCCCTAAACCAAAAGAAGGAAAAGAAGATTTTAATTATATAAATGCGTCTAGAGAACCCGTTGTACCTATAAAAGGAGCATCAATTTTTGACCATGCCGAAGCATTTTCTATGATCAGAGGAGGTCATATTGATATTGCAATTTTAGGTGCCCTTCAAGTTTCTGAAAATGGAGATCTTGCAAATTGGACCGTGCCGGGAGAGGCAAGAGGTGGTATTGGAGGAGCTATGGATTTAGCCAAGGGAGTCAAGGAAGTATATGCTGTAATGAAACACATCACTAAAGATGGAATGATTAAATTTCTAAAAAATTGTTCTTATCCATTAACAGCAAAAAAAGTAGTAACGAAAGTTTTTACTGATATGGCACTTATAGAAATTTCCGAAGAAGGTCCAATACTTAAGGAAATAGCAACTGGTCTCAATCAGGAAATAATTGAAAAATATACTGAGCCAAAATTAATCATTCCTAATGAAATAGATTTCATTCCAAAAGAATAACAACAAAATAGAAATACAACACAAAAATAACTGACCATACAAAAAAATACAATTACACTGGAGAATACGAAAATGCCAATACACAAAATTTTTGAAATGGAGAAAAATCGAGAAGAATCTACTCCTGAAGCAGAAATGCAAAGAGTCAAAGGGGATCTAATGAAAGTTGGTATAGTTGTTTATCAAAAAGACAAAGGTGCTCCTCCACATTTTCATCCAAATGATGAACAGTTTAATTTGATTTTAGAAGGTCGTAGAGTAATGATCCTAGACGGCGAAGTAGTATATGCCGAACCAGGTGATTTGATTCATATTCCTCGTAACTCTATTCATGGGGGAGGACAATCTCTCGATGAAAAGTGTGTATTTTTTGCGGCAAAAAGTCCTGCAGGCAGCGGAGTTATGGGAGAAGATTACAATCCTGTTGATAACGCAGAAGAACTCATGCAATTAGTTGAAGATCGTGTAAAAGAAATTAGAGAAAAAGAATAAAAAGTTTATTATAGTTTCAAATAGTAATATAATAAAAATTAGCTGCAATGATTCTTGATTGTAAGCTCTTTAGAATTTTTAAATATTATTAATGTAGGAGTTTCTGACCATGGGATATAGTACTGGAAATATAATTGTTACAACTTTGCATGTAATATGTGCAATTCTTTCCGTAGGTGGAGTAGCTTTTCTTAGATTCGTAGCATTGCCATTTGCAGAAAGCCTGTCAGATGAAGAAAAACAGCGGTTTCAACTAACTATCAGGAAACGTTTTGTTCCTATTCTACATACTTCGTTTTTACTTCTGATTTTAACAGGAATTCATCATGTTACTCGTCTAGTTAGAGAAGGCATGACAATTCCAACTCCACTTATTGTCAAAATCGTTCTTGCACTCATTATAATTTTTATAGGAATAGCATTAACAATTCCCAAAGGTTTTAATGCATTAAAAAATAAGAAAAAATCTTGGCTTTCATTTAATTTACTACTTGCTGTGATTGTCGTTTATCTCGGAATCATGGTCACACACGGATAAAATTAATTATTTAATTTATTTAGGATTTCTAATGTTAGCAGCGTGGTATGAAAAAAAAGGGAAAGCAAAAGAAGTATACAATATCAGTCGATTAAAGGATCCAGAACCAAAGCCAAATGAAGTCAGAGTCCGTCTCTATGCTTCTGGAGTAAATCATACTGACTGTAAAAGAAGATCTGGGCATGGAAATGAAGACTGGAATTATGCACATCATTTCCCTGACTTTCCAATTATTATTCCAAATAATGACGGTGCTGGAATTATTGATAAATTGGGAAAAGATGTCTCAAATTTTTCTATCGGAGATAGAGTCTGGGTTTTTAATGCAAGATATAGAAGAGCATTCGGTACCGCAGCAGGATTAATTGCAATTCCGGAAACTCTAATATCTCCTTTACCAGATAATACTTCTTTTATAGAAGGAGCATGCCTAGGAGTTCCTGCAATGACTGCTCATCGGTGTCTTTTTTCCGATGGAAATATTGAAGGGAAAAATATTCTAGTAACTGGAGGTGCTGGTAGTGTCGGAAACTATGCAGTACAACTTGCGAAACTAGGAAAAGCAAATGTGATAACAACAGTGAGTTCTCTTGAAAAAGCTGAAAAAGTTTTTATGGCAGATCACATAATTAACTATAGAGAAACAGATGTTGTTTCAGAAATTATGCGTATTACTGACGGAGAAGGAGTAGACCGAATAGTTGACGTGAATTTAGGAGTACACTGGGAAGTAAATTATAAAATCTTAAAAGAAAACGGAACTATTGCTTCTTACTCATCAATGGGGGACAGGAATCCGGTTTTTCCTCACTATGAACTCATGCTAGGCAATGCAAATATTCGTCTAGTAATGATTCACTGCTCTCCCTTTGAGGCTCTTCAAAAAGCTGCTAAAGAAATTACAAATGCACTTAAAACCAACGATTTAGTACATAATATTGCTAAATTATTTTCTCTCGAAAAAATTCACGAATCAAATGAATCTGTAGAAAGTGGAGAAATGATTGGGAACGTAATTGTAGAAATAGAAGATAATTAATCTTTACGTAAAGAAATGTTTAGTTTCTTAGTTCCTGACTCTAATACATCCAAAAGATGATCAATGTGTTTCTTTTTGTGAGTTGCCATTAAGCTAATTCTAATTCTACTTGTTCCATCGGGAACCGTAGGGGGCCTAATAGCTAAAGAGAAAATCCCAGCTTTTATTAAAAAATCCGATAGTTGTAAGGTTTTTGCTGTATCCCCGATTATTAAAGGAAAAATCGGGACTTCTTTATAACTTTGTTCTTCTCTGATAGGAAATCCAATTTTTTCTAGACCACTAGAAAGATAGTGACAAAGAAATGAAAGATTTTTTCTTCTCTTTTCTCCTTCTTTTCCTTGAACTAAACGAATTGATTTTAACGCACTAGCAACTGCAGAAGGTGGAATACTAGTCGAATAAACAAATGTTCTTGCTTTATTCGTTAAATAATCTATCAAATCACTTTTGGAAGAAACAAAGGCTCCGTATGAAGCAAGCGATTTTCCAAGAGTCCCCATACTAATATCTACTTCTTCTTCAACTTTAAATAAAGAGGCAACCCCACTTCCTTTTCTACCTAAAATTCCGGTGGCATGCGCTTCATCGACTAACAAAAGAGCATTGAATTTTTGTGCAAGACTAACTATTTCATCTAAAGGAGCTAGATCGCCATCCATACTAAAAACACCGTCTACAACTATTAAGCGTTTACTTCTCTTGTTAGATTGTTTTAAGAATTTTGAAAGTATAGAAAGATTATTGTGTGGATAAATTTTTACTTCTGCAGGACTTAATCTACATCCCTCTATGATACTTGCATGATTCAGTTCATCACTAAAAATGGTATCTTCCTTGCTCATCAGAGAGGAGATTATTCCTATATTGGCAAGAAATCCTGAACCAAAAAGGATCGTTTTTTCTTTCTCTTTCCAAGATGAAATTAATCTACACAAAGACTCATGGATTTGCATAAATCCAGAGAGCAACGGACTTGCTGCAGAGCTACTTCCATATTTCGTAGTCGCTTGGGTAGATGAACGAATTATCGCTGGATGATCCGCTAATCCTAAATAATTATTAGAAGACATCATTATGATTTCTTTGCCATTAAATTTCATAACAGGTGATTGGGAGCCTTGAACTGTTCTCAGTGAACGCAAAAGATCATCTTCTCTCATCGAAGATATATTTTTGGAAATAAAATCAGACCATTCTTTTTTATAAACTTTGCGATTAATACGATTCATAATAGAATCTTTCGAGAAAAGAATTAAATAAGTTTGTATGGCTATAAAAGCGAGACCATCATGAATATTATCATACTAGTCGCATTTGGAGGCGCTTTAGGTAGCCTAATACGCTACTTTACAGAAATACTTTGCAGGCGATTTTCTTTTTCTTCAATACCAATAGGAACAATAACGGTTAATATTATTGGTTCTTTCTTAATTGGATATACTATGCAATATCTACTATCACGAAATATTGCTACCGAAGAATATAGACGTTTTATAATGACTGGTTTTTTAGGGGGACTAACTACTTTTTCTTCCTTCAGTCTTGAAATTCTTGAAATGTTACAAGATGGAAAATTATTTATCGCCGTTTCTTATGTACTTCTTTCAATTTCTTTAGGCTTATTAGGTGTTTGGCTTGGGATATCAATTGCTTCAAATTCCAGCTAAATAAAATCAGATACTTTTTAGTTCTCCGCCATCAACTTGAATATTCGTTCCAGTTATAAAACTTGCTCTCTCGCTAGCAAGAAATGCTACAGTAGCCGCAAATTCTTCCGGCTTTCCTAGACGACCTATTTTAATATCTTTAATTACGTCAGAGTAAATTTCATCTTCTGCTTTACCGGTTTCTAACGACATTTTTCTAATCCTTTCTTGCCAATGTGTATCAAAACGTCCAGGACTTATCATATTCACAAGAATTCCATCATTAACAAATTCATTTGAAATAGATTTCATAAAATTTAAAAGTGTAGATTTAGTAACATTCGCAACAACTCTCTTTTCCCTTGGCTGTTTGATACTAGTCGAACCAGTAAAGATAATTCTCCCCCATTTTTGTCTACGCATATGTGGAATAACTTCTTTACATAATTCAACTCCAGCATAAAGATTAAGATTCATTAATTCTTTCCAGTCCTTTCTTTCAAGATCTAGAAAACTTTTTGTCAAACTTAGGCCAGCATTGCTTAGAAGGATATGAACAGTACTAAAATTTCCTACAACCTCCTTCACTATCTTTTTAGTATCTGATAACGAGGAAACGTCACTTTGAATTGCCAAAACTTCAATATTTGAAATTTGTTCGATTCTCTTTTTAGCATCAAGTAGTCTTTCTAAATTTCTGGCACAAATAACTACATGACAACCTTCTTTTGCCAATTCGCATGCAGACGCAAAACCGAGACCAGCACTACCGCCAGTTATAATTGCAACTTTACCCTCAAGCCCAAGTTCCAAATTTCACCTCTTGTTATTTTTTAGTAAAATTATTTGATGGACACGTTCAAACTCGTTTAGGATAAATACCAATATTTCATTTAATCTATAAATTTACTAAATCATTCAAAAAGGACTCATCATGACAGACAAATCAGATTTTAGAAAATTTTATCGAGATGCACACGGTTCCGACCTCTTGACAGAAAGAGAAAAAATTCTAATAGGTCTATCTGTAGCTATCACTCGAAATTGTCAGCCCTGAGTAAACCACCGTCTAGCAGATGCTAGAAAAAAAGAAATCTCAGAAGAAACCTTAGACTCTACTTTTAACGTAGTCTCTGCTGTAATAGGTGGTATAGCACAAAGCATGAACCAACGATTCAAGAAATCCCAAAAATTATCTGATGATAAACAAACTACCTAACACCAGAGGGTTTAGAACGTTTCTTTCTGTCGGAAATAGCTTTTTTTACTTGAGCAGAACTTTTTCCTTCAAGTTCTATCCCAAATACTTCACCTACACGTGTATGCTTATCCATTATTCTCATAAAATCAATGCCATCGATCTCTGCTATCACCATCTCACATGTACTAAAAATTTCACATCCTTCAACTAGATGACCTCCAAAACAAGTTGCTTCCGGTCTTCCCATCGAAATAGTTACATGTGCATGCAAATAGGGGTCTCCATTTTCAGTTTGTGTAATATTCCCACTCATTTGCAAAAGTTCTAGAGGACCATTGATAGGGGTAAAAATTCTACATTCATCATTAATGGGAAAAGGTTCTGGAAATTTCCACACGTTTCTCAAAGTAGCTTTTCTAAGACTAGCGGCGACACTTAATATTACACCTGATTTCAAATTCTTTTCCTTACAAATTTTCACTGTAGTTCCAAATAGATCATCACCTGGAGCCATTCTCACAGTGAGAACTCTTCCCATTTTTGCTTCGGCAACATCATATCTTGGCTTTCGAGTCTTCCAATTAGAGTTATCAAATAACATTTCTTTTTTTGGCATCGGAACAAATTCTCCTCTCTGGACTATATAGCCCATCAATTAATTGAATATAAAATTCTAATTTAAACTCATTAATATTTATTTTCCAAATCGTATCATTCCATTTATAACAGTACATCTAACTACAGAACGTTTGTCAAAAAGATGTTCTAAGTCTATATATTTATAATCTTTGGGCACTTGTACAACTGCAAAATCGGCAACTCCTCCAGGAATGATTGCCCCAACTCCTTCGTTTTCAAATCCCAAAGCCCTTGAACCAGATAGAGTACAATACATAAGAAGTTCACTTGCTTCTATTGAGCTATCCTTCTCTCGTAAAGCTATCGCTTCCTCTAAAATAGACAGAGAAGGAGAACTAGCAAGGCTATCGGTCCCAAGACATAACATCACCCCTTGTTCCCTCATTCGAAAAATATCTGCCAGTTGATGGTTAAAAAAAGATGCAGAACGCGGACAAACACAAACATGCACTCCGTTTGTACGTAGTAATCTCCAATCATTTTCATCAGTCTGATTACAATGTACAGCAAGATTAATTTTTTGAAGAATTCCTTTTTGATTAAAAAACTCTATAGGACTGCACCCATAGGGCTCAAAAGAATCTATATCACTTTCTAACTTTTCAAACATTTTCTGAAAAGCTCCTCCGCCCGTTTCTAAAAATTGTGATTCTTCTGGACTTTCAAGAAGATGCGTTGCTACTTTCCAGTAATTTAAACTTCCATAAGATGTTATTTTTTCGTAAAGATCGACAGAAGTAGAATATGGAGAATGTGGACTAAGTCCATGTCGAACAAATTCGTTTGATTCTCCCTCGTAATCCTTATACTCAGAAATTCTATTCATTCTTTTATCAAAAATCGATTCTACTTCTTTCGCATTAATTCCTAAAAACTCATGAAAAACGATACCTTTCATTCCTGCATCGACCATAGCAGTTTTACTCTCACCGGAGATACTAATATCCCCTACACAAGTTACACCGGAAGAAATACTATTGGCTGTTCCAATTTTTGAGGAAGAGAGAAATAGATGACTCGGCCACTCTCTTATTTGCGATACTAAATCCGGAATCCAATCCGACATTTTTGATGGCGAGATTTGCATTCCACTTAATTCGAGATGTGTATGTGAATTTACTAATCCTGGAATAAGAATCGAATTTTCGAAGTGTGTCTCGGTTACAAAAGTACCGCGAGGTCGAATAAATTCCTCCTCTCCCACAGCTAAGATTTTACCCTTTGAAGTTAAAACTGCTCCATTTCTTATAGGTGAATCCCTTACCGGGCAAACCAAATCCGCTGTCCAAAGTTGAAATGTATCCTTAGGATTATCCAAACTCAGTTCTTTCATGAAAGAAAATCAGACTAACTCATAGAAAAAATTTCGTCTCTTAGGGACTAAGCCAGCATTTTTTGCCATTACACTTAAATCTTCCTCATTTAGACAATAAGTCGTACCCGCAGAACTTACAACATTCTCCTCAATCATAGTAGAACCCATGTCATTCGCACCATAATGAAGGGAAAGTTCTCCAATTTTCATACCCTGAGTAACCCAAGAAGATTGAAAATTTGGAATATTATCTAAAAAAAGTCGACTAATAGACAATGTTTTCAAATATTCGCTACTACCCACTGTAGGAACGTTAAGGGTTGCCGAACCGTCATTTTGGAAAGTCCAACAAATAAATGCAGTAAATCCTCTTGTTTCATCCTGTAATTCTCTTAAAGAATTTAAATGTTGTACTCTTTCCTCTAGTGTTTCTACATGTCCGAACATCATTGTGGCTGTAGAACGTAGACCGAGACTGTGCGCTACTCTCATAATTTCAAGCCAACCTTCTGAATTTACTTTCAGTCTTGCAATTTTATTTCTAACTCGATCTACTAAAATTTCTCCACCACCACCGGGAATAGAATTGAGTCCAGCTTGATGTAACCTATTTACAACTACTTCATAGGGCATATCTTCTAGCTTAGAGATATGATGAATCTCTGGAGGACTTAAGGCATGTAAATGTAGATCAGGATACTCATTCTTCATCCAAGAAAATAAGTCTTCATACCATTCTATTCTAAGATCTGGATGATGACCTCCCTGCAGTAAGATCTGTTTACCCCCCAATGAATATAATTCATCTATCTTTTCTTTAATTTCTTCTTTGGTTCTTACATACGATTCAGGATGTCCTCCCGGAGGTCGATAAAACGCACAAAATGTACAATAAACATCACACACATTCGTATAATTTATATTTCGATCAACACAATAAGTTGCAATACCTTCTGGATGAAAAGAATTTCTCATT
>Ga0310344_10001187_pt1 | contig 20064 bp, 22 predicted proteins | sample HC15DNA20200_MG_FD_203801 | JGI IMG/M metagenome (GOLD analysis project Ga0310344, IMG submission 203801) | Marine microbial communities from station ALOHA, North Pacific Subtropical Gyre - HC15-DNA-20-200_MG | ecosystem: Environmental > Aquatic > Marine > Oceanic | place: Pacific Ocean: North... | reverse complement strand
GTAAACAACGAGGTGGTGAAATTCAAAAGTTGACGGCCACCGACATGATGCGAAACTCGACGACTATACTTGGTCATAAAATAAATGAGATTATCGATGATGTAAATGAGCTGACCAAATTGCCGCCGCCGAAAGTCAAATCAGCAACAAAAACAAGTGGGGGAAGGAGAAAAACGCGCAGGAATCGGCGGCGTCGTAGAAAAAAAAGCAGAAAATTTGCGCGTTAAAATACAAAGTTTGATAAGTATTTAAAGATTTTTAGTAAATTTTTAAATATGGCAAGTTTTACTCAGAGTAAGGGAAAAGTTCTTGAAATAAAAACTGTTCAAATTGCGCCCTTTAGAACATTAATGACAGCATTAAAAGATATTCTATTAGAAACAAATATTACATTTTCACCAGATGGTATTCGTATAATTAATATGGATAAATCCCATACTATTTTAGCACATTTATTTTTGGATGCTGAGAAATTTGAGTATTATTATTGTAAATTCCCCAAAATTATTATAGGAGTTAATATGTTTCACCTTTTTAAGTTAATTAATTCTATAGATAATGATGATACTCTTACAATATATATTGAGGAATCGGAATATAGTGAGGGAGTTGTTGATTATTTAGGACTTAAATTTGAGAATGGAGATATTAAACAATGTAAGAACCAAAAATTAAAATTAATAGAACCAGATGAAGAAGAATTATTATTACCAGACGTAAAATTTTCCTCTGTTATAAACCTACCATCTACAGATTTTCAAAAAATTATTAGAGATTTATCAAATATTTCTGAAAGATTAGAGATAAAATCGGTGGGGAATGAACTAATATTCAAATGTCAAGGTCCTTTTGCTTCTTGTGAAATAAGAAGATCAGAGTCTGATGGTGTAATGGAATTTGTTACAAAACAAGATACAAGTAAGGTAATTCAAGGTGAATTTTCATTAAAAAATCTAAGTTATTTTATCAAATGTACAAATTTGTGCAATAGTATCGAGATGTATTTGGAGAATGATCTTCCTTTGGTTGTAAAATATTCTGTTGCTTCGCTAGGAATTATAAAGTTGTGCCTTGCCCCGCTGCCTTCTGGATAAAATTTTAGAATTTTGTTCTATAATTTTATTTAATATTTTGGGGGGCGGCTGCCCCTCAAGACCCCCCGCTTAAATTTATAGGGGTTCGGGGGACGAAGTCCCCTGATTTAATATTCGGGTTTATGTTTTTTAAATATACACCCGTGAGGGATCAAACCATTTTTAGAATTAATTTGATCTGTATTTTGATATTCACAAGAATCTATCCAAATTTTAATGATACAAAAAGATTTTTTTGGAGATATTGTGATGCCATTTATATGTGGACTCATAATTTCATCAATACTTAACGTTTCTCCCACCAGAGAAAAGCTCGCCATTTTCCAAACTTTAAATACATTTTTATTGGGTATTTTATAAGAGAAACACCCGCCGTTTCTATTTTTTTTATCTTCCCACATTGGAATTACTCCCTTTCGCATAAGAAAAAGCATACAATTTTTCACCATTTTTTCAGGCAATACTTTATATAATGCAATCATTCCTTCAACTGTGTCAATTTCCATAATATTTTTATAACTATTTAAGGACCAATCTGTATCATGTGGTAAATGCGCCCATAAAACCCATTTATCAGATAACATTTTAGATCCTTCTATGGAGACATTCTCAATATGGGAAGCATCCATTATAGTACACATTATACAATAAGTTTTTAAATTATTTTTTAATAGAATAATTACCTTTATCTTCTAATATTAGGTGTTGATTGGGTTTAATTTGAATTATGTTAATTTCGTGATCAATAATATTTAAAGAATAATCATCTTCTAAATCTATTTGATACCAATAATTCAAATACCATCTTAAAAAGTTTTTATCAAATAATTTATTACCTTTTAAATAGAAATAGGGCAAGTACTCATGAATTTCTTTTTTTTTTTCGTTTTGCTCTAGTTCAACCTGTAAAAAGGGTTTATTTTCAATAACAACAAATTCATCATCTCCTGATACTCTAGTTTTTATATCATCATAAATGCGACATTTGCATTTGTCGTCTATTTTCTTTTTTACAAAACCCCACTCCAAATCATCTCTATCAGGAAGTTCATAACATGTTTCATAATTTTTATTTTTTGGATCGTAAAATGTTATTTTTTCCGAAATTTTATCGTTTTCTGCAATAGTATCTACAAATTCTTCAAATTCCGAATCACCATCATCCTTTTTATTATTATTTTCTTTCTTTCTTTTAAAAGTTTTATCATAAAAATCTTCTAAATGAGCACATACGGTTACAAAGGTCCATGTCATGTTATAAAATACAGTTTCAGCCTTGTTTTTGTCATATAAATATAATAATCCTGCAGCAGTTGCTGCACAAGTTCCTGAAGCGAACAAATAATAAAAAAACATCTTATATATTAGTTTTTATTATTTTTAAATTAAAATTAAACATACTTACTTCCTAGTGGAGTTGGGGTGGGTCCACTTTCCTTAACTTTTCTTAAAAGTACAGGATGAGTATGCCAATATTTATCTTTTTGTAATCTAACTAAACCTAAATTACATTCATCTTCGGTTTGTCCTTGTAAACAACCTCCTGTTCCGAAAATTATCTCTTTACCATCCATTGTTAAACATTTATCTGTTTTGGACCAACCAGGGGTTTTATTAGGTTTTGCAATCCAAGATATAATTTTGCCTTGAGTATTTTTCTGCGGAATGCACCATCCAGTTTTATTTGTGTCATAATTTACCTTTTTAAGGGAAGTTCCCTTCAAATCAGACTGTTTTGATGAATTATTTTCTGCGCGAAAGTGTTTTTCATGGGCGCTAAAAAGGTTTGGCATTTTGGATTCTCGCGGTGGTTCTATTGTACTTACTTCAAAAGAATTTCCCGATTTATGATCTATCCAGGCTTTAAATCTTCCCTCTATTGTTTTCCCCGAAGGAGATCCGCCGCAATTAGATCCAGTTGAATCTTTTTTGTACGTTTTTCCGTCAGGACAACAACCATATTGGGTTGATTTGCAACCGCCTATCATGGGCTCATCTACGCAATTTTTACCATCCCATGTTTTATTATTCTTTTTACACGTTTCTTTGCATTTTATACACCATGAAGACGAGGAACCTCGTGTTCTACACAATGAACATTCTTGACTATTTCCCCCCGACGGTGGAGGCGGTGGTGGGGAGGGAAGATTTTGACAGTTTGGACAATTCCAACCTTTACATTGCTCAGTGCATGGTCTATATTCTTTTGTTTGCCATTTACATTTATTTCCTTGTTCTTTACTGAATTTTTCACAATCTTCTTTTGTATCTACTCTTATGGCACTGGAGCAAACCGTGTCTCCCTTCACTATATCCTGACAATAGGGCGTTTTATATCCACAAAAAGCCGCACAATTACTATTTTCTTTTATATCTGATTTGCCTGAAGTAGACCAAGAAATACGATTGTCTGGTTTATCTGCAATACTATATGTTTCATTGCTTCCCAAAGGTTGTGATGCTTGGGGTTGCTTGGTAGTTTGCGAAACTCCTGGAACGGTGGGCGCTGCACCCAAACTTCCAGATGCAGCATCTCCCTTTGCTGGCGCGTCTTCACTTTTGGGTATTTTTTCCATTGCTGCTTCTGCAGCTTTTTTATCCGCTTCTAATTTTGCCAAATGGCTTCCAATAGCTTGAGCAGCAATAGATCCGCCGCCCCCAGCAATATTTTTTATAATATCTTGAACTCTGTCTTTTGGTGTTGTTGGGTCACTTATTTTGGCTGCTGCACTTTTTGCATCACCGTCCGCTTCATTCGCTGTTTTTCCACTTGCTAATGCCTGATTTCTAGTTTTTTTTGCGACGGCAGCAGCTTTTCCCGAAAGCCCTGGATCATCTCCACAAGGACAAAAGCGACTATATAAATGATATGCAGCATCACAATCGCCCGTTTTTTTAACATATCTACATGTATTTTTCCATGGTCCTTTATCTTCGGTATTTTTAAATGGTGCCGCCGAACCTTTTCCTTCCTGATGAGCTTCTGCCGTTCCATCGCCCTTTTCTCCATCACAGTCGAGTCCTAGCATTTTAGCAACTTTTTTTATTTCATCTGATGTTGAAACAGCCTTGATCCTCTCTAGATTACAAGGTTTATTAGTTTTTTTACATACATCAGTACAACTTTCGCGCGGTTTTCCAAGATACCATCCCAAACTACCCCTTGGTGGTGCCTCTGGCTCTATTGTTTTGGGATTTTTTTTATAAGCCTTTTGGCTTCCATCTTGGACACATCCACCATTTCTAAAATCAGTGCCATCGCCATAAAAATGATAACAATTTTTATTACACTGTGAAGGTGAATCGCCCATATCTTTGCCGCACCCATTAATTTCAATAGCATTACAATTTGGATCATCAGAACATAATTTTTTACACTTTTCAAAATCGGTTGTTCCCTGTACCATTTTCCATTTTGATGCCGCGCTCCCTCTCGGACATCCATCGAATAAAAATGAATAAGGTTTTGGTGTGGGAGGTGGTGGTTTTGGAGCTATTCCAGCTTCTTTTCTTTCTGCGTCATCTCGTTCTTTGCGAGATCCTTCATCAATTTTTTTTAACATATAATTTTTCACTGTTTCAGAACTTATATAACCATCTTGTGATAATTCGGCCCAACTATTTTCCGCATCTTTGACGTCGGTTCCCCGACCCATTTCCATTCTTAAAAAATCCGATTTATCATAACCTTTTGTACACTTCATTTTAAAAAGGGAAGCTCCGGTAGAACCTCCCAAATGTTCGGCCATTCCAGTTGGAAGTTTGCATGTAGATTTATCAAAATTATTAAGATTTTTCCAACATTCACATAGTTCTTTTTCACTTAGTTCTTTTGAGGGACATTTTTTTTCCATTTCTTCTAAAAAAGCGTCGTCACACGGGGTTCCGCCTTTTTCTGGAATATAAGGGGCGCCGTCTTTACCTCCCGATCCTATTTTTGTGCACCAATCGCCCCCTCCTTTATGATCAAATTTTCCTTTGCAATCCTTTTCACACCATCCTCTTTGTTTAGAAATGCAATGATTTTCGTCCTCCTCTGGAATACCTTTCCATTTACATTCTGATTCGTCTGTTTTTTTATTCCATTTTTCAGCATCTAGTTTTCCGTCCTTTCCTTTACAAAAATCGGGCATATCATCCCCTTCTAATCCTTCTTTCCAATATCTAAATGTATGATATAACTGATAAACTAAAATTGGAACAAATATCAGTAATAATAATGTATTATGTTTCATATATATATTAATATAAACATAATATTTTGTCTAAATTATCCTTCGTGTGCACACAATCCATTAACTAAACGTAATCCTGTAGCACAACCACAGTTTGGTCTGGGGTCTCCTGGGCAATCTTGGTTTCCGGCTGCATCTTTGGCTCTTTGTTGGGCTAAGCCATGAGATGTCCACGCGCGATTTCCACCTCCACCATAATTATCTAAGCTTTCACCCGCAGATCCCCCCTGAACATGTCCAGTTGCCCATTTATCTGGTGCATCGCTACCATCACCAGCATTATCCGCTACCGAACCATGTTTACCCGATCCACCTGGAACACCAGAGGCGGCTTCAGGATCCCCGTGGCCACCACCGTGTCCACCACCATGCCCGCCGCCGTGTCCGCCACCATGCTCACCACCGTGTCCCCCGCCGTGAGCGCCACCAACTGTCGGTCCAGGTGGTGCCCCCTCCCCACCCACATTTACTTTATTAAGAACCATACAAGGAGCCCACCCAATACATTCACTTCTTGGATCAAGATAATTATTATCAACTAAACACGCTGATGCAGCGGGAGCTGTGCATGCGGTTGTGCACGCAGGACTTGCTGTTTTACATGTTTGTGATAAATTGGCAGGGGCTGGTGGAATACAATTTGGACATCTCCATGTTTTACACTGATCTGTGCAAGGTGATCCTTTTGCACAGAAAGTCCCACAATTAGTATTTTCATTGGCGGGTTTAGCTTGTGGTTTAGCTTGTTGTTGACAAGATGGACAATTCCATTTTTTGCATTGAGGTAAGCAGTCTGTTGAGCAAAATGTTTGGCAATTAGAATTTGGTTCTCCTGCCCTCTCGCTTGGTTTTTCTCCATCTAAATGAGTTGGTTGATGTGCGCGTCTTTCTTTTTCATTTTTCATAGCTTGGTTTGTTTGATCAGAAGTGGATGCTCCGCCAGAAGTTGGTACATTATCTTTTTGAAATTCGTCTCTTGGAACATGTCCATCGTCTTGAACAGTACCTGAAACTTCGCCAACGGGTCCTTGTGGATTTCCATCGGGTCCAACATTACTTTCATATGCTCCTTGTATACCATTTGGAGGTGGAACAATTATTTTAGGTGTTTGGGAAGTACCAGGTACAGTTCCTTTCCCATCTTTACACGGATCATCCAAACTTTTAGCTGGAATTGTTCCGTCAGCACAACATCCAAACTCTGTTCCGCCACATCCTCCAATTAGTTTTTCAGGTGTTCGGGTGGCTGAACTAGCTTTATAAACTTTAGATCTTCCCGTAGAAGGATCCAAGCCAAACATTATTAATAAAATACTAATGATCAAGGTCATTAAGATAAATGGTATGAAAACAATAATCCATGATACTATTCCTAAATTCATCTTACATAATGTATTTAATAAGACTGTAAAAGCAAATGTAACCCAAATTTTTAAAAAGGCGGTATTATAAAATCCTTTTATGGTATCTATAACAATTTGTGTTAATGAAAATATTAAATAAATTAATGCTGGCGGGCATAATTCTGCTAACATATACTATACATTACGAAAAAAAGGGTACGCCATCTTCTAAACGTCCAACAACTTTTCCAAGTTTCCCTTCTATATTTTCAAAAATTTTTCCATTTTCTTTATCTTCAACATAATATTTTTTATCTTGAAAAATATAGATTTTAGCACTTTCTTCGTTATCCGAAATTTCATCTTCATCATTATTAAAATTATTTTCAATTCCATCTGTCCAAATACTAATTGGTGCATTTTCTAATTGATCTCCTTCATTATCTTGAAGATTTTCAATATTTATTTTTTCCTCACCTTCTTCATCATCTTCTTCTTCATCTTCTTCTTCATCTTCTTCTTCGTCTTCTTCGTCTTCTTCATCTTCTTCTTCGTCTTCTTCTTCTTCTTCATCTTCTTCGTCTTCGTCTTCTTCGTCGTTTGCAAGATCACTTATTCCAGCTATTGCCAATTCTTCTTCGAGGGTGGTTTCTTCATCTTCAATCTTTGAATTTACAAGTTTTGCCCAGTTTATTTCTGCAACAGTAAGTTTTTCTTCATCACTTCCTGAAATTTCTTTTATTTCCAAATTAATATTTGGGTGATTTTCATATTTTTCTATTTTTTTTTGTAATTTTAAAATATTTTTAGCCAAAATATTATTATTTTTTTTCAACTGATCATTTTCTTTTTTCATTTCTCTAAAAAGTGGTGTATTTTTTAAAATATGCATTGTAATTTTCATTTTTTGATTTTCTTTTAATATTTTTTCCATTTGTTGACTTAGATGTTGTTTTAAAATCACATCTATATCTGATAGCATTTCATTTGTTTCAATTGACATTAGTATATATTTATAATAATCGTTTAATACAGTTTATAAAACTATTATTATAGTAAAATGAGCGAGGAAACTATAGTTGACATTTCTACAAATGCCGCATTAAAACAGCAGGTAAAGGAAATAAAGCGAGAAGAATTAATACAAATGATAATGAGACAAACAGATTATGATAGAGAAAAAATTTTGGAGAGATTAAAATATTGGAATTATAATTCTTTATATGTTATTAAAGAATACTTAAATCCAAATTTTTTTAAAAAGAAGGAAGAGAAGAAACTAACATTAGATCAAAGAATGAGAGGAGAAATCAGAAATTTTTGTGAAAGGGGGCAAAGAATTTATGATTTTAAGAAGAAGATTTCGGAACGAATTCAGAATAATTCAAAAAATAAAAAATTATGAGAAATAAAAATTTTTATACAACATTTCATTTTTAACTTTTTTCTTTTTTTTATAGAATGTATCATCTTCATCTTTAGTTTTTGAATGGAAGCTTTGACAATTGACAACAACATCGTTTTTTTCTTCATGTAATTCTGGTAAAATTTTGGTTAACGGTTTATTAATAACTAATAATATACGATTATTTGCTAATAGATTTCTATATTCTGTTATGGATAAATTTCCATAATATTTGTCAAGTGTGTAATAAGGATCGGGCGAAGGTTTAATATTTGTTTCATATTTAAGAGCTTTTCCATATAAATTATTAAGTAAAGCATATCTTTCCCATCGTGTTGATGAATCTATGTGTTCTTTGTTTAAATATGCTACAGCACATTCGGGGCTACAGAAACACCCATAAACTTCAAGAGTTTTTTCTCTTGCTCTTGCGGGTATATATATGGCTGGATTATCAAATGGAAAAGTGCACCAAAAACAATCGGATTTTTTGTCAGAAACATTATTAAAATGTAATTGTTTTTGCAATTCCTTTAATTTTTGACATATTTCTTTATTATATTTTTTATTATAGGTTTTCTCTTGTTTTTCTATTTTTTTCTTAAGATCATTATTTTTTTTTGTGATTTTTTTTTGCGTATTATATTCGCCAACTTCATGAGATTTATCGGTAATATTAAAACCTTCAATAATATTAATTTCAGGTTGATAATCAAAAGCAGATATTTTATATTGGTTTCTTTGTAAATCTTTTGTTGAACATTTAAGATGTAAGATAATATTAGGTTCAACTATATTTTGTTGATTTTGTTCTGATAAGAGATTTGTTTTAATAATTTTACCTCCTTTGGGTTTTCTTCCTCTTTTTTTATTGGGAACTTTTTTATTCGTGGTTTTTTTTGGTTTTCTGCCCCTTTTTTTCTTTTCCATAAACTTTTAGAAAAAATATTCAAAAAGTTTTAAGTTGTTTTGTTAAAGCAATTTCTGCAAACAGAACGATAATTATTAGAACCAATTATTGTTTGTCCAATTTCTTTGGTAATTCGTTGGGTAAATATTCCCTTTGTTCCATTTTTGCAACCCATACACAATGCTTTTTTTTTAATTATCTCATCTGCGAGGGGTATTAAATTTAATATTTCTCCAAATTGCTGTCTTTGATAGTCACCATCTAATCCGCAAACATAAACAGTTTTTTTATGTTTTTCAACAAGAGATTTCACAGTTTCATATAAACCCTTAAAAAATTGTCCTTCATTAATTAAGAATACTTGGTAGTTTTTCAATTTTTCTTCATCCAAAAGATCTCCTATTCTTTCGCTAGATATACAAGGAATCATCCTATTATCGTGTGATGATAATAAAGTTTCATGATAACGTTTATCCAAAGAATGATTGATCACACAACAAGATATATCACATAAATTGTATAATCTATAAATATTTAAAAGTTCTGAAGTTTTGCCAGAAAACATGGATCCTAAAATAATTTTCAAAAAGCCAGAATTGCCGCGATGAATCATCTTTGTAAAAGTAAAACAAAGAGTTTAAATAGTTTTGTTCTACTTTATAAATGGATCATGTTCCTTGGGTAGAAAAATATCGACCAAGAAAATTTGACGATATAGTTTTAGAAAAGAATAATAAAATTATATTAAATAATATATTAAATGGTGCAAGTTTTCCAAACTTACTTTTTTATGGTCCTCCTGGCACTGGAAAAACAACTACAATTATAAATCTGATTGATAAATATCAGGAAGCTAACGATCAAAAAAGGAAAGGGTTGAAGATTCACTTGAACGCTTCAGATGATAGAGGGATTGATATAATAAGAAACCAGATTAATCAATTTGTAAATACAAAAACATTATTTGGTGAAGGAGTAAAATTTGTAATATTGGATGAAGTGGATTATATGACCAAGAATGCTCAACAAGCATTGCGATATTTGATTCAACAGTATTCAGTTGGTATAAGATTTTGTTTAATATGTAATTATATAAGTCGAATTGATATAGCTTTACAAAATGAATTTATAAGATTAAAGTTTTGTCAACTTCCCGAAAGTGAAATTTTCACATTTTTAAAATACATACACGAGAATGAAAAAATGAATATTGCCATGGATAAGCTTAAATCTATTCAAAATTTGTTTAAATCTGATATTAGAAGCATGATTAATTATCTTCAATCAAATCAACATGTATGTTTCAAAAAAAATAAAATCATAACTAACGCTTTTTGGAAACAATTTATAATCTTTTTAAAAGATAATAAATCAAATAAATTTTTAATAAATTTTATTGAAGAAAAGTGTATATGTTTTAATATAGATAAGCGTAATTTTATAAAGTTTTTTATAAATTACCTCCTAAATAATGCGGAATATTGTTTAAATGATAAATGGCTTTCCGTTTTTGCAAAAACGATTCATACTAATTCAAATATTTTATATGTTTTAAATTATTTTTTGTTAAAAATAAAGGAATTATATAAACCTTTGTAATAACAATCCATGCGTTTTTCTAACTTTTTCATAAAACGGTTTGGTGAAGATATTTTTTTTGGATCAAATAAATTTTGTTTTAAAAAATATTCGTGCTTAAGTTCTTTTTCTACAATAGAAAAGTTTTCTTTAGGTCGGCTCTTACCTTTATTGGAGGAGGCAACTTCCATATATGTAGTAAACTATTTTTTTTTAAAGCAAGAATATAAAATTGAAACTTAAAGAAATCATAAATTCATATATAATGAAAGATACAGATATTGCATGGCATGAGTTTATTAATAATGGTAGTTTATTTACAAATCCTAAAAAAAGGGAAGAAGAAACCACTATTCCTAAATGTAGTGAGATATACATATCTACCAAAACCAAAATTGCCTATATAAGCGATCCTGTTGATTTAAATAAAATTTTTTGGAAAATTAAAATTTTACCTTATCATTATGCTCAAGAAGGCGTTTTAAAAAAACAAATGAAAACGGTATGTACTTCTTTAAAAGAAAGTGAAACTCTGAATAAACTTATTGAAAGCGAGAATGATAATTGTATAAATGTTAATGTTATTAAGATGATAAACAATCCTACTGCCAGAAAAATAAAATATAAAGATATTAGGAAAATTAATATTGGACTATCAAAAAAGGATTTAACATCTTATAGAATAAAAAAAAAGGGGGCGTTTTATAACTGTATTGTTCTTATTATACGATTAAAAATAGATCAAAAGTTCAAAGAATTTCATTTGAAAGTTTTCAATACTGGGAAATTAGAAATTCCAGGTATTCAAAAAGAAACATCATTGTATATGCTTTTAAATAAATTAATTACTATTTTACAACCTTTTCATAAAAAAACACTCACATGGAAGAAGGAAAATATTGAGACAGTATTAATAAATTCTAATTTTAATTGTGGCTTTTATCTTGATAGAACAAAATTATATAAAATTTTGAAATATAAGTATAAAATTCATGCACTATTTGATTCGTGTTCATATCCCGGGATTCAATGTAAATTTTATTATAATACATCAAATAAAAATAATGATGGGCGATGTATTTGTCCAAACAAATGTAATAAAAAGGGAAATGGAAAAGAGGTAAATAACTGCCTTGAGGTTTCATTTATGATATTTAGAACTGGTAGTGTATTAATTGTTGGACATTGTACTGAAAAAATTTTAAAATATATTTATGCAAAAGTAAAAAAATTACTTGCAGATGAATATAACGAAATTAAGATATCTTATGTTCCCGCGAAAAGAACTAGCAAAAAAAAACACATTAGAAAAAAAATTATTTTGCAAAAATCCAGTTAACGAATTTTAGTGGTGTATAATGTTTTATAAATAAATTAGCATTTTTTGAAAAAATTTTTTCTCTGATTTGTTTCTTATCTATTTCAAATTTAATATTTTTTCTACAGAAAATATCTAATATTGATAAATGTGCTGGCATATCTATATCTAATGTTTCCAAAACATGAAAAAAATATAAGGTTATTTTAATTTTTTTATAAAGATTTATTTTATTTTTGAAAAATTTATCAAATAATTTTTTTACACTTGAAATATAATTAACTATAATAAATTCCTTATTTTCTGTTGAAAAATTAGATTTATGAAAACAATACAAGATATATTTATTATAAAAAACAATTACTTTGGAAATAAATTTAAGGACTTTTTTTTCTTCTTTTATTAAAATATTGTTTTTTTTTATGTCATTATTAATTTCAAAAACTGTTTTTTTATATACAAATAAAGTAGCATCCTTAGAATTTAACTGTAAATATGTGTGAATATCATCAGAGATTTGTCCAATAAATTCAATATAGTAGAAAAATGATTTTTTACAATGATAGGAAACTAAATCAATATTTTTAGTATACATTAATAAAAACATAAATACGTGAGAAAATGTTTCTAAACCCCTCTTAATAACAAATAAATAGTATTGTTTATTTTGTATATGCATATTTTCACTAGCATATGCTAAAAAGTCTGACATTAATTTAATATATTCAATTGAATATGATGAAGCATTCTTAAGATATAATCGTTTTTTATAGTTTTTTATATTTTTAATGTCACAATTTGTTGAAGATTTTTCTTTCATATAATGTTTTCAGAAAAACTATTTGGAGATAATAACTATTTAAAGATTTAAAAAAAAAAATATATATAATGAGCGATTCTTCAGAAATGCAGGCAAAAACCGCCGACAATAAATCTTATCAGATTCCTACCGGATCAACGCTAGAACATTGTTGCAAATTAGCAATTGTTGAAGACAAACCCATTATGTTTGATTATTGGACTTCCTCGTGCGATGGGGCTGTTATTATCGGAGTTCGCGATGGTGGAGAAAAACTTCTTGTTAAAAGTGAGGATGAATACACCTCCCCAATTGCAAAAATTTATGGAAGTGGAAAAGAATACATTATTGTTACTGAAAATTCAATTTATATTGTTACTTCCGACATTGACACCAAAAGAATATCATAATTATAATATCTTGAAAAGGATATTATAATCTAATTATTATATAAAATGGAGGGTTTTACTCAACAAGAAAACCAAAAACTTACAGAACTTGGCGCCAGAGGTGAATTTATCGGCGCGTTAGATTTAGGTGAATCCAGACAGATGGTGATGTTTTCTAAGACACCGGAACCGTTGTCATTACCATATCGGTTCAGCCTCACAACATATGATAAATTACGTGCTTCAAGGGAATTGTTAGATATGATTGATCAATGGAAAAAAGGCAAGAATGCCGCAAAAGAACCGCTTAGAGCCGATGTTGCCGCGAATCTCAAAAAATTGGAAACATATTTGTTGGGGTGGGAGCTCGCGTATGCGGCAGAAGAAGAACGCATGGGCGCGTACGGAAGAAACGAGCCCTACGAAGCTTCTGAATTGCGGAAAAGGGCTCAAGGCAAAAAAGGTGTAAAGTTGCGAAAAGATAAGACGAAGAGAAAAGGCGGAAGAAAGCGTAGAAGATCTAGAAAGAGGCGGGGAGGCCAGCCGTCCACGAACGACGAAGGCAACGGCGGCGGCGACGAGACGCCCGATTGGTATTGTGAACGCTGTGGTGCTTGGGTTGGACATGACGTTCGTTGCGTCTTTTGCGGAAGAAGTCGCGAGGAAGCGCTGCCACAACGTCCTCGCGGGCGGGAGCGGGTGGGGAGTGCCGCGTGGCGTGCAGCACAGGGGAGTGCGCCGCCGGCCCCGATGGGCGGTGCGGCGACCCCGCCAGCCGCGGCCCCGATGGGCGGTGCGGCGGGCGGGGTTGCTAAGCGAGTGGATCTCGGGGTTTGGGGGCGAGAGTTCATCGCCTTCGGCGAGGGGGTGGATGCCGTCAGGAAATACGCGGCATACAGGGGGTCCGACGGTCAGCGGTACGACCTCGAGTACGTCGTGCCGATGGGAGATGTGGGGGTGGAGATCGAGCAACTCGTGCTCGAAGACGCCGCCGCGGCGGAGGGGTGGGTGCGGGTGAGCGAAGCTGAGCTAGAAGCTGAACGGGAAGCTGAACGGGAAGCTGAACAAGAAGAAGCGCGCAAGAAGGCCGAGAAGAACAAGAAGAAAAAGGCGAAGAAGAAAAGGCAAGGAAGAAGGAAAAAGGAAAGGGCGGCGGCGGCGCGCGAGCGCACGCAGATGGCGCGCGAGAACGCAGCGTCGCGCGCCGTGGAGGACGCTGCGGCGGCGCTGCGGTCCGCGGATCCGTTTGCCAGCGGCGACGAGGCGGCGCGCGACTTTGAGGAGGCGCTCGCGCAGGAGAAAGAATTCATGGCGCGACACGGGCGGTTGGTGAGGGGCGTGGAGCCGGCGGAGATGCGGCGGCGGCGGCGGCTCGCTGGAGGACGGCTTTCTAGAAAACGCAGAAGAAAACGGCGCAGAAAAACGCGCCGCAGACGTAAAAGACGCAGATAATTTCCCTTGATTTTTGAATAAGAATTTGAAATCTTATTCAATTTCTCTCTTTAATCGTTTTTCAATTCTCATGAGAGCAATATTTATAAAATACCCATATTTGACCTTTTATTAAATTCTACTCTCATGAGAATTGAAAAACGATTAAAGAGAGAAATCTGAGGTTTTTTGAAAAAAACTATAATATTTCTTGAAGCTTTTCTATCTGGGTTTCAGAAAGTTTATTAGGAAAAGTTACATCAAATTCAATAATTAGATTTCCTGTTGTTTCCCCCCTTTTCATTCCCATTCCACGCACCACTTTTTTATATCCTGGTGACATTATTTTCCCCCCGCTATTATTAATGGTATAGACTTTTCCGTGTAAAAAAGTTAAATCAAAGGTAAATCCCAACAAAGCTTGTTTTAATGTTAATTTTTTTTTATAAAAAAGATCTAACCCGTGTCTACTAAATTTACTTTTATTTTTTACGGTAATTGGTAGTTTAATATCTCCCCTTATACCATTTAAACTATTCCCCCTACCATCTAATTTAATCATTTCATTATTATCTATTCCAGGAGGAATTGGAATATATAATTTTTCTTTTTCTATAGTTTTGATACCATTTTCTTCCACCCAACGTTCAATTTCTAGCGGGTAATCCATTCCAGTATAAGCTTCTTTTAAGGTAATTTCAATAGTTTTTATAATTGGTGGAGGTTTTGAGGGTCTCATAAAGGATGGTCTTCCGTTTTGAAAAATTCTAATATGAGGCATTCCAGGCATTGTGTGTATATTAGACATTCCGGGCATTCCTGACATCCCAGGCATTCCTGGAAAACCATTCATTTCAGTTCCCCCAAAAAACATTTTAAAAATATCACTGGGGTCAGGTATATTTTGATCACCATTTGTAGCAGAAAAGAAAGGATTATTTTGTTGTAAATCATATATTCGGCGTTTTTCTTTATCAGATAGTGTTTGATATGCTTCATTAATTTCTTTAAACTTTTTATCATCCCCATTATTCTTATCAGGATGATATTGCAAAGATAATTTTCTAAAATTTTTTTTAATTTCTGCGGGAGATGAATTTTTTTCAACTCCCAAAATACTATAATAATCCATTATAATTAAGTGGATTAAATTATTTTTATATTATTTTCAAAAAGCTTAAAATCTTTTTATTTCAATATTTATGGACATTCCCTTTTTAAAAAAATATAAACCAATGATTTTTGCAGATTTTTTTATAGAGAAGCTTTTAATAAAGTTATTAAAAACTCTTATTAAAATGGATTCATTAAATATGTTATTAATAGGAAATTCAGGAAGTGGTAAAACTTCTATATTAGACGCAACAATTCGCGAATATTATGGTCTTAAAAAAATTCCAAAGTATAATGTATTGTATATTAATAGCTTGAAAGAGCAGGGAATTCAATATTATAGAAATGAGGTAAAAACATTTTGCCAAACAGCATCTTCAATAAGTGGTAAAAAAAAATTTATTGTGTTAGATGATATAGATTTAATAAACGATCAAAGTCAACAGGTTTTTCGTAATTGTATTGACAAATATAGTCATAATGTTCATTTTTTATCATCGTGTTCAAATATACAAAAGGTAATTGATAGTATTCAGTCAAGATGTACAATTGTAAAAATTAAACCGATGGGATTAAACTTTTTACTAAAAATTTTAAATAAAATCAAGAAGAATGAAAAATTAGATATAACTCCTCAGGCGGAAAAATTTATATTAAATGTTTGTAATAATTCAACCCGCCTTCTTATAAATTATATGGAAAAGTTCAAATTATTACAATTAAGAATTACTGAAAAAATGGCAAAGGAGATTTGTACAAATATTAGTTTCTATGAGTTTGAGAAATATACAAAAGCTTGGTTTATTGACAAAAACTTACCAAAAGCTATAAAAATAATTTTTACAATATTTAAAAAAGGTTATTCAGTTATGGATATTTTGGATAGTTATTTTATTTTTGTAAAAACAACAACAATTTTAGACGAAGAAAGTAAATATAAATTAATAATGTATATCTGTAAATATATTTCTATATTTCATACAATACATGAATCTGAGATAGAATTAGCATTATTTACAAATGAAATAAATAAAAATATCTGATGATAATATATGTCTAATCAAATTTTTAAAAAAGAATTTCCCAATAAGCTTATTTTTGATTTCTTAGAAAAATATGCAATAAAAGATAATACAAAATATTATCTTGTAACCAGAGAATCATTTAAAAAAGCAAAATTTAATAATGATATTGAGAAATTTTGTGAAAGTATTAAAGAATATTATTTTAATTGTAAAAAATTTTATATAAATCGCAAACAAAATTATAAAACATTTGTAACCATATTACGACAAATATGCAAATTTAATCATTTGGCTTTTACATCAAAAATAAAATATGATAAATCTAAATATGAAATTATTTATTACATTTATCCACCAAAAATTTAATTACAAGCTATTGGATTTCCCAAACTAACTAATAATTGTCTTGATATTAAAGTATCTGCAGTTAATGCCTGTTTTTCAGATAATCTAGCAAACCATTGATAATTTGTTCTTTTTAATAATTCTTCTGCAGGAATATAAATGCCAACCAAAAACCGTTTATCAAACTCTATTATTTTTTGCGAAATTAAATCATTTATATAGACAGGATTGCCACACACGGTTTTAATTCCAAATGTTTTGCCATCTATTAAAGTCATTTTTTTGGTAGCAGTTTTATGATACAACCATCTATCAATTTGACCTAAGAAATCATCCTCATTTGTTGTTGATCTACCCTCAAGTGCCAATGCTTCTAAATATTGTACAAACTCTTTTATAAGAGGGTTCTTTCTCTTACATCCCATTATTTTCATTGTTGGAAAGTATTGTTTAAGTTCTGAGGTGCTTGTTCTATTTATTTTTTCTACAGTAAAACAACCGTGGCGATTGACACCTCTATCATAAACTGGCTTGAAATCGGTCACTGCAATTGTTGAACAAGGAACTAACATGCCTCCATAATAATAAAGCAACTTTCCAAGAGCATAATTTCTCATATGATTTTCTATTGGATCTGTTATAATATTCATCGAAACATTCCAATCTGGAATTAACTTTCTAAATGAATTATCATCTATTAAAACCACATTAAAGGATGTTCCGCAATGCTTTATAATACTCTTAATACATAAATATAAATATGGCTGATTAAGATCTTTTGTATTTCGTGATTTAAAACTATCCCAATTACGAGCATTAATTTTATAACTATTATGAATCCATAAAATAGGTTTTTGAGAATTAGCACTTTCACCATTTAATAAATATTCTTGAATTAGATCTAATTTATCTAATTCACGACTACCTTGTTCCTTTTTATGAAGATTATAATAATGTGATAATATTACCAAAACAATTACGGCTAACATAAATTTGAATAATTTCAACATATATATTAGTTTTAGAATAATATTTATCGATCTGCTAATTGTTTTATAGTTTTCCACCAAACATTATTTGCTTTTTCTACCTTTAAATCTTGTTGATACATTTTAAAAGCTCTTCTTGTATTATTCTTACCATCTAAATCTTCCTTTTGTAGTAAAATTCTTTGCGATTCTTCCATTGAAACTGGTTTTATTTTTGTAGAATTTCTATGTCTACGAAAACTTTCAACATTTGCAAATTTTGGACGTCTATCAAAATCATCTTTTGTAACAGGAATGAGAGTTTCTGTATGTGCCTTTTTTAAATCTTGGAACTTTAATTTACTAAATATATCTGAAGAATACTCAATCCTATCTCTTACCAAATTATAACCCGAACTCGCTCCCATATCTTGAACCGTATTTTGTCTTGCTATAGCGCTACACTCTCTTTTTCTTTTATAAAATTCTTCATTGAATTTATTAAAAGGAATTAATTTCGCTTTAACTGGATCTTCACTTGAGCGAAACCAATCATCATATCCTTCATCATGTTCTTCATCTTTTATTTTAACCTTTTCAAAATTTTCATTAAACCAATTATTAAAGTTTCCATTTTTAGTAAGTGGATCTAATAATTTTTTATTTGATTCATCATAATCCACCTGATATTCCATTGGACGATCTTTTCTCTGTCCACGAAAATAAAAAATCTGCGCCACTACTTCAAATGCTTTCTTATAGAAAATAAAATATTTTTTATCTAAACCACTCTTATCTGGGTGAGTTTTTAAACATATGGTTTTAGCCTTTTTTAAATCATCGCCAGAAAAATTATAATCTAACTTAAAAAGTTCTAGTAAGTCTTCTAAATCATAATTATCTACGTCTAAATCGTGAGATTCCATTGTAAATAATTATTATTTTTTTTTTGATTTTTTTACCACCAAGGTTTTGGTGGGATTGGTGCTTCCTTAGGAGCACTAGCATTTAAAAATACTTTTGGTTTATATCTGAATTTTGGGATGGGGTCAAAACCTCCTCGTTGTCTTCTTCTGCGGCGTGTTTTGCGGCGACTTCTTCTGCGGCGGCCGCCACGTTTCCCGTCGCGCCGCGCCTGCTTTGCCCGAGCCGCCCTCTGGATCGCAATCGCAGCCTGTTCGGTTTGCCCGGCGGTGGGACCCCAGTTCCCGCAAATCGTGCAACTCGTGCCCGGCGCGTGCCCCTTCCCGCATGCGCATATCCAACCGGCTCGTTGTCTTCTTCTGCGGCGACGTCGGCGCCGTGTTTTGCGGCGTGTTTTGCGGCGACTTCCGCGGCGTCTACGCGTTCTTCTTCGACGCCCACCACGCCGTCTTCTGGTACGCCGTCTTCCACCCTTATTATCGTGTTGAGCTTGCAATTCAGCTTGCAATTTTTTCTCGTTTTCTTTTTGTCGTTTTTTACGTCTTTCTTCGTCTTTTGTAGACATTCCTACCCATCCACGTAGTGTATCTTTCACAGTTCTCCAAGTCGTCTTTTCTTTTAGTGGCGCCAATCCGCTGTCCTGTCTGACAGGACCATAGTTTCTCTCTCGCATGGGATCTTTTGCTCTTTCTTCTGCTCTATCTCTTCTTCTTTTTGATGGGGTGTTGACTACATTAACCCAATCATTATTATTTGCCATATAAAGTATATTTATAAAATAATTTATTTAGCATCTCTTAAACTGACCCTTGTTTGGTCCCGATCTATGACGGCATCTTCCTGAACGAGGTGTGGGGCGACCGCGACGTCTGCGTCTGCGTTTAGGTCTGCGTCTGCGCGTTCTTTGTGAATCAACGTGATAAGAACCAAAAACTCCCTTTCTGGTTTTCCAACCAGCCCTCCCTAAACGATCTTGTCTTTTTGCGGTTTTCGACATTCTACGCGAGACAATTCTCCCATGCTTATTTTTCTTCAATTGATGTTTACGAAGTCCTTTTCTACCATATCCGGTGGCTTTGGCAGTTCCATGCCATACTTGAGCGCGTGATCCAACAGCGAGCATTATAGATTATATAAAGAAAAGAATATTGCTAAATTTTATTTTCCTCTACCAACAGTTTTGGATA
>Ga0310344_10001186_pt1 | contig 20066 bp, 15 predicted proteins | sample HC15DNA20200_MG_FD_203801 | JGI IMG/M metagenome (GOLD analysis project Ga0310344, IMG submission 203801) | Marine microbial communities from station ALOHA, North Pacific Subtropical Gyre - HC15-DNA-20-200_MG | ecosystem: Environmental > Aquatic > Marine > Oceanic | place: Pacific Ocean: North... | reverse complement strand
ACCAGTGATGAGCATCATGGTCGTCGCTGACGGTTCGTGGGATGTTCGTGAAAACGTTGACCTCGATCCGAACCTCACCAAACCAGGCCTGTCAGACCAACCAGCCGTAACGGCGCCCTCTGGGGATGTCGCTCCGCTTGTTATTGCAGTAGGTACGGAGCCTTCGACATTGGATGCCCAGGCGGTCAATGACAGGAACTCGAGGGTTTACACGGCAAATATCTTTGAGACTCTTCTCACTCGCGATGCAGAAGGTGCGCTTGTTTCAGGACTTGCCACAGGGTATGAGGCAATTGTTCCTGAGATTCCGCACTTGGTTATTGCTGTAGGTACGGAGCCTTCGACATTGGATGCCCAGGCGGTCAATGACAGGAACTCTCGAGTCTTCACGGCGAATATCTTTGAGACTCTTCTGAAGCGCACCGCTGATGGCGAGTTGATATTAGGTCTTGCTGATTCCTATGAAGCACTTGATGATGACACATGGCGTTTCACGTTGCGTGAGGGTATTTCTTTCCATGATGGTTCGGCGTTCAACGCGGAGAGTGCTGCATACAGCATCAACCGGATGTTGGATGAGGACTATGAAACTCAGCGATCCTCGTACACCAAGAACATTATTGGGGCGGAGGCTGTTGATGCGACAACCGTTGACATCCATACCGCTGGGATTAACGCTGTATTGCCTATGCAGGTAGCGCAGTTGCCCATGGTTCCGAATGGTGCCGGGGCTGAGCTCAACGATGCGCCTGTTGGTACTGGCCCGTACATGTTCTCGTCTTGGGATCGTGGTCAGAGCATTTCCGCGGTTGCGAATCCGGATTATTGGGGTGCGGCTCCATCTATCCAGGCTTTCGAAATTCGTGTGATTCCAGATGCACAAACCCAGCTGTCGGCACTGCAGGCAGGGGAAGTCGATTTGGTGTTGGACATTCTCCCTGAGCAGACCGATTTGGCTCCGGCCTTCAAGTCCGTTGCAGCCACGGAGTTCAGTTTTGTTCATCTCGATACACGTAAGCCGAATCTTGAGGATCCACGGGTCCGTATAGCGATGAATATGGCTATCGATAAGGAACTGATGGCTGAGACGTTGTACGGAGGATTTGCGAGGCCGAACCAGGCTCAGCACCTCAGCGAGGGGATGCTTGGGTTCAACCCTGATGTGAAGATGTATCCGTACGACCCCGAAGGGGCGAAGGCGTTGCTGGCTGAGGCTGGTTACGCTGATGGATTCCCATTGACAATCCACGTTGGGGTCGGCCGTTATCTCCGTTCGGAAGAGTCAGCTGAGTACATTGCGCAGGCTTTGACTGAGATCGGTCTTCCAACAGACGTACAGTTGTGGGAGTGGAATGAGTTCCGGAGTGCGTCGCGTGTCAAAGCGCCCGAGCCGGAAGCTATGGATATGGCCTACAAGTGGAATTCCAATGAATGGTTCGATGCTGCTCGTATGACTAGCTTTGCCACGGTTGGTGGTAAGTCGAACAAGCTTTGGGATGAGGATGTCACCGCTCTCTTCGAAGCAGGAGCAGCGACTCTTGATCAGGATGAACGGCAGCGCCTTTATTCAGAGGCTTGGGCTCTGATTCATCAGAACCCACATGCCATTTACCTACTTCAGCAAGATCTCATTTATGGAATGAGTGAACGGCTAGATTGGGATCCACGGCTTGACGACGAGTACCTCGTCTCAGATATGGGACTTCTTGGTTAGTTCTTTTCTAATCGCTATATGAAGTGGTTCAATAGGACAACTTCCCCGGTCGGTGAGTCAACACTCCGACCGGGGGAGTCGTCCGGTGGTTTCAGAATGCCTGCCGGTCTTTGGGTGGTTATTCGGCGTCTCCGCGACGGATTAATAACTCTCCTACTAGTCGTCACTGTCATCTTTACGTTGGCCCATGTTGTCGGGAATCCGGCGCTTGCTTACGCCCCTATTGATGCAAGTGATGAAGAAGTTGAACTTATAGCTCGTCAGTTTGGCCTGGATCGTCCCTTTACCGAAAGGTATGTTGAATATTTAGGGGATTTAGCTACAGGAGATTTTGGCGATTCGAATTGGCAAAAACGGCCAGCGTTAGATGCAGTCAAGGAGGCTATACCTGCAACTATTCAGTTGACGCTTGCTGGTATAGCAGTAGCCGCGATTTTCGGGGCTCTCGGAGGTTTATTTGCTGGGGTGTCACCAAACAGCCTGTTTGATCGAATCTCCAACTTTCTGTCGATTGCTGCTCTATCGGTCCCAAATTTCTGGTTAGGACTACTACTAATAGTTATATTTGCTGTCGATTTTGGCTGGTTTCCTACATCTGGACAGTACGGGTGGTCTAGTATTGTTTTGCCGGCTCTCACTTTGGGAATTGTGCACGGCGGTCGGATCTTTCAGCTGGTTCGTTCGGCGACGGTCGAGGAGATTTCAAAACCCTATGTAACCGTGGCGAAGAGCAAAGGGCTTTCGATGCCCGCTGTGGTTGGGCGTCATGTTATTCGTAACACTGGATTGACAATGGCGACAACTGTTGGTTGGGAATATGTTCGGATGTGGGGTGGTGCAGCATTTGCTATCGAATATGTCTTTGCATGGCCTGGTGTTGGCTTGTTGATGATAAACGGCGCTCATCGCCAAGATTTCTTTGTTTTGCAATGTGCTGTGATCATCGCTGGGGCATTTGTCATCGTTAGTAATCTCATCATTGATTTGTTTTACAACTTGATCGATCGACGCATCCAGGGCGCTGGTTAACATGACGGCATCTACTAGTGTTGAATCCCCGAATGATGTACAGCAGGCGAAGGATTCCATGTGGTCCTTCCGTAACAAACTTTGGTTGCTGCTTATAATCCCCGTTGTTCTACTAATACTTCTCGCATTAGTCCCCGATTTTTTCCAGAATCACGATCCACAGAGACAAAATCTACGTGGTCGACTTCTTCCTCCATGGAGCACCTCAACTGAAGGATTTCATTTACTAGGAACTGACAGTCTTGGGAGAGATCTTTATTCGCAGATGGTGGAAGGTACTCGACTGACTTTAGTTATTGCGGTTATTGCGACTTTGATCGGTGGCGTGTTTGGGGTATTTGTAGGATTAGTTTCGGGTTATTTCGGTGGACGGATAGACCGATTTCTGGGCCGTTTATCGGAAGCACAAACAGCGATGCCGATGTTTCTCGTAGCGATTCTGTTATTAAGTTTACTCGGACCGAGTGTTACGATTTTGCTTCTAGTTCTCCCAACTTTGCTTTGGCCGATATTTGCCAGGGTGGTTCGAGCGGAGGCTATGCGTCTAAAAGAAGCACTGTTCATTGAAGCTTCTATTGCTGTCGGATGTAGCACAACCACTCTGTTACGCACCCATATGGTCCCAAACATTGCCCCAAGGATTCTGGTATTAGCCGTGATCGAAGTCGGTCACGTAATGCTTGCAGAAGCTGGACTTAGTTTCCTAGGAGTAGGAGTTCAACCGCCCGATGTAACCTGGGGTCTTCTTATAGCAGCTGGCCGTCCCTTACTGGCAGTCTCATGGTGGCTTACCATTCTTCCCGGCATTCTCCTAGCAGTAACTGTATTGATCTTCAACCTGTTAAGTCGGCAGTTTGAGCGGGTGTCAGGTACTGCAGGATGACGTCGCCGCTACTCGAGGTCAAGGATCTCCACACAGAATTTAGAACCAAAGATGGGCGAGTGCGGGCAGTTAACTCAGTTTCATTCAAATTGGAACACGGGGAAGCCGTAGGTTTTGTAGGGGAATCTGGTAGCGGTAAGAGTGTTACTGCACTTAGCATTCTCCGCCTATTTGGCCCCTTTACTGACGCCCATATAAGAGGACAGGTGTTGTACGAAGGTCGGGATTTGTTGAATCTTGGGGCCAAAGAAATGCGGGGGATCAGAGGGCGAGAGATTGGGATGGTGTTTCAGGATCCTCTCACCTCTCTTAATCCCTTAATGCCTGTAGGACAACAAGTAGCTGAGTGTATTCAGCTCCACGAGTCAGTAGGCAAAGAAGTCGCCAATCGTAGAGCAGTGGAGCTACTCGAATTAGTTGGAATTCCAGATCCAAAAAATCGTTGTGAGGATTTGCCACATAGTTTCAGTGGTGGAATGCGACAAAGAATCATGATTGCAATTGCTGTCGCGAGTAAGCCGCGCTTGTTAATAGCAGACGAACCTACAACCGCTTTAGACGTGACTGTACAGGCCCAGATTTTACTCTTACTTAATGACTTACAAAGAGAACTAGGTATGGCACTAATAATGATCAGCCATGACTTTGGGGTTATTGCGGCCACATGTGACCGTGTCAACGTTATGTATGCAGGTCGAATAGTGGAACACGCGTTCACTGAGGAACTGTTTCGATCGGCAAATCATCCATACACCGAAGGTCTACTTAAACTAGTTCCAAGCTTAGAACAACAAAAAGGGGAACAGCTTGTCCCAATAACTGGTCAACCTCCGGACGCGTTTGAGCTTCTTCCTGGTTGCAGCTTTGCTCCCCGTTGTCCTCACGTAGCGCAAATTTGTCGAGAGACGCAACCACAATCAAATGTTCTCAGCCCTTCGCATGGTTCAGCATGCTGGCTTTCCGCTGAAAGGGGTGGATCGGTTTGAGTCTTTTAGCAGCTCAAGATGTTGTTGTGGACTTTCCGACCACTGAGGGGAGATCTATTCGAGCGGTGGATCGTGTATCTATTCAACTTGAGCCGGGTGAGACACTGGGCGTAGTAGGAGAAAGCGGCTGTGGCAAATCGACCTTAGCCCGGGCGGTTCTACAACTTATTCGGCCAACAAGTGGGAGTGTCCAGTTACGGGGGGAGGAACTCACCCTTTTGAAAGGGCGAGAATTACGAAATTTACGGCAGAAGATGCAGATGGTGTTTCAAGATCCCCGTGGTTGTCTTGATCCGCGTATGACTGTTGGGACGTTATTGATGGAACCACTGAAAGTTCATGGTCTTGATGACGCTTCGAATAGGAAACGTCGAGCCCATGAGATGTTGGAACGAATCGGACTTGACTCTCGGTTTATGTCACGTAGACCCTCTGATATGAGCGGCGGCCAACAACAGCGTGTTGCTATTGGTCGGGCATTGATTACGAATCCGGAACTTGTTATTTGTGACGAACCGGTTTCTGCACTCGATGTTTCGATCCAAGCGCAAGTTATAAACTTACTTGTTGAGCTTCAGAAAGACCTTGGGGTTTCGTTGCTCTTTATTGCGCACGACCTTGCTGTAGTTCGACACATCAGTCACCGTGTTGCTGTCATGTATCTAGGGCGCGTTGTTGAAGAAGGAACCACGGACCAGCTCTTCGCTGAACCTCGTCACCCATATACGCAAGGTTTGATAGCGTCCATTCCGCAAGCTGACAGTGGGGCGCGACAGCAGCTCCGAGAAGCTGAACGTTTGGCAGCCGGTGATTTGCCAAGTTTGTTGGATCCACCTTCAGGATGTCCGTATCACACGCGCTGTGCCTATGTAGAAGAAACCTGTCGAACTCAGGTTCCACAATTACGGGAGGTCGGCACTGGGATTCAAAAGGTTGCGTGTGATCGCTGGGACCAGATTTAGATTGATTCAAAAAATAAATTGGGGTGACAAAAGTGACTAAAAAAGCTATCCAAACGGACAAGGCCCCTGTACCTACTGGACCGTTTAACCAAGCTATTTGTGTCGGGAATCTTGTGTTCACTGCAGGTCAGGCGGGCCGAAATCGTGAGACCGGAATGATGGGTGATATTCGTGAACAAACTGAATGGGCTTTAAAAAACATCCAAGGCATCTTGGAAGAGGCGGGTTCTTCTATGGCTGAGGTAGTTAAATGTACGGTGTATTTGAAGTCGGGAACAGATACAAAACCACTAAATGAGGAGTGGGTAAAATATTTTCCTGAACCCTTACCAGCCCGGTCGTCTCTTTTCGTTTCTCATTTAAAAAATCCAGAAATGCTGATTGAGGTTGAGGCTGTTGCCGTCATCTCTTGAAATAGGCGATGCCGCTGTCGCTGCAGGGTCTCCACTAGCGGCCGAAGCGGCTATTTCATGCTTACGAAATGGTGGCAATGCTGTTGATGCAGCGGTTGCTGCTTCCGGCGTTCAGTGCGTAACAGAGCCAGGTGCGTGTGGCGTGGGGGGAGATCTTTTCGCTCTAATCCATTCTCCGACGGGCCAAACTTGGGCTATCAACGGCAGCGGTTGTGCTCCTTCGGAGATTGAATCTGTGTTGGATGGTAAGACTGCGCCAAGATTTGGGCCCCTATCCGTGTCTGTTCCAGGAACCCCCGCGGCTTGGGATCTGATGCTCGAAAGATTTGGGAGTATGCCATTATCGGAGCTTCTACAGCCTGCGATAGACCATGCACGTGAGGGTTTTCCTTTGTACCGTTCATTAGGAGAATCGATTAGCCGTGTAAGTGCTGATATCTCTAGTGATTCTCAGCTCAAATTATTATTTAGGGAAAACCCTTCCCAGGAAGGTTCCTTGTATAAACAGGAATCTTTAGGCCACACTCTCGAGATATTGGCCCAGGAAGGGGCCCGCAGTTTTTATACAGGCAGTATTGCTGAATCGATTATCGGAGGCTGTCAATCCGAAGGTGGTGTGCTTTCTGCAGATGATCTTGCCCAACATAAAGTGGAACTATCGGAACCTATAACGGCAGAATTTGGAACCGCTAAGGTTCTGACACAGCCGCCAGTATCTATGGGGCTTGTGTTTCTGATGGAGCTTCAGCTTTTAGAAAAATTACGACCGAGCACGCTCGATTTCACCTGTATCGCTGATATCGATCTTATGGTCAGATGTAAGCACGCAGCTTTTGCTGATGGTTTTTCTGCTATGAAAGATGGTTTGCCGGAAACCTGGGCGGCTGATACTGCCAAAGAGATATATGCCAAGTCAGTCGAGGGTACGACATGGAAAGCCCAAGGCACTGACACGACATGCGTCGTCGTTGCTGACGGGACAGGGCTGGTCGTTAGTTTGATTCACAGTTTGTTTAACGAGTTTGGATCCAGGTTGTTCTTACCTGACACTGGTGTTTTACTGAACGATCGTCTTGCAAACCAAAAGATTGGATCTTCCGGACTTGCAGGTGGCGAAAGGTCTGTACACACTCTCCATTCGTACTTATTGCTTGAGGACGATCAGCCGCGTTTGATGAGTTGCACACCGGGAGGTCGTGGCCAACCGCAGATTAATTTTCAAATCGCTAGTCAGATTATGAAAGGGGAGGTAGAGATTGATACAGCCCTGGATGCACCCAGATGGTTGAGTGGGAATCCGCGAATGCCTCATCCAAAAGATACCCTCTTTCTGGAAGAGGGTTTTAGTGTCGATTTGATTGAAGGTCTAAAATCACGAGGCCATCTTGTTCATTCGTGCACGAGCAATGAAGTAGAGATATTTGGTAGCTGTCTAGCAACAGGCTATGACAGAGAATCATCGAAGTGGTTTGCGGCGGCTGATAGCCGTCGGGATGCAAAAGCTATCGCTTTGAACTGGGGAGAGTGAAATGTCGAGTAACACAGAAAACAAGCTCGGTCCAAGAGCTATTACCTATCCGCATGAGATTGATCGGAGCGAATATGACTGGCCGACCTTCTCACCACAAGAATTTGAGCGTAGGCACAGTCTCGTCAGAGGCTTCATGGATGCACATGACCTAGATTGCTTACTCATAGCCGGAAATAGTGCCATCTGGGAGCGAGGTTGGGCCAACATAAGATGGGTTACCAACTTTATGGGAACTATGGAGCTGGACACTTTCTGCATATTCCCTCGGGAAGGTGAAATCACGCTGGCCATTCTCGGTCTTAACGCTCGGCTACCGGACCGACTGGCGCGATCTGTAGTGACTGATATCCGAGGTTCGCTCAACACAAGCACGGTTTTGGTCGACAGACTCAAGGAATTAGGAGTGAAGCGATCCCGCATCGGGATTGTTAACCCGGCTCCTTATATTTCGATCCATGCCGACCATTGGAACGCTCTGCACGACTCTTTCCCAGAGAGTGATTTTCTCTGCTTTTCTGACGAATTCTGGAGAATGAGGCTCGTCCACTCGGATGAAGAAGTCGCCTGTTTGGAGGAAGCTGGCAGGATTGGAGACGCTGCAGTGCAAGCACTAATTGACGAGTTGCGCCCTGGAATGACGGAGCAAGATATGTTCCAGATCATCTATTCCACCTTCGCTGCCGAGGGTGGCGAAATCCCCTGCATGGTTCTGGCAGCAAGTGAATCGATGGATCAACCCAAGAGCGCATTTCAGAGACCTCGTGCGATCAATCGTCAAATATCAAAGGGTGACATCTTGTTATTAGAGCTTGGGGCACGAGATCCCCACGGGTATGAAGCACAAACTGGCAAACCTATAACCTTTGGGCCACCGAACGCCCATTATCAAGAGATGCTAGACGTCTGTTTTGATGCCTATGAGGCGATAGTCGATGTCCTAAAACCAGGATGCTGTGCCCGAGATATAAGAGAAGCGGGTCAAGTTATTATCGACAGGGGTTACACAGTTGTTGCCCCTCTAGTCCATGGGGTTTTCAATCCACTCGATGCAGGTCCATTTGTAGGTACTTCACATAGACCGGATAAGGACGTTATTTTGGAACCTAATATGGCGTGTTGTGTCGAGATACATCCTTGCAGCGAAGATATAAGAGCCGGGGTTTTTATGGGCGACACCTATTTGATCACTGACACTGGTGCTCGATCGCTTAACAAATTACCCCCAAGAATTTATGAGGTTGAATAATGGCTAAAGAAGAATTGGAATTTCATATTCCAACTGTCCCTTGGAGACCTGCCGGAGGGACAGTTGAGGGAATTGAAGAACAGATCATCTCCCATGACGAGGATTCTGGTAGTTATACACGCCTCTGCCGATTTGCTCCCGGAGCGGATAGTTCTCCCAATGGAACTTTGGTCCATGATTTTTGGGAAGAGGTGTACATCATTTCTGGGGACTTGACCGACACTCGTCTCGGAGAAACATTTCGTGCAGGTATGTACGCTTGTCGACCGCCAGGAATGCCACATGGCCCCTGGACTTCTGAAGAGGGTGTTCTCATGGTGGAATTTCGTTACGGATTCCCGAGTTAGCTGTTATGGAGTTTACAGTTGAGGGAGAGCCGCTTCGCTTTGCAGCGGAAGCAGTCATAGTGGCTGGTTACACCGGTCGAGAAAGAGCGACTGTCGAATCTCATATCTCTGAATTGGCTGAGCAGGGAATTGCGCCTCCGTCCTCCATCCCTGCCTTTTTTTCTATGCCAACCAATTCGGCAGCCATTGTGGATGAGGTAGAGGTTTTTCATAAGGAAACCTCAGGAGAAGTTGAGGTGGTCTTAGTCGTTGATGGAAGCGATATTTATTTAGGTATCGGTTCGGATCACACAGACCGTCGTGCTGAGAGATTAGATATTGGATTGTCCAAGCAGGTGTGTCGAAAACCGTTAGGACCGGACTTGTGGCCGTTGGATACAGTTCGTGATCGGTGGGACACTCTTGTCCTTTCAAGTGAGATAACCACAGAGGGAAATACGTGCCAGTATCAGTCAGGTGTGGCTGGGGCGAATCTGTCACCTCAAGAACTTCTCAAGATGATTCCTTTTCGCCAACGTCCCGAAAGGTTCGTAGTTTTTACGGGAACTATTCCGGTGATCGGTGGTATTCGCCATGCAGATCGTTTTGAAGCCACTATCAGTGATTCACTTATGGGTGATTCCCTTACTTTGGGTTATGAGATACGGGTGTGTGACTCGTTGGCCAATGGTGAATGACCGTGGCTTCGTCATGGAATCTGGAGAGTGTGGTCGGCAAAACCGAATATGTTGGTGATATACACTTTTCGGGCGAATTATCTCTCGTTCTCGTCAGGTCAACTATCGCTCGTGGCCGTATAACAGATGTGGACGTTTCTGCTACTACTGGAATGGCCGGGGTTAAAGGCATTTATACGGCGGCCGATCTGATTTCTGAGTTTGGTTCTGTTCCGCAAATTCGAGCTCGGTTGAGCGGAGGATTGGATCCGGATGACTTGCGGCTTCAACCGGTTCTCGCTAGTGACGAGGTCCGGTATGTCGGAGAACCTATTGCCATAGTTGTGGCCGAGTCACATGAACAAGCATTAGATGCGGCGGAACGAGTTTTGGTTGACATCGATTCTTCGCCTTCTGCTTTTGATATAGCTCGAGGGGAAACCTTTGCTGTGTATGAGGGGATAGAGGGTGATCCACAAAAGATTTTTTTGGAAGCACCAGTAGTTATCGAAAGGGAAATATCGATTGGACGGCAGTGCCCTTCTCCACTTGAACCTCGGGGGATTGTTGTGAATCCGGACCAAGAGACGGGCCGGATGGATATTTGGGGGTGGACAAAAGTTCCACACTGGAACAGGACAGAGCTTGCTCGCCAGTTGGGAATCTCCGTTGAATCAATTCGAGTCCGAGAAACTGCTGTAGGAGGGGCTTTCGGTTCCCGGGGCGAGTACTACCCAGAGGACTTTCTCGTACCATGGGTGTCGCTAGGCCTTGGTGCTCCCGTCCGATGGATCGAAGGGCGTTCTGAACACTTTCTTGCATCTAACCATGGCAGGGGGCAGGTTCACTGTGCCGCCATCGCTGGTGACCTTGAGGGTAATATTCTCGCACTCAGAACTGATTTTCGAGCAGATCTCGGTGCTTATGTTCGGACTAGTGGGGTAGTCGCGCCGAGGATGACCGCAACGATGTTTGCCGGTCCATACAATATTGATAATGTCTCCGCCCGGTGTGAGCTGGTCCATACTGACCGAACACCGACAGGTACGTATAGAGGCCCAGGGCGAGTTGAATCTTGTTTTGTTCGCGAAAGGCTGGTTGACTTTTATGCAGACGCTATCGGATGGGATTCTTTAGAGGTACGGAAAAAGAATCTCATTACTCAGGACGATCTTCCGATTCGTCGACAACCACTTACCCGGGGGCCTTCGCTTGAAATCGAAGAAGCACACTTCGAAACTCTCTTAGAGCAAGTTCGCAGTTGTTTGGATAGAGAATCGGTTGAGCGTCGCCGTAATAGTGGCGAGAAGATAGGCATCGGGGTTTCGTGTTTTCTTGAAAGGTCCGGTCTCGGTCCTTGGGAGTGGGGCTCAGTCAATATGACTGGGGGAGGCAAAGTGAAAGTCCATTCCGGTAGCACTTCTGCAGGACAAGGGCTTTATGAAACTCTTGAAACCATAGTGGCTCAGACCTTAGAAATAGATCGAGAGAATGTGAAGTGTCAGAGAATGGACACAGACGTTTGCTCGGAAGGAATTGGCACTTTTGCTAGTAGATCAACTGTTATGGCTGGGAATGCCGTTCACCTGGCTGCGCTCAACTTAATCGAAAAGGCCAAACAGATTGTGGCGATTAATAGCGATATTCCGATTTCAGACTTGAGGTTTTGTGGTGGAGGCATATATTCAGCCGGGGGTAGTTTGGTAGCGACACTTGCGGAAATTTCAGGGAACCAAAAAGATTTTTGTTTAGGGGCCGAAGCGAAATTTGAGAGCTCGAAGGTATGTACAGATTTTGGCGCGAATATGGCTCAGGTACGGGTGGATGAAGAAACTGGGGAAATCAAAGTTGAGCGACTAATTTTAGGATTCGACGTAGGTCCGTGTGTCAATGAGCACAACGTCATTGGGCAATTACAAGGTGGAGCCGTTCAGGCGGTTGGCGGGGCACTCTTTGAGGAAATGAGCTACGACGATCAGGGTTCCCCAACGGTCACCTCTTTCCTCGAATATGGAATTCCGAGTTCGGCAGATTCTCCTGAAATCACCGTTGTATTGGACAAAGAACATCCCAGCAAACTCAACCCGCTGGGATTGCGTGGCTGTGGAGAGGGCGGAATCACAGGTTCCTATGCGGCGATCGCAAATGCGGTTGCAAATGCTCTGGATAATCCAGACTTAGTCACACATCTCCCGATCCGTCCAGAGTCGATCGCCCAGGTATCAAGAATTGATTAAAAGTGATCAGTCAGGATTTGTGCGTCAGGATTCCAAGCCGAGACGGGAAGCCAAACCGATTCGCTGAAGCTTCCCTGTTGGACCCTTTGGGAGTTCGTCGAGAAATAGTATTTGTTTTGGAACTTTGAAAGCTGCGAGATGTTCTGCGACGTGATCGCGGAGGTCGCGTTCAGATAATGATGAGTTTGGTGAGAGTACGACTGCCGCTGCCACATCTTCTCCAAGTTTCGTATGCGGGATTGCGAAAGTGACGGCTTGCGTTACTTGCTCGTGTTTTAGAAGTATGGAATCAACTTCGAGGGGTGAGATCTTTTCTCCACCTCGGTTTATCTGCTCTTTAAGACGTCCTGTCAAGAAAACGTAACCGTCTGAATCTATATATCCCTCGTCGCCTGTGCGAAACCAGCCAGAGGCAAAGGATTCGCAGTTTGCTTGCTCATTGTTTTCGTATCCATCGATAACACTTGGACCTTTGATTGCGACCTCTCCACGTTCGTAAGAGTTCATTTGGTCTTCGTCTTCGCTAAGAATGCATAGATCTATTCCCGTTGGCAGACCTACAGAGCCAGGTTTACTTTCCCTGGGCGGAAGTGGATTGCTGCACATTTGATGTGCCGCCTCGGTCATTCCGTATGCCTCGATTACTGGAACTTCGAAGAGTTCACTCAGCTCGCTCAATACAGGTGTAGGAAGAGATGCAGATGAGGATCTGACAAATCTCAGACTGCTACTTGATGCGTTCTTGCGATACGAAGAGGAGCGGGCTATCACCATTTGGTGCATTGTTGGAACAGCGGTGTAATACGTTGGCAGGAAGCTATCAAGTTGCGTGAAGAATTTGAAGGCATCGAATCCTTCAGTTGCTACGACAGAACCCCCGGCTGCAAGGGGCGCCAATAGTCCTGCAAGAAGTCCGTGGATATGGAAAAGTGGCATGACATTCAATGACCGGTCGGCATTTGTGAGAGCTAGAGAATCGGCAATGTTGTTTGCAGACTGAACAAGTTGTCGTTGTTTGAGTGGTACCAGTTTTGGTCGTGAAGTAGTCCCAGAGGTATGGAGAATCAATGCAGCGTCATCTTCAGATGGTTGACTTTTGGAATTACTTTTTGTGGTTGCCTTTGCAGCCAAGGTGAGGCCACCTGGGCTGCCGTCAAGTGTCAGGTGTGTAATTGATCCGTCCAAGTTTGGGAGGTTACTGTTATCGCCAGGTTCGGTTATCAGCGCACTGGCATTGAGATCGTCGAGGTAGAATTCAATTTCCGCAGCACGGTATTTCGGATTTAGAGGTGCTGCACATGCTGTGATTGCCACAGCCAGAAATGTGATCGCCATATGCGGCCCATTTGGAAGGATGATTCCAACGCGGTCGGGAGCGCCGATACCTAGCAGACGAAGTTGGTCAGACAGTCGAAAGACCTCTTCTCGCAACTGCGCATAGGTTAGGGTCGTTGCGTCGGGCATTAGCAGTGCTGTTGCGTTGTCGGAAGCGCTAAACAAAAGGTTTTTAATTAGCGCTTCTTCTGTGCTGTTCTGGGAATCTTCGTTGTTTGTCATTTTTCGGCCTTTGCAATCTGTTCGTCGAGGAGTGAAACCATTGTGCAGACAGCAGAAATAAGGGGAGTCGCTACACCGGTCATTTCACCTAATTCAACGAAGACACGGACTAATGGATCTATTTCCATACGGCGTCCAGCTTCGGCGTCTTGGAGCATCGATGTTTTGTGATGACCTACTTCTTCTGCTCCCGCAATTCGCTGATCAATACTGATCCTTATCTTGATACCTAGAGCCAGAGCTATTGCTAGTGCTTCCTCCATAATAGAAGCGCATAGTTGGCGCGTCTCCGAGTCTTCACATATTTCACGCAAAGTAGATCCAGTGAGAGCACTAATTGGATTAAAAGCGAGATTACCCCAAGCCTTGAGCCAGATATGCGATCGAATATCGCTTAGAACACGTGAACGAAATCCTGCATGCGAAAGCGTTTCTGCCAGTAGGCGCGCTCGATCTGACTTGGATCCATCCGGTTCGCCGACAGGCAGTCGATCACCCTCAATATGGCGGATAACACCTGGAGAATCTCGGGTAGCTGCCGGAAAAACGATACTCCCAACAATCTGGTCGGAGGGAATAATTTCTTCAATAATTCCGTTTGGATCAAGCGAGTTGAGACGCTGACCGTCATACCGGCCGCCTTCCTTATGGAAGTACCACCAAGGAATACCATTTTGCATTGGGACAATAGTTGTTTCGGATGTCCAGAGATTAGGGAGCTGGTCAGCGATTCCCAGGATTTGGTGAGCTTTCATTGCGAGAAAAACGATGTCTGGTTGAGTTGGAATTACGAAATTGTCCGAGCAGTGAGTCGGTTTAGCTGACAAGATCGAATCGTCTGTTTCTCGGACAGTTAATCCGTCTCTTTGAATCGTATGCAGAGTTTCACCTCTAGCGATGACAGTGACTTCATGGCCGCTTTTCAGTAGGCGGGCTGCGACGAGACCACCAATAGCTCCAGCTCCTACAACGCAGATTTGCATATCATTGAGTCAGGTTCACGGAAAGTATATTTAAAATGGGCGACAGCGATAGGGAGAGAATATCTCAGGTTTCCGAAACTGCGCATCCGAAGTTCGTGATAGTTCACTTTAAGAGTTAATTATTGGTTCTGCATTTGGTCAAACCGGTAAAGATTCATCCAATTGATCGTGAATTTTACGGCAAATATCATCACAGGTGAAGGTTTGATAGAGCTATTGTGCACAGCTCTCGTAGACCTCGGACAGGTTTCGTAGATTCGATAGGACTAAGTTGATGTGCCATGGCGAAAGACAGATCGGTGGAACAGCCCCAAGAAGGCGAGTGGACATTGCCGGCTCCTAAAGTGGATGAGACATCTGAGAATGGTGTTACGGGTCGAGACCTGTTGATTCGGCAGCCAGGCTCTAGTTTCGCTGTGGCGTCTTTGACGCTAGGGATTTGCGGAGTTGGCTTTGGTTTGCTTCCCATTCTTTTTCCGGTTGCAGCTATTTTTGGACTCTTAGCTTTAGTCTACGGCTTGATTGGCCGCCGCCCAGGTCGAGACGGTCGTCGGTTGGCGACTACCGGAATCATATTAGGAGTGTTGTCACTGGTTGTGGCTGTAGCCGGTGGGCTTCTTGTTCTCAGGACTGTCGACTGGGCGCGATCAGAGTTTGCCGACCTCGAAAAAGAGGTTGACAAGCTGGTTGATGAGGTCGAGGACAAAATTCGTGAGCAGGTCGAGAACATTGAGGAGGAGATTCGTACTGAAATTGATTCGATCGTTGGCAGTGTTGAGGCCCGTGTAGTTAGCTCAGTCGAGAAGGAAGTAGATGGTGTGGCGGGACAAGTCAAAGCAGAGGTGGAGGATCAGGTCGCCACAATTACCGATGAGGTAAAGAGCCAGGTCGCGACCGTTACCGATGAGGTAAAGAGCCAGGTTGAGAGCGTTACCGGTGACATTACTGCCGAGCTTCAGACTCATTTTGATGAGTTCCGTTTAGAAATTGAGGATTTAAGAGGCCGGGTTGATGCCTTGAGATGAGAGTACCGAGTATCAAGGGTCTGGTATTTGGAACTCTCGGTTGGGTCTGGTCGGCCAAAATAGTGAGATGATTCGCTTATGAGCGAAATGTCACGTCATACAGGATTTCACCATGTCGCCTATGCGTGCAGGGATGTGGAAGCTACTCGGCACTTCTATGAAGACCTATTAGGTATGCCACTTGTTCACGCTGAGATCAAGGGCAGCGAAGACGGATCGTTTCGTCACCTATTTTTCGACGTTGGTGATGGAACGTGCATCGCATTTTTTGAAGTCAATTGCGTTGGCGAATTAGAAGATTATTCCACCGAAGTCTCAACTGGGAACGGTCTTCCAGTTTGGGTGAACCACGTTGCCTTCAGAGCTGATCAAGAGAGGGCTCGTTTGATCGAGAAGCGTCTCGGCACAGAGAATGTCGTACCTCTTATGGAAGTTGATCACGGTTGGTGTGTTTCTCTTTATTACTTAGACCCGAACGGCATTATGATCGAATTCTGCCGTGACACAACAGGGTTTTCGAAGGATTCACAAGAGGCGGTTGAACGCCTTAATTCAGAAGAAAATACCGATGATTCGGAGTTTATTAGACCTTTAAATCCCGCGGGTTTACGTGGCTTCGACTTAATGCCGAAACGGGCTTGACATGGCTCGTCTCCGTCAGGTTCATCGAGGAGAGCTTCACCCAGGAGCAGAACCGATTTTCCAACTACTTTTCGGTGATCGAGACCCGGTTGATCAGCCAGGAACCGACACAGGCACACGCGGGGATTGGTGGACAGTTTTTGCCCTTGTCCCTGATGTTTTTGATCATGCATGTGCCGGTATCGGGTTATACAGATCGAGTCGGCGGCTACTCGATCCAGCACTTCGTGAACTCGGCCAGACCAGAGCAGGTTGGAATGTGGGAAGTCGTTTTGTTTACTCGCAGCACTGTAAAGCGTGTCGAACCGTTGGTATTTCTGAGGAGAAGATACGCGCTATTTCTGACTGGAAAGAAAGCGACTGTTTTGAAGCTGTGGAACGTGCAGTATTGGCCTACACAGACCAACTGACACAGGAGTATGGCAACGTTTCTGAAAAATTATTTGCCGAAATTCGTTCCTACCTCTCCGACGAGGAGATTTTGGAATTCACTTACATAGTTTGTACATACGCGATGCATGGTGCCATTAGCCGTGCCCTTCGTCTCGAATTCGACGGAGAGGATCGTCCGTTATCAGAAGTGCCTGGCCCACACGAAAGTCTTTCAATGGAACACACCCAGAACGTTCTCCGATTGGCTTATTCTGAACCGAGGGAGCAGGGCTAGGCACTAGCACATTGATAGGTAATCGGAGAAGAATGGTTCCGATTCTTGAATCGGTTGCTTCGCAAGTTGTTTATAGGGGCTTTTGGGGCCTATTGTTTCATATATTCCTGTGACTTACGACCTCGATAGGTGGGGGTACTGCGGACATGACTAATAGACGCGCGCCGATTGGCAAGTTGACTAAAGCTGGGCTAGTGACAGCACTTTTTGCTGCTGGCATTATTGTGGCCGCACCTGCGGCCTATGCAGCCGAAGGCACATTGACAGGTTCTGTTGTTGATGACAATGCTGCCGCAATTGGTGGTGGGAGTGTCATACTTTTTGAACCCGAGCCAGGTATTGCCCCTAATGTGACGACTGCGGGGACTGACGGTACTTTCTCGGTATCTGCTGAGCCAGGCCCTTACTACTTAATGGCCTTGCCGCCCAGCGGGTCGGCATTGGCGCCAAGTGCGCCCGTTGACGTAGCGTCCGACTGTGAGGACTGTCCGGCGGTCGTCACGGGTGGTCAAACCGTAGCCGTGGGAGATGCGCTGGCACTGCGTCCCGTGACGGTTCAAGGAACGGTTACAGACGAGAATAACATTGCTATTTCCGACGCATTTATCATCTTCATGAGCGGTGCCTGCATGGGTGGTGGTGGCCCTGGCGATGGCCCTGGCGATGGCGATGGCGAAGGCAGCGGCGGCGGCGGAGGCAGCGTCGGCGGTGATGGCGGCGGCGGTGATGGCGGCGGCGGTGATGGCGGCGGCGGTGATGGCGGCGGCGGTGATGGCGAATGCACCGAGTTCTTCTCCATTAGCGACGCAAATGGCGCATATCGTCTTGGTGCAAGTGCTGGCAGTTATATGGCCTTTGTATACAATCCCAACAATGCGCGCATGACACCTCCTGCAACGGTAAATGTTGTCGATGGTTCGGTGTTGACCTTGGATCTCACCTTCCCCACACCGAATATCACCGGAACTGTTCAGCGGGCGTCAGACAGCACCCCTTACGCCAATGCTTTTATTATGGCTGAACAGTGCGACCAAAGCTTCTACGAAACAATGGGCGACTGCATGATGATGGGCGAAGGCGGCTTTGGAGCAACCGGGGCAGACGGAACTTTCGCGCTCGCACTTACAACAGCTGGGGTTTACAAACTTGTGATTGAACCAGCTTGGGGTGATACGACGGTTGCTGGCTGGTCAGAGACTTTTGTTTTGGCTCAAAACGGTTCGAAGACAACTTGGGGTTCGCCGGCATCTAATGTCATTCAGCTTGTTGCTCCCAATATCACTGGTACAGTCCGCCGTCCTGACACCAACGCTCCAATTTCTGACGTCTGGGTGATGGCGTTACCGATCGGAGAAGGGGGACAAGAGACATGGCCCCCAGCTGCAGAAGGGCCATCTGGAGATAACGGCGCTTATGGGTTTTCTGTCCCAGCTGGGGACTACGTCTTTAGAGCAGAAATACCGTGGTGGGATAACGACCTTGCTGGTTTTATGGCCGTCAAAGAACGGGTCACGGTTGTCGGACCTGGCACACCCCAAACTGTCGACCTAACTCTCGGAATACCGAATGTATCGGGAACGTTTAAATCGGCGGAGGGAACCCCTGTGAAATGGGGTTGGATTGAGGTCTGTCTTGCACCTGGAACCGATTGGCAGCTTCATTGTCAGTTGACGACGGCCGATAGTGGCTGGCCCGGTGGTGAGATTCGCGAGACTGGTGCATTCAGTATTAATCTCCACCCCTACACCCGGAATGAGGAATACGTGCCGGTTGCTGAAACATCAGGTCCGTTCACACTGACCTTCTATCCGGACGAGTTCCAGAATTCGGGTGTTGCAAAAACAACGGTTACTGTCACAATGAATGACACTCCTGCTCTCAATACGTCTGTCTCTGCGGCAGAAAGTGGTGGTGTAAGTGTCCTCCAAGGGGATGGAACACTGGCAGTAATCGCAGCCGCGCCCAACCTCAGCGGCACCGTTTGGAACCCCGTGACAAACACCGCCTATACGAGTGCGCCGGGATCGTGGGATCGAGGCCACGTTTGCGCCGAGAATCCGACCACTTGGTCGTGGGATTGTGTCGGTGTCAGTGCAGATGGGACATTTGGTATAGCTCTTGATGATGGCAGCTACACGATCCATGTAGAACCTGCGTGGGGGACTTCAACCGTTTCTGCTGTGTCGTTCAGCGCGACCGTGTCCGGTGGAACCGTAACCGCAACAGGGGCTGCTGCAAGCCAGTCTGCAGCGGGTGCGGCAGTGACCGTAACCCTTGGTGAACCCAATTTCAAAGGGACTGTGAAGACCGGTGCAGGGGCTGGACTTGGTGACGGTCATATAGAGATCATGAAGGCTCAAACCGATTCTCATGGAACATGGTATGAATGGGTGAATTGGGCGCACATCGCCGACAACGGCGTGTTTGCCCAGAAGGTTGAGGACGGCACCTATAAAGTTCAAGCGAATCCAGGCTGGAATATGAGCGGCTATGCGTCGACCGAGGCAAATATCACCATTTCAGGTACGACCCTGACTTGCAACAGTGGGTGCACCATTGAAGATGGTTCTATAGTCATGACGTGGGGTTCCCCTAACTTCTCTGGTGTTGTCATGAACCCCAGTACCTCGGCAGGTGATCCTGAAGCCCAGCTTGAAATTTTCAAGAAAGTTGATGGGTCAGATCCACCAGATGGAGACGTTACCGATCCCGAAGACTGGGATATGTGGGAAGCCTGGGCGATGGGTAGTCGAACAGGTACTTTCGGTGTGCGACTTGACGGGGGTGCATCTGGAGAGACTTACACGATCAAGGTTATGCCCGGCTGGCGAACTACCGGTCTTTCTTCTTCCAGCTACACGGTTGTGGTCGCGGCGAACGATTCGGTCACCTCGGTGACAGGTTCCGGTGGCGCCGTTAGTCCAGGAGAAGATGGCAGTTACAGCCTCGTGTTGTCGACACCTAATGTGTCAGGCTCGGTTGTTAAAGCAGATGGCACAACCGCGGCGATTGATGCACATATCGACATTCAAAAATGGAATGACGGATCCTCGCCCCCAGATGGTGATTTCGTTGACCCAGAGGACTACACGCAGTGGGAAGATTGGTCTCATTCACGACCGAAGGTCCAAGGCGAAACGACTACAGCGGCTTATGGTGTGTCACTCAGTGAGGGCACATACGAGGTT
>Ga0310344_10001184_pt1 | contig 20081 bp, 17 predicted proteins | sample HC15DNA20200_MG_FD_203801 | JGI IMG/M metagenome (GOLD analysis project Ga0310344, IMG submission 203801) | Marine microbial communities from station ALOHA, North Pacific Subtropical Gyre - HC15-DNA-20-200_MG | ecosystem: Environmental > Aquatic > Marine > Oceanic | place: Pacific Ocean: North... | reverse complement strand
GCTCTTATTTTGTATGGCCTGATCACAGTTTGCACCTTTTTTCTATACTTTACTGTAGTGTCATTGGCAGGTGCTGTATACTTGGCTCAGGTAGGATATATAACTACTTTAATGGGTTTGGGTTGGGGAGCCTGGTTTTATGGTGAAAAACCCAGTGGCTGGATATGGTTAGCTGTTTTATTAGTTTTTGCAGGATTGGCCCTACTTAATCTAGGTAAAAAAGACAAAAAATAATTTATAATGTTTTTAAAAATTGAACTAAATAGAAAATGTGTTTTCGATGTATGAAGGCCCGATAATCGATACCCATCATCATTTATGGGAGGTAAAAAACTATCCATGGTTGCTTGCCCCTGAGACACCTAAAATATTTGGAAACTCATATGAGATGTTACGTAATGACTATTTAATTGATGATTTATTAACAGATTTTGGTAAAAATAATGTAGTTAGCTCAGTACATGTTCAAGCACACTATGATCCTTCTAATCCTGTGGGTGAAACCGAATGGTTGCAGTCAGTAGCAGATCAACATGGTTTTCCCCATGCTATTGCAGGATATGCAGATCTAACTGATCCAGAGGTAGAAAAGTTAATTTCAGCTCATTGTGCTTTTGATAACTTCCGTGCCATTCGACACGTGGTTTATTGGCAGGCTGATCATCCCAGTCGACAAGTTGTTGATCGCCCAGATTTCTGTCTTAGTAAAGAGTATCGTAGAGGTGTAAGCACGCTAGGTGATTATGGCGTAAGTCTTGAGCTACAAGGTTTTTCTAATCAATTTAGTTATTTTTCAGAACTTATAGGGGATAATCCAGGAGTTAGTTTCTGTTTAGTTCATGCCGGCTTGCTAACTGATGATGACGAAAAAGTATTTAACGAATGGCATAAGGCGCTTACTAATCTTGTGGAACACAAAAACATATTTGTTAAATGTTCAGGTGTTAATCTTTTCAGTAAAGAGAATAAGTTACGAAATCAGTCAGATATATCAAGGCAATACAATACGTTAATAGATTTATTTGGAAGTTCCCGATGTTTTTTTGGTAGTAATTTTCCCGTAGAAAAACTAAAAACTGGTTATGATTTTTTGATTGATACATGCAAAAAAACTCTGGAGTTTCGTCCTGAATCTGATCAAAAAAACTTTTTTTATAATACTGCGAAAAGGTTTTATAGATTGTAAGTTCTAATTTGATTTACTAAGCCTCACTTATGAAATCTAGTTCAGCTAAGCGCTTTTTGGCTGTTTTAAGATCAGCTGCACTAGCCTTAAGAAAAGGGGGTCTAACATTGGCCCAACCTGAATCACTGTGAAGATCAGCAAAAAACGATTTCATAGCAGGTATTGGCGCCATACCAGAAAAAGCTTTTCTTAGTTTGCTTAGATGATTTTGCTGGTCTTTAGAACTTTCATTCTTCCAATTATCATAAAGTTTTTTTGCATAAGGGGCAGTTACGTTTACTGTGGCAGAAATACAACCAACTCCCCCAAGGTGCAATGAAGGTAAAAGAAACTCCTCACTGCCCGGGAACAAGCGAAAATTGGACAACTGTGAAAGTATTTTTTTCATTCGTGGCCAGTCCCCTGAGCTATCTTTCATTCCTACTATAGTATTTGGAAAAGCATCATGGAGTCTGGCTACTAATTCTAATGAAAGATCGAAGCCCACCTGCTGAGGAAAATTATATAAGTATACTTTTAGGGATTCGTGGCCGACTCTTTCTATGATATTCGAGTAAGCAGCAAAAAGTCCGTCATCGCTGGGCTCTTTATAGTAGAAAGGAGGCAACATAAGTACTCCTCCAGCCCCGTTAGCAACCGCCCTTTTAGTCAAATTTATAGTATCGATAAGAGCACAACATCCCACACCAGCAATTAATTGATTCCCGCTGATGCCAGCATCGGCCAATGCATCTAAAATAGATAGACGCTCGTCAACACTTAAAGAGTTCGCTTCTCCCGTCGTCCCCAGAGGAGCTACACCATCACAGCCGTTTAATAAAAGCCATCGATTATGCTTTATGATCTTACTTAAGTTGGGCGTCAAATCGTCGTTCATCGGGGTTAATGAGGCTGCAAAAACTCCGGTTGGTTTTGAATTATCTGTCATATAAATCACTTTCAAAAAAATGTTAAAATACCAATTATGGATACGTTTACTAACGCTTCATTCATTTTATCTTTTGTGGCCTAAGTTTTTTCGAAGTTCTGAATTGATCCAGTCAACCACATGATCTTCTAGATCTTCGACTTTGTCCTCATTTATTGCTTTATTTCTCACGGAAATGCCTGCCTCATGAACTGTATTCTTATTTCCTGAAACCAGTGGATGCCACCAGTAAAGACTTTTTCCATTAGCCAACAAACGATAAGCACACGATTCGGGCATCCATCTTAATTCACCAGCATTTTCAGGATTTAGTTCAATACAGTCAGAAACATTATTGGTTCTATTTTTATAATCGGTGCAGCTACAAGATTCTATATCAAGGTAACGACAAGATACATTTGTTAGGGCTATTTCCTTTGTGTCTATGTCTTCGAGCTTATTAAGGCAGCATTGGCCACAGCGATCGCACAATGACTCCCATTCTGCCTTATTCATATCTTCAAGCTTTTTTTCTTTCCAGAATGGCTTTTTATGCATTAAATTTTCATAGTAGAATTATGGATTAGCTAAAACTAAACAAATTAAGAAGTTAGAGTATAACTTTGCTTAAAGTTCGACAAATTTAAAATCGCACGAGAATTTAAGAACTATTTAACTTTATTTAAATATAAGCTACTAAGATTACCATAAGAAAATGGCAAAGACCTGTTACGGTCTCCAGATTAAACATGTTTAAAAAAAGTATATATTTATTCGTTTCACTCGCTTTTTTTATAAGCCCCATTTGGGCTGCGACTGAGATATTCAAAGAAGATCCTTTGATAGTAGCGGTCTATGAAAATAGGCCAGATGACGTAAGGGATTTATTGGTGCGGCGTGCTTCAACATCTCGAACTGATGATGATGGCAAGACTGCTTTGATATGGGGTTGTATCCAGGGATCTTATGAGGCCATAAGCGTACTTTTAGAATTTCAAACTAGAACCGATATCTTCGATGACCTAGGAAATGGAGCTATGTATTACGCTGCAGGGAATGGGCACTACGAAGTCGTCGAACTTCTTCTGCATGCAAAAGTAAGCATAGACGCAGAAAACCTTGATGGTCGTACTCCGATAATGCATGCGTCAGAAAAAGGTAAGGTTGACGTGGTTAAGCTATTAATTGATCACGGAGCAGATATTAGTCATACAGACTTTACAGGTCGGTCAGTATTAGATTTAGCTCGGAATAGTCGTTCAAAACATTTAGTTAAATTACTCGAATCTATGGGCGCGAACTAATAACCTGGAGAACAATATCTATCTTATTTAATTAGTTTAGCGCTTAAGCAAAGCTAACATTGCTGTATGATCAGGAACTAGAAGACTTTCTGAGGTCGTGTGATGATTAATATGAAAGACTGCCCATACTCCATCAGGATTACTTTCTGAGGGGCCGAAATGGTCTAAGCGAGTTACGGAGCAATTATCGATCTGGCACCCCAAGGCAATTTCAGGGTCAAGATTTAAAGCGTGTCCAACGGCTGCACGAATTACTCCCCCGTGACCAACAGAAATAATATCTTTTCCGGAATATAGATTATTTAGCTTTTCGATCGTATTAGAAACTCGTTTTGTTAAATCCTCAAAACTTTCCCCATCTGGAGCTTTGGTATAGGCGTTTGCTAACCAAAATAAGTGTTTAGGCTGTTGTTCTGCATATACTTCTTCGCGTTTTCTGCCTTGCCAACTGCCAAAATTTTGTTCGGCAAGGTTTTTTTCTACGAGCGCCTCAGGCAAAGTTAGCCCTGCAGATCTAATAGCGGCAGCAGTTTGCAGGGTGCGCTGCAAATGGCTCGTAACCAATACGGCATCGTTTGGTAAAAAATTTGCTAAAGCATTATAAGTTGGTGGATCATTTACATTTGCTGGAGGATCAGTATTTCCATAGATCCGGCCATCCGTTGAAGTTACAGGGGCGTGACGAACCCACCACCAGCGAGTACGTATGCTCATACTATTTTCCCCATTATTACGGCGCTTGCAATAACCAGTGTGGCGGTTTCAGCTGCCTGTTGCGTTCCCCCTAGTACTTCTTCTGTGTAACCCTCGATTTTTCTTAATGATAGCCAACCAACTGCGAATGAAGCCAAACCACCTGCAGCTAAAATTATTATTAACCCTCCACCAGCTGGAGTGAGTAATAAAAGAGTAGATAATAGGCAACCCAGGGCTAAACTTTTCCACGTTTCGCCTTCGCTTGGCATTATCCCAGAAATTAAGTTTTCTTTGTGATCCATAATTGGAAGCCACCTCATTATAGAAGCAAACATAGAACGGCTCCAACAGTTGGCAGCGATTAAAGCTGCTGCTGCTGCGCCTATATCAACATGCGCAATACTTGCAACAGTAGCTATTCTAGTCACCGTCATAATAGCCAGACACAATACGCCATAAGGCCTTAGCCGATCTCTTCTCTCCACTTCTAAATTATTTTCCACAAGATCACTATTGCTAAGCTCATCCGCTAAAAAACCTAGTTCTTTCTCATGTTTGGCGCGGGTCAGCCAAATAACAAAGCCTATGGATATAATTGCTGATACGGCAGCGGGAATACCTACCCAGGTTAAAGCAAAAAGTGCTATAGCGCCTAAACCGCCTATTCCAAATCCAACAACAGGAAACAACCAAATGACTTCCGCTAAAGAAGCGGAGTCCAGATCTTCCGTTTCGTGTTTACCCTCTATTTTTCTTTTGGTTAAATAAGAGGTGGCTATTTGTAGCTTATCAATCATATTTTAGATCTTAATGTATTTTTTAAGATAAGACGGTGTTTACTTTCAATAGTTTGTTATAGGACAAATAAATATACCTCGGAATAAACAACTAGCATATTAGTCTGTAAAGAAAATGACCAATACTGATAATCAATATACATCAATTAATTCAAAATCATCTAGCTTCAAAGAGATACAAAATCTTTTATTAAACATACCAGGCCCTGACCTTGAGGCTAATTCTAAAGCCGTATCTCACGAAGAAAAACTTTACAAGCCAGTTGGAGCTTTAGGAAGACTAGAAACAATTTCTCAATGGGTTTGCAAGTGGCAGGGTAGATATCCGCCAAGATTAGAGCGCCCTAGAATCTGCGTTTTTGTAGGGAACAATGGAGTGATGAAAGGTGATTTTTTGTCTCTTCCAACCGAAGTAACTAAACAGAGAGTAAGTAATTTTATTAACGGAGGCGCAGCAGCGAATCAACTGGCTGAAATGGTGGATGCAGAGCTAAGAGTCTATGAAATGGCCCTTGAAGAGCCAACAAGAGATTTTACTTTAGGCCCTGCTATGCAAGAGGACGAATGTGTTCGGGCAATAAGTTACGGTATGACAGCAGTTGATGATGGTTTAGAGCTATTGGCGTTAGGCGATTTGGGTATTACTAGTAATGCCTCGGCAGCGACTATTTGCTACGCTTTAATTGGTGGGAACGTCAAAGACTGGGTATGGTCTAACACACTTTATGAAAACACTAATATTGCTAGGAAAAGCAAAATAATTATATCCGGATGTAATACAAACGAAAAAGCTATGCTGGACCCACTGAGTATTTTGCGTTGTGTTGGTGGACAAGAAATTTCAGCTATTCTAGGCGCTATAATAGCAGCTCGTTTTGCTAGAACTCCTGTTTTGTTAGATGGATATGCTAGTTTGGCGGCGGCTTTAATACTTTTTAAATTAAGTCCTGAGTTGATTGACCATTGTCTGGTGTCTCACTGCAGTAATGGAACTCCAATGGAAAAAGTATCAAATAAATTAGGGAAAGAGCCACTGTTAAAACTTAATATTTCTCTTGGCGAAGCAACTGGAGCAGTCCTGGCTATAAATATAGTTCGTGCTGCTTTAGTCTGTCACAACGAATTACCAGAAGTGGATGAGGGTTTTGGGGTCTCATGAAAATATGAACGAGGTTAAAACTAAAGAATATGCCCACGATCAGGCACCAAACGTTAACACTTCGGGCTGGTTTCTTGGTGCTGGTGGAAGGGTACGATTAAGAGCTCTCACAAGAATTCGATGGGTCGCAATTATTGGACAGTTAGTGGCTTTGTTCTTGGTAAGATTTGGTCTTGATTGGCCTTTGCCTATGACGTCAGCCTTGGTGGTTGTGTCTCTTTCTGTAATTTTAAATTTAATAATGACCATTAGAAGGCCAGTACAGGGTATTGTGAAAGAGTGGGAGGCTGCGGCCTATCTAGCGTTTGATACCCTGCAACTAGCATTATTACTTTACTTAACTGGAGGTTTAACAAATCCTTTTGCACTTTTGTTTTTAGGCCCGGTAACGGTTTCTGCAACAGTTTTAACTAGAAGAGCAACTACTATGCTTTGTGGATTAGTTATTATGCTTGCAACTGCTCTCGTTTTTAGACATATGCCGTTACCTTGGTCGGATCTGGGCCTAGAACTACCCAGTTTATATGTATGGGGTTTGTGGGCGGCTGTTATAATTGGAACCTTATTTCTTGCAGTTTATGCAGGGAGTTTAGCCGCCGAGAGCCGCAGAATGTCTAATGCTCTGTCAGAAACACAGCTATCACTTGCTAGAGAACAACAAATCTCTGCTGTTGGCGGCCTAGCTGCTGCTGCTGCTCATGAACTTGGCAGTCCACTTTCTACTATATTGGTCACAGCAACAGAACTTAGCAAAGAAGTAGATGAAAACAGTCCTCTCTCCGATGATATAAAGATTCTCAGTACTGAGGCAGTTCGGTGTAAAGAGATATTAGCAGGTTTATTGATACAGCCTTCTTCTGATGATTCTGGGGTTATTTTTTCTCATATCCAGTTATCAGGGTTAGTTCGTTCTGCAGCAGAAAGACACAGACTTCCTGATATTGATTTACAAATTAAATCTGATAGCAAAAGTAGTGCGATAGAACCAGTTTTAGAAAATAGCCCCGAGTTTTTACACGGATTAGGTAATATAGTTCAAAACGCTTTTCAATTTGCTCAAAGCTCTGTGTCTATTGATGTTAAATGGAGTTTGGAATCAATTGATATAGAGGTAAAAGATGACGGTCCTGGATTTGCCCCGGCGGTTCTTGATAGAATAGGGGAACCTTATATATCTAGTCGAGCTGGTGATCATTTAGGACTCGGACTATTTATAGCGCAGTCTTTACTACAAAGAACCGGTGGTCGTATGAATGTTACCAACATTAGAGATGAGGCTGGTAATGTGTTTGGAGGACAAGTGATTATAAATTGGTCAAGAGAAAGTCTTGATATTAGGGCACAGTCAATGTAATCGGTTAGTAATCATGAATAAAATAAAGCCTGATATGATCGAAAATACTTTATCTTCATCTGATATGAGTCTTTTGATTGTTGACGATGAAAAAAACCTACGCAACCAATTAGCTAAAGCAATGGAAAGACGTGGTTTTATAGTAACAACGGCTGAGAGCGTTGCCGAAGGCAAACATCTTGCCATCTCTAAGGGCCCTAAATATGCGGTTGTCGATTTAAGGCTAGGAGATGGAAGTGGTTTAGAGGTAGTAGAAGTACTTCGCAAAAGCCGAGAAGATATCCGAGTGATTGTCTTAACCGGCTATGGTAACATTGCTACTGCAGTGAGTGCTGTTAAAGCTGGAGCCATAGACTATCTTCCTAAACCAGCTGACGCGGATCAAGTTGCTGCAGCACTACTGAGCAATACTGGAGAAATGCCCCCTCCTCCGGAACGCCCGATGTCTGCTGATCGTGTGAGATGGGAACATATACAGCGTGTTTATGAACAATGTAATAGAAATGTTTCTGAGACCGCACGGAGACTTAATATGCATAGACGCACTCTACAAAGGATTTTGGCGAAACATGCGCCAAGGGAATAGTTTGGGGTATTAATAAGATGAAGCTAGATCTTTTTAAAAAGCATAACCCAAGTCATTTCATAAGCTTTATTGGCGTTTTAGCTAAACTCAATTACTCATAGTAAACATCTCATGAACACTAAAAAAAGGATTGATGACTGGTTGCCGTTGTTTAATAGGGCTAACATTTTGTGTGTTGGTGATGTTATGTTGGATCAGTACGTCTATGGAGAAGTTGACCGAGTGTCTCCAGAGGCACCCATTCCAGTACTTAATGTAGGCAAAAAGGAACGAGCCATTGGTGGAGCGGGAAACGTGGTTTGCAATATCGCCAGTTTGGGAAGTGTTGGCCATTTGCTAGCAGAGGTCGGTCATGATGAGGCTGGTGAAGAAATCGGCCGTCTTCTAAAAATGAACCAGAAAGTAGTTCCAAAACTATTAATCAATTCAGGGAAACCTACTACGCAGAAAACTCGATTTATCGCAGATGGTCAGCAATTATTAAGGTCCGATGAAGAGTCAATAAATGGGCTTACTGAGTCCATTTCGGATAAAATTATTACAGAATTTAAGTCTATTTTAGACAACAACACACTGGGTGCCATTGTGTTGTCTGACTACGGTAAAGGGGTTTTAACTGATTATGTGATTACTGAAATCATATCTATTTCAAGATTAGCCAAAATCCCGGTTATTGTCGATCCGAAAGGAAATAATTTTCTTAAATATACTGGTGCAGATATTTTAACTCCCAATAGGAGGGAATTGGCTGAAGCCACTCAGATGTCTATGAATGACCCTGAGGAAATTGTTGAGGCTTGTAACAAATTAATCGAAATCACAGGTGTTAATAATGTGTTAGTTACTCGTGGCTCAAAGGGTATGTCTTTGATTTCAACGGATGACAAGCCGTTTCATTTACCTGCTTTAGCTAGGGAAATATATGATGTATCTGGGGCTGGTGATACGGTAGTCGCTGTCTTGGCCACAGGTTTGTCTCTAGGAATGACAATTAGAGATGCTGCGACCTTAGCAAATATTGCGGCAGGTTTAGTCGTATCAAAAGTAGGAACAGCCGTTGTTAAAAAATCTGACCTAGAAAGTTCTATAAATTCTCGGAGGAGTGCTTTAAGTAATATTTATGATAAAAAGAATCTAATAGATCAGATTGCTCAATGGCGTTCACAAAATTTAAAAATTGGTTTCACTAACGGTTGTTTTGACGTGATTCATCCTGGGCACATAAGTTTGTTTGATCAGGCTTCTGCACGATGTGATAGATTAGTCATAGGAGTTAATAGTGATTCATCTGTCAAAAGACTAAAAGGGCTAGATAGGCCAATACAAGATGAGATTTCAAGGAGCCAAATTTTGGCTTCACTGGCTAATGTAGATGCAGTTATTATATTTGAAGATGACACTCCTATAGACCTAATACAACTCATTCGCCCTGATGTTTTGATAAAGGGAGCAGATTATAAATTGGAAGAAGTTGTGGGTGCTGAGTTTGTTCAGTCCTATGAAGGAAAAATATTTCTTGCTACTTTGTTGGATGGTTTTTCAACGACTGATATAATTAACCGCCTTTTAAATTAAAAGAATCATTATAATTTATTTTCTATAAACAAAGCGTGAGCAGGAGTGGTACTGATTTAATATCAGAGCTTGTTTTGAATTTTTGCGCGCTGCCATAAAAATTTGTCATTTATACTCAACTCTTCACCTGATAGATCTATTGCTTCTTCAGTACAGAGCCAAGCGATTAATTTAGAAGTTGTTTCAGGCTTCCAGTGATCCTCTTTTTTTATCTGACTTATAGGGTTTACCCCAGAGGCACGAATCTTATCCTGCATCTGAGTATCAACTGTTCCTGGCGCATAACCATAAACTCTTATCTTTTTTGATGGTATTTCAAGAGCTATTGAGCGAGTAAGCATAGATAAACCAGCTTTACTAGCGCAATAGGCACTCCACCCCTCTTGCGGTTTGTTTGCTGCTCCAGAACCAATATTGATAATAACTCCTGCATCTCCAAAGAAAGGTAGAGCAGCCTTAACCATATAGTATGCACCGAAAAGATTAATAGATACTGCATCGGTCCATGACTTTGGGTCAGATTCAGGTATGCTCGCTATAGGCTCTATTACACCAGCGTTATTTATTAAAACATCTAAGCCACCAAATACTTCAACCACCTTCTGTATAGCTGACTTGACTTCCTTAAATATTGAAACGTCACACCTAATAGCTAATGCTTTGTTACCACTGTCCTGTATTTCATTAGCTATATTTTCACAGTTTTCTTTATTTCGGGATAATAAAACAACGGAGGCACCCTGTTTTGAAAGCTCTCTCGCTGTGGCTGCGCCTATCCCCTGGCTTGCTCCTGTAATTAAAGCTACCTTCCCACTGATCATCCTTTTACCCTTTCTTAGTAAGATAATGTTGCACATTTTATTCATAGGAAAAAATTATTTTTAATCGTGTTTGTTCCCAAATGAAATATATGTTCTATTCTCTTATCCTTGGTTTCCTCTATTTTAGTGGATGAAAAGGGAACGCAGTAGTGCCAATGTTTTAGTTTAGGTACGATCTGCGGCTGTACCCGCAACTGTGAGCGGTTAGGCGGTGGTCAGAGAACCACTTGGGTAATTCCCAGGGAAGGTGACCTAAGCTATTGATCCGTGAGCCAGGAGACCTGCCAGGGAAAACGTCGCCCAGCCATTAGCCGGGTATTGCTAAGGGCGCGGTAATGACCGTTCGTGGTGACGTCTTGTTTGTACGATTAGAAGGCTCGTTTTGGCTATTTTGTTTATAGAATTGTGAGTCCTTCATATTAATCGTGCGCAGGGTGTATACCGAGCGTTTTCAACGCAGGAGAACGAACGGTCAGTTTACTATTAAGATCAATATTTGATCTTATTACGATTTATGATCTTAGACTGGCTCGTTTTTTTTTCTATGGGGATCGTTCGGTTGTTCAAGAGATCAACCGTAGGGGACCTTTATGAGTAGAGTTTTTTATTTTTACGTTCAAACCAGAAATTCTTTTTTATTCTTCTTCGTCTGTTTAATTTATTTGCAACTAACTATTGGCTCGGCGTCTGCCCAGAAAATTACAACTGTTCTTCCTGAAACAGTCGTTTCGGCAACATTAGTGCCCGTGTTATCAAGTCGTGTTGGTAGCTCTATTAATGTTGTCACGTCAGAAGATATAGCTCGATTGAAAGTACATTCTGTACCAAAACTGTTACGAAAGATTCCCGGGTTAGCTGTTCGAAGATCGGGTGCTTTAGGTAGTTTTACTCAAATTAGAATTCGAGGTGCCGAAGGTAATCATACCTTGGTCTTAATAGATGGAGTTGAGGTGAACAACCCAAGTGGAGCATCGGAGTTTGATTTTGGTAGTTTAAGGGCAGCTGATATTGAGCGTATAGAAGTGTTAAGAGGACCACAAAGTTCAATTTATGGTAGTGATGCAGTAGGGGGTGTAATCAATATTATAATGAAACAAGGTCGTGGCCCTGGAAAAGTTTATCTAAGTACAGAAGCAGGTACAGACGAGACTATTAATTCGGCGACAAGTATTAGAGGTAGTGGAAAAAATTATCATTACTCTTTAGGAATTACCGGGTTTTCAACAGGGGGACACTCTATAGCGGAAAATCAAGGAAATGAAACCGAGGACGATGGGAATAAAAATTTAACTTTTAATCTAAAAGCTGGCGTAAAGCTCTCTAAAAATCTAGAGATTGGAATATTTTCTAGGCACGTAAGAGATAAAACAGAACTAGATTCACAGCCGGCAGTTGCAGGCGTGATTAATACTAAGGAAGCTGATGAAGAGTCTCTACTGAGACAGAACACTAGTAAGTTAAATATACGATACAAAATGTTAGAGGATAATTGGGAGCATTTATTAACAGCTGGGAAACATAAAATTAAATCAGATTCATTTACTAATGGTCAGAACTCTTTTGAAACTGAAGGAGAGAAGAATAAACTAAGGTATCAGACCAATTTCTTTTATAAGTCGTTTAATTCTTCAATCACACACCGCTTCACTATTTTATCAGAAAAAGAGACGGAACTAGGTAAAACTTTTAGTTCTTATGGAAGCACCAATAGAAAAATCACAAATTACGGCTTTTTAGGTGAATACGGAATAGATTTTGAGGATCAAGCTTCCTTCACCAGTAGTTACCGTCATGATAACAACGATATATTTAAAAACTCTAATACTTTTCGTTTTACTGGCTCATATCTATCTAAGGAGTTTAGATATCGTTTGCACACGAGTTACGGAAAAGCAGTTAAAAACCCCACGCTTTTCGAGTTATTTGGTTCTACTGAAAACTATTTAGGAAACCCTTCACTTAAACCGGAGAGCAGTATTGGTTGGGATATTGGAATTGAAAAGAGGCTATTTGATGATCGTCTGACTATAGATGCAACTTATTTTAACAATCATATAACTGACCTTATTCAAGGAAGTGGAAATACGTCTATAAACTTTAGCGGAGAAACTAGAGTTGAAGGTTTAGAATTAGCGATTGAAGCTAGAGTATTTGATGATTTTATTTTTTCTGGTCAATACACCTACACAAAAGGTAAAGATTCTAGAGGTCAACAACTAGTTAGACGCGCAAAACATTTAGCCAGTTTAAATGTTTCACGTTCGTTTTATGGCGGTCGTGTCTCTCTTGACCTTGGTCTCGATTACAACGGCAAACAAAGTGATATCCAATTCTCAAACTATTTTATGACCCAGAAGTACGTCACTCTAGATGATTTCTTTATAGTTGATGTCGCAGCGTCTTATAAGATAACAGAAAATTTTTCTCTTATTGGCCGAATTGAAAATTTATTAAATGAGGACTATGAAGAAGTTTTTGATTTCAATGAGGCTGGTATAGGGGCTCTTATTGGTTTTCGCAGTGAGTTTGGTCTTTAAATCATGAGGCCCAACTTAGCACTAGCATCCAAACTTATATTAGTTTCTCTTTTTGCTTTATTTGTATCTTCTAATAACTTCGTTTTAGCAAAATCTGAACAGAAAATTCCCCAACGCATAGTTTCGACTAATTTATGTGTTGATCAACTAGTTTTGTCATTAGCAAATAAAGAACAAATATTATCCGTTAGTTATCTCTCTGCGGATAAGACAATTTCACTCTTTTCTGAAAGGGTTGAAGGTCTACAAAAAAATCGGGGTTGGGTAGAAGAAATTTTCATGATGAGACCAGATCTCGTGATTGTAAATGAGGACTCGCCCCGTCCTTCACTGAGGCATTTAAAAAAACTTGGCTTAAATGTTTTGTCCCTTAGAACGGCTAATAATTTTTCTGAGTTGAAGAAGAATATAAAGAAAGTTTCTCGAGTAGTTGGCGATACTGGTAAAGGAAAATTAATTATATCAAATATTGATAGTAAATTACGGTTAGAAAACGGGGATGACTACTCGCCATTAGCAGCTATTTTGCTTCCAAGAGGCATGACAGCCGGTGAAGGCTCCCTGATTAATGAATTGGTAGTTTCAGCTGGATTTAAAAATCTTGCTCACGACCTTAAGATTGGACGCCAAGCAAGGATAAATTTAGAAGAAATACTAATTGCTAGGCCTGATTTTATTATCACTCCTGAAACATCAACAAAGTTTCCATCCTTGGCCCAGTCTATGCTTCTTCATCCAGTATTTGAAGAAACTAGGGATAAGGATTACAGGTGGAAACATCTTGAGGTGCCTGAGAGGGCCTGGCTCTGTGGAGGTTTACCAAACATTTATGCACTGGATCTACTTATAAAAGCTCGATTAAAGTTTGGTAGACGGGTCGGTCAACATGATTGAAAAGGATAAAAATAAATCTGACGAAATAAATTATTTTATACTAATCGCAGTTCTTTCGGGTCTCGTATTAATACTTTTTACTTCTTCAATTTTTTTGGGTACAACAAGCATATCCATAAAAAAATCTCTAAGTGCTGTTTCGGCATTGGAGGGATTGTATTTAACGATTATTTTAGAGCTTCGGTTGCCCAGAGCTATTTTAGCTTTATTTATGGGCGCAGCATTAGGTATTTCAGGAGCGGCGCTTCAAGGGTTGTTGCGCAATCCCCTAGCCGAACCTGGTTTGATTGGAGTTTCAGGTGCTTCTGCTTTAGGGTCTGTAATAGTATTTTATACTGGTTTATCTGTGAGCTATTCCTTTGCGTTACCAGTGGGGGGCATGACAGGGGCAGCCCTTTCTATCCTGTTATTATATTTTTTGGCGGGTAAGGATCCTTCTATATTAAAACTTATACTGGCGGGAGTGGCTATTAACACTCTTACAGGGGCTCTTACTGTTCTCGCTCTAAATCTTTCGCCTAATCCTTATGCAGCATATGAAGTTTTTTTCTGGCTCCTTGGTTCTCTAGAAAACACAAGTGTGAATCATGTTTTTCTTGCGGCTCCATGCATATGTGTGGGATTAATCATATTAGCAACTACAGGACGCGGATTAGATGCCTTGACCTTGGGTGAAGATGTTGCTCGTTCTTTAGGTGTGGGGTTAAGAAATTTACAAGCTCGAATAATACTTGGTACAGCCTTATGTGTTGGAGCTTCTGTATCAGTTGCGGGAGTGGTCGGGTTTGTGGGACTCATAGTCCCGCATTTGTTGCGACCGGCAGTAGGCCATAGTCCAGGGCGCCTTCTTATCGTTTCCGGTTTGGGAGGAGCCACTTTAACTTTAGCAGCTGATATATCAGTCCGCTTTATAGCTACTGGACAAGGTCTACAACTAGGAGTTCTGACTGCCCTTTTGGGTGCCCCATTTTTTATACTATTAGTTTTTAAGCTTCGTGAGGATGATTAATGACTCACCTAAGCGCAAAAGACGTTAATCTCAAACGTAGTGGTCGAAATATACTTAAAAATATTTCCCTTTCCCTTGGTTCAGGAGAGTTGGTAGGTCTGATTGGTCCTAATGGAGCGGGAAAAACAACCCTTTTAAAAGTATTGCTTGGGCTTATTGAGCCTACAAGCGGACTAGTCCAGTTGAATAATATACCAATATCAAAGGTTTCCAGAAAAAGTGTTGCAAGTCATATAGGTTACCTTGCTCAAGGCTCCCCCTGCCACTGGCCCTTAACCGTAGAGAAAGTGGTTGAACTTGGTTATTTGTCTCGAGGCAAAGCTAGAAATAATGATATTGCCAGTAAACTCTCTTTATTGAATCAAGCAATTAATAAATTGGGACTTTCATCACTTAGACATCGATTAGTACCTACTTTATCTGGTGGAGAACGTACCTTAACTATGATAGCACGCTGTCTAATGGGCGGCTCTCCTTTGCTTCTTGCTGATGAGCCAATTACGGGTCTTGACCCTGGTCACCAAGTGGATGTGATGTCCAATTTTTTAGATCATATTTCTGAGATTAACGGAGTGGTTGCAGTTTTACATGATTTAAACATTGCAGCCCAATATTGTGACCGGCTTATTTTGATGGATCAGGGAGCTATAGTTTCAGATGGGCATCCAAAAGATGTTTTAACCTCAAAAAATCTGATCGAGGTTTATGGAATAGTGGCTGATATATCTCTTAAAGATGGTCGCCCGCTTGTTATTGGCCATAGAGGCAGAGGTGGTCATGATTTCTAAAAAGTTAGAACCTCATATGACTGTTTCAAATACTAAAAATACTCATTTTTCTATTGTTCGAAAAAGGTTCTTTAGAGCTAACCGGCGCAAAGAATTATTTTTCTTAGCTGTATTTTCTTCTTTAATTGTTCATCTTATAGGAGGTGTCTATCTATTGAACCTACCGACACAAGAGGTAAATACTGTCGATAAACTTCGGTTAGAACTAGTATTCAGTCCTCTCCTTGAAGCAAAACGGGATGTGATGTTGGAGCCCTACGGTAACATTAATCCATATGATGAGTTGTTCGTTTCAGAGGAGCCGCTAACTATTAAAAATCAATTTAATCACCTAACTGAGAAGCAAGAAAAAAAAGAGGATGCTTTTTATCAAGGCATATCAGCCAAAGCAGTTCAGTCCAATATTGTGGATAATTTTCGTCCTAACAACAAAGGAGAGGCAGGTTATTTAAAAGTCAAACCGATCTTAAAACCTAAAGTCTACTCCCAAAAACAAAAACCCCTAAAAGAGATATTTGTAAAAAGATCGGATCAGATACCAGCGCAAAACAAGTCGATTGTTGTAAGTAACAGTGGTGATTTAAAGAAACACGCATTTAATCATGACCCATTAGCTCTTGAAACCAGAAGTTTGAAGGAAAATAAGACGATAGAGAATGTTTTTCTAAATGAGGAGATAAGCTCTCCTGAAAGCAAGACAAAAACCAGTCCTCTGAAAGGAAAAGTAGCTAAAGATATGGGCAATCAATCTGTTGTCGCAAAAGCAGTCCCAAGTGCAGAAAATACTGGCCCCCACTACCCACAGGTCGCCATTAGGGAAAGGCTGCAGGGACGCGTCGTCTTAGATGTTGAAGTACTTGAATCTGGACACGTTGGTAATATAAAGGTTTATAGCCCCAGTAAACATAGCGTTTTAAATAAATCAGCCCTGCAAGCAGTTAGTAAATGGAGGTTTGAACCAAGTATTAAGCAGGGTACGGTAGTTCGTTCATGGGTGAGAGTTCCCGTGAAATTTAAATTGGATAATTGGTAAGTTAGCTAATCTACTTTTAGACTCCCCATCTTTATTAAAATCTGCCAGAGTTTTTTGAATGAATAAGATTACTATCAGAAACGCCCTAGAAAGAGCGCTTAAGGCACATAGGGAAGGGAAAGTTGAGGAGGCGGAAAAATATTATATTGCAATTCTTCAGGCTCAACCGAAACATTCTGATGCCAATCATAATATTGGAGTATTAGCCGTTGGTCTGGGTAAGGTAAAAGAAGCATTACCCTTTTTTAAAACGGCGGTCGAGACTAATTCTAAAGTAGATCAGTACTGGTTAAGTTACATAAATGCGCTAATCAATTTAGGCGAACTGGATGAGGTCCTACTAACTCTCGGTAAATATAAGAAAGAGAGTGATGAAGGAAAAGATTTTCCAACAACTTTAGAAAGTCAAGAAAAGACCCTCACTATCAAGAATGGCTTCGCTAACGCCTATTGTGATCTCGGGCATGCACTTAAAGACGAGAAAAGGCTTGAAGACGCTATAAGAAGCTATCAAGAGGCCATAGCTATTCGGCCTAATTATGCTGAGATCTATTATGATTTGGGAATTGCTCTAGCTTTAAAGGGTGATTTAAAGGCATCCATAGACAACTATAAGAAAGCTATTAATCGTAAACCTAATTATGCCGAGGCTTATTGTAATATGGGGGTTAATCTTTATAAAAATGGGAATCGGGATCAAGCTATACAGAGTTTCAGTCGGGCTATCGAAATAAATCCTGACGTTGATGAGCCCTATAGTAACTTGGGAGTTAGCCTAAAGGACGCCACTTTCCTAAAACCTGTAAAGGGCATGCAAGAAACTATTCTTAAACTGCTGGAGAAAGGAAATGTTGTTCGACCAATAGATATAATTAGAGCAACAATTAGCCTTCTTAAATTTGATCCGATAATAACCAACGCATTGAATAAACATAAGGAAGGAAATACACGCCAAAATATAGAACGAACCTGCGCAGACCTTGCCAAAAATTCTCTTATGACGAAAACAATGAAGACCTGCCCTATCCTGGATATAGAGGTTGAAGGCCTGCTTACAGAGATTAGATCTTCTGCGCTATTATGTATTTCTGAGATTATATATAAAGACGAAGCCCTAGAATTCATTTCAGCACTGGCCCTACAATGTTTTATAAATGAATATCTGTACGATCAAACAGACGAAGAAACTCAAGCCCTAACAAAACTTGAACGAGCTGTTGAAAAAAAGCTCTTATCCGGTATTCAGCCCTCAATTATTGAAATTCTAATTTTGGCTAGTTACAAAACATTACACGAGTATGCTTGGCACCATTTATTATCCATTCCTGATAAATTTGAAGAATTAGAAAAACGGCAAATTAGAGAAATACAGGAAGAAAAAGATATTCAGTCAAGCATTCCTATTCTTCAAGAAATCCAAGACGAAACATCTTTAAAGGTAAGAAGCCAATATGAAGTTAATCCATACCCAAGATGGTTGGACCTTGGAATGAGCATAAATTCCCAGTCAATTTCGGAGATTATTAAAGAAATAAATCTTAAAACATATGATGATAAAATAAAGCAACTTGATAATATAAATATACTTATTGCTGGTTGCGGAACAGGACAACATCCTATTGGGGCATCATCAAAATATAAGAATGGGAACATAACTGCTGTAGATTTGAGTCTAAAAAGTCTAGCCTACGCTATAAGAAAAACCAATGAACTAAGCGTAAATAATATAGAGTACCTGCAGGCAGATATATTAGATTTGGTTAAACTTGACCGAAAATTTGATATCATAGAAAGCGCGGGAGTTTTGCATCATATGAAGGACCCCTTGGGAGCTTGGAGTATTTTGGCTCAGTGCCTGCAACCAGGTGGGCTTATGAGAATTGGATTATACAGTAAATTAGCAAGACAGCATATTTTAAGAACGCGAGATGAGGTGGTTCGATTAGGAGTAGGATCTGATAATATATCCATGAAAGAATTTAGGAACCAGATTATTAAATCAGAGGAAGACCATCATAAAAGGGTAGTGTTAACTGGTGATTTTTATACTATGAGTTCGTTACGAGATCTTTTATTTCATGTTCAAGAGCAAACGTTCACTATTCCTCAAATAGATGACTCCCTTTCTGAGCTAGGTTTAGAATTTTGTGGATTTGACTCGGTTTCGATACTTCAGGAGTTTATGGCAGAAAATAGAGAACCTGATGATTTATACGATTTAAATAAATGGCATGATTTTGAAGACAATAATCCTCGAACGTTTATAGGGATGTATAGTTTTTGGTGTCAAAAAGTTCGCTAAACGAACTCATAAACTAGGAATAATTTAATCTAAACTCCATAAATTTGGCCCACATAAAAAATTTGTAAACGGTTTTTTAAACAATTAAAAACTATAATGAACGTAGCTAAAACTATTATGTTTCACCTACTATAATTGGAGATTAAAGATGTCTAAGAGTTTAATGCGTAGACCTAAAAACAAAAAAAAAGATGGATCTTGGAGTGAAGTCAGAGAGGGTATGCGTATTGAGTGGGATGTGCCCATAACGATGGATGATGGTCTTGTTTTACGTGCCAATGTTTACAGACCAATTAAAAAAGGTGCCTATCCAGTTATTTTATCTCATGGACCCTACGCAAAAGACCTCGCTATTCAAGACGGATACCCGAGCGTTTGGGAACATTTTTCATCAGATCATCCGGAAGCTATTGCGGGTTCAACAAACATTCATCAGAGTTGGGAGGTTGTAGATCCGGAACAATGGGTGCCCGATGACTATATTTGTATTCGTGTAGATTCCCGAGGAGCCGGCCGATCCCCAGGGTTTATTGATCATTGGTCGCCCCGCGAGACAACGGATTTCAAAGATTGTATTGAATGGGCGGGCCAACAAACCTGGTCAAATGGAAAAGTAGGATTGGCCGGAATTTCTTATTATGCTGTTAATCAGTGGCAGGTGGCTGCTTTACGGCCAAAACATCTGGCCGCAATGTGTGTTTGGGAAGGGTTTAGTGATTTTTACCGGGAGATGTCCCACCATGGAGGTATTCATACAACTTTCATTAGTAATTGGTATAATCTACAAATTAAAACGGTACAGCATGGGCTTGGAAAGCGTGGTCATAAGAGCCGAGTTACTGGAGAACTAGTAGCTGGACCAAAAACTCTTTCGGATGAGCAGCTCGAGAAAAATCGAACTAATTTGGGTCAAGATTACAGATCACATCCACTTGATGATCAATACTACTCTGGTCGGAACGCAGATTTTTCAAAAATACAAGTCCCGCTGCTGTCAGCCACGAGTTGGGCTGGTCAGCCGTTACATCCTCGTGGGAACTATGTCGGTTATTTAGAATCTGGTTCAAAACAGAAATGGCTCGAATGTCATGGCCTGGAGCATTGGACCCATTTTTACACCCCTTACGGCCGGA
>Ga0310344_10001183_pt1 | contig 20083 bp, 18 predicted proteins | sample HC15DNA20200_MG_FD_203801 | JGI IMG/M metagenome (GOLD analysis project Ga0310344, IMG submission 203801) | Marine microbial communities from station ALOHA, North Pacific Subtropical Gyre - HC15-DNA-20-200_MG | ecosystem: Environmental > Aquatic > Marine > Oceanic | place: Pacific Ocean: North... | reverse complement strand
AATGGTAGTATCGATAGTACTCGATCCACCAGCCTGTCGATAAGCTTTATCACAACAGGAGTTAGGTGTCACTGCTCTTTGCTTCTGAAATTAGCAAACCTCTCACTTGCAGACAGGTAACGGAAATCAAATAGAGATTTGTCATCATCCTACATCCTTGGGTATCTTCAAAATAGCTATGATGATGCGTAGGCCCTTATCTTCATTCGTTCTGCTCGTAATATTTATTTCAATACATTGCCACTCTGCAAGTGGTGGACTCCCAGAATTGCCGACGAGTGCTGAAAACGGAATGGTGGTCTCGGGACACTATCTCTCTTCGGAAATCGGTATAGAAATCTTGAGAAACGGTGGCAACGCCATCGATGCAGCAATCGCAACTGGCTTCGCACTTGCGGTCAATCTACCCGCTGCAGGCAACATAGGAGGTGGGGGATTCATGATAGTCCGAACCTCTCAGGGTGAATTCTCAGCTTTCGACTTTCGTGAAAAAGCTCCCCTGGCAGCCCATTCAAAGATGTTCCTAGATGCCGAGGGAAACTACGATGGAGATATAAATCATCGAGGGCATCGCTCTGTAGGCGTACCCGGCACTGTAGCCGGGTTTTTTCTAGCCCATCAGAAGTATGGAAGTATGAGTATGCCTTTGCTACTAGAACCGGCTATCAAAATGGCTGAAGAGGGATTCGTGGTCACTCAGGGACTGGCTGACAGCTTGAAAAATAATGTCGATAACCTCCGCGAGTATCCTGGATCAGCGGCTGTATTTTTGAAAAAGCACGGCAACCCCTATGAGGCCGGCGAAGTATGGCGACAACCCGCTCTAGCGAAATCACTACGCAGAATCCAGCGTCATGGAAGAAAAGGTTTTTATGAAGGTGAAACAGCACGTCTGATCACCTCCGAGATGCAACGGAACGGCGGACTTATAACGCAAAAAGATCTGATGGCCTATCAGGCTGTGGAGCGAGTACCAGTCTGGGGGACCTATCGGGACCATCAGATCATCTCGATGCCGCCTCCTAGTTCCGGAGGTATTGCCCTGATACAAATGCTTAATATACTGGAAACTTTCGATTTCAATGCTATGGGCTTTGGATCTGCCAGACACCTTCACCTAGAGATAGAGGCAATGCGCCGAGCATTTGCCGACCGGGCTCGATATCTGGGAGACCCTGATTTTAATTCTGATATGCCGGTCACTCAACTCCTCTCCAAGCAGCGAGGAGCTCTCTTAAGAGAGAGCATCAGCCTGAATCGGGCTAGTAAAAGTGATGAAAAGACTTTTAACGAAAGTGTGGAATCCAACGAAACGACTCATTATTCCGTGGTCGACTCGCACGGAAACGTCGCTGTTGTAACCTATACCCTGGAGGGTTCTTACGGCTCCTACATTGTTCCCGAAGGTGCCGGTTTTTTACTGAACAATGAGATGGGTGATTTCAATCCGGTTCCTGGAATCACTAATAGAGAAGGTCTTATTGGAACGGCAGCTAACCTGGTTGCCCCAGAGAAGCGTATGCTCTCCTCTATGACTCCAACAATAGTGCTCAGAGACGATAAGCCCTTCCTTTTAATCGGATCTCCTGGAGGACGATCGATCATCAATACAGTGCTGCAAATTATTGTAAATACAATCGATTTTGAAATGAATATCTCAGAAGCAATCAAGGCCCCTAGACTCCATCATCAATGGTTACCAGACCAGGTGAAAATTGAGACTGAAGGTTTTTCAATGGAAACTCTGGAGCGCCTACGTGCCATAGGACACACCATCCAACCCTATGACAGCAACATCCGTCAGGGTCGGGCTATGGGTATTCTCCTTGAACCCAGCTCTGGAACTATTTTTGGGGCTTCCGATCCCCGCAGCGCCGACGGAGCAGCTGTCGGCTACTAAGGAACTCTCATTAAATATCTGCTAAGGAATTCTATTCCTTAGCAGATACACCGTTCAGAGGCCCAGAGAAACTAGCGCATTGCCCAGGTGATTCCACTACCTCTACAGTCAGACTTCGCAGATCATTTAGGTCGGGAGTCCGAAGTCTCTCACACAGACTCTGGTATATGTAGTAGGCCAGCAATTCAGACGTGACATTGGCAACGTCGAGAAGAACCACGTCGCGAGTGGGAAACTCCAATTGCTCATCCCGGAAACGGATCCGGATAGACTTGCCAGTCGCTTTTATCTCCAAGGATGGATGGAGCCTAGGCACAATGGTGCGATGGTTCATTTGGGCCTTAATCGACTTAAGAACCTTCTTAACAGCACGGAAATCAATTACCAGGCTATCTTGATTTAGGGGCCCCTCAATTTCTACGGAAATGCCATAGTTATGACCATGGTGTCCTTCGATAGAGCCTCCGTAGATAGAGATATGCCCTGCGGAGAAATTGAGGTCTTCTCGAAATAAACGGACCTTAAAAATAGCCTGGTCATCTACCTGCATATCCCCATTCTAACATTGGTTACGGAACGCATTCGAAGTAGCCTCTAACTACCCGTCAAAAGCCAAACATTAGAGTGACTAAACCAGATCTACCAGGTGCAAGAGTAGCGTGCCTATCAGGGCTACTAGGATAATCCTTGTCTAATAGATTTTTCAGTTGGACCAGGATAGATACTTCCGATTTCAACTCCCAACTACCGAACACACCCAAAGTAGCATAGCCAGGAACTACAACCTCACTCGAGCCAGGACGTTCATCTCGCCCCCAAAATCTAGAACGCAACTGCACCTGACCGCGAGTTCCAATTCTTCTAGTCAAGAACAAGGTGCCTCCAAAAGCAGGGATATCCAGCATAGGATGCAAATTATCTATTGTGCCGCGAGCCCATTGAGCTCCACCCGACATTGACCAACTATGGGAAAATTTCAGACCAGCATTTAACTCCATCCCACGTAACAAAGCTTCTCCTCGATTGCGGAAAAAGTACCGATCAGGACTGGTTTCAAATCGTTCAATCAAGTCAGATATCCGATACCTATACAAAAACACCTCTACCTGTCCTCGTGTGAGGCTATAGCGAGCTGCAAGGTCTAGTTGTAAACTCCTCTCGGGTGCAAGTAAGGGATTTCCTGTAATTAAACCTCTGCCGGTTAGACCTTTAAAATAGCGATCCGATAGAGACCCATCTCGGAAGCCTCTGGAAATCTGTCCGCTTAGGCTCAGTTTCCAGAGATCTACAGTAGCTGATCCATAGCCTGAAAAGGCCACATCATTAGTCTGAATGTCCCCAAAATTACCCCCTGCATTTCGAGTTAAGATTTTATCCAAACGCCCCCCTCCGGAAATGGTTAGATAACGACTGAGGTCCGTTTCGAAACTTGAAAAAAGGGCGGTATCTACCCTGGAAGCATTCTCGATCGATGGATTCGTGATGTGATCCACGAGGACATCCTGTTCATTGAAATGATCCTCCCTCCCAAAGGCCTTTAAACCAAAACGGCCATTAATATCCACCCCAAAGTTAATCTGAGATTTGGATAAAGTACTACTGGCAGACAAACGTACTCCGAAATCATTCGCTTGGACATCCGAATCCGATACAGTCCGTTTCATCTCTTCAGTTGGCAATGTTTCCCGGCGAGTTACCAGTCGATAGTCACCTGCAAAAAATTCAACCTTAAGATCTGTCAACTCTGATGGAGGTCTAAAATCCAGAGAGGCTGAGAACCGATTTGCCTCCTCTAGTGGATTAGAGAAACGTTTCAAGTGGGAATCACGGCGAGGACGGCCGATATCGCTCCCCAGATCTTTCTGCCATCCTAAGGAGAGAATATTTTTACCCACTAGGTGTATAGTTCCTATCCTGAAATGCCTGTCCTTTGCTCCAGAGTTAGTAACCTTTCCCAGAGGAGTCTGGTAGTCTGAAAATTCTCTAGCACTACCTTGGACAAGAAATCCCCATTCTCGGAAACCTTGCGAGATCTCAATCCCACCTCTTCTCAGGTTACTCCCAGATCCGACTCCACCTACAAATCGGCCTCTAAGCGGTGCATCCATCCTCGGACGTTTGGTTCGTATGTGGATAACCCCTCCTAGTGCGTCCGACCCATAGGCAACCGATCCTGGCCCACGTGAAACTTCCACACTCTCTAACATGAATGGATCGATAAAAGTCGCACTAGGGCCAACTCGCCGCTCAGTCGTTACTCTACCGTTATCGATTAGGATGAGGGTTCTCCCCCTTGCCAGTCCCCGAATTGAAGGAACTGCCGCTTGACCTTCAGATATACTAGCTACTCCCGGAATATCTGCTAGGGCCTCAACGAGTCTGTCAGGCTGAGTAACCTCAAGATGAGAAGATTTAAGAACTGTTTTGCCATTGACATCGGTAGTTGAAATGTTCGGAGTGATCGCCGAGACTACGGTCACTTGATGAGAGATTGGCAATGACACTTCGACTCGAATAGTGAGATCTTCCCCAATCTTTTCGATCAGGACGGGCGCCAAATAACGACCATCTTGTAGGATGACTTGAACTCTAAAAGGCAGAGGGGGGAATGATTCCCACTCTACCCGTCCCTGATCATCAGTTATTGCAGTAGCTGGCTGCCCCTGTATTGATACAATAACGTTTGGTAAGGGCCTACCGTCCATCAGGACAATCCCAGTCGCACCTCTCAGAAGACTTGAGCAAAGCAGGAAGAATATAAACGCAAATCGGAGCACGAGGTATAGTATAAACTCTGCCAGGTTAGTCCATACAGCTGGATAGCTTGAATAGTATCTGTTCGGGAGGTCAGATGGCTAAAATTATTTTACGGCAAAAAACCGGATCAGTGGTTTGTCGCTCTTGCAGCCTTTTAGTAGGGGTCCGAGACCAGACATGCTACCACTGTGGCTGCAGCTATCCGGGTCTGATGGGGTTTGGACCAACATTGCGAACATTGGGAAGTGACCTCGGGTTCAAAGCCCTGATTACTTGGGGATGTGTCCTGCTCTTTGTGTTAAGTCTCATAGTCGATTTGAAAGGAATCGGCATGTCTGGTTTTTTCGGAATACTATCTCCCAGTATTCATTCATCTTTCGTACTGGGGGCTAGTGGAGCTGTCCCTGTGTTTCAGTTCGACCGCTGGTGGACCATCATCAGTGCTGGCTGGCTTCATGGCGGGTTAATCCACATTGGGTTTAATCTTTTGTGGATAAATCAACTTGTACCATTAACCTCAAGCATCTACGGCCCTGGCCGCACGGTGATTATCTACGTGGGAGCCAGTACCTTAGGCTTTCTTCTGAGTTCTACGGCAGGCGCTTTTCTAGGACAGTTGCCCCTCTTAGGAGGCGCCCAGATTACGGTTGGAGCTTCAGCGGCAATATTTGGCCTTCTCGGCGCTCTCGTCTACGCAGGGAAAAAAGGGGTTGCTGCCCAGATAGGCCGCCAAGCCCTTATTAACGCAGCCATCATTTTTGTTTTAGGTGTAATGATGATCCGAGTCGACAATTGGGCACATCTAGGGGGATTTACCGGAGGTTATGCTGCTGCTGCCTTTATGAACCCTCTAGAACCCGAGCGTCTCAACCACCTATTCTTAGCACTTCTCCTTCTGCTAGCGACAGCTGTATCTATCATTTGGTCTTTTTTAACCGCGATAGAGTATCTCGCATAGAACAAGATCAATCTTTAGAGATTGGCTTTGGATATTACTATTGCTGTTCTTGTGGGATCTTAGTGTAGATTCCTAGGACATCTCTTCGAGGCTAACTGGTCTGCCCTCGGTAGCTGACAGATCCGCCGCCAGGCAAACTCGATGCGAGAAAATAGAATCTTCGAATGAGAAAAAAGGGGGCGATCCTGTTTCGAGGCTTCGAATGAAGTTCTCGAACAGTTCCCGATAAGGGTGATTCCCGACATCCCCTGAACCCAACATTGGTGTTTCTAGACGACTCCAACGCTCTTTGTTCAGACCGCCTAGTTCTGTAGTAAAAAACTTGTCATTCCAAATAGTCCCTTTAGCACCTACTAGATGTACATTCAGAAGATATGGTTGCATAGCATCAATAACAGAAGCCGTTTTCCCCACTGCTCCATTTTCAAATTTCATCACCGTCGTGGTTGTAGTCGGGTATTCGTATTCAGAGAATGTTGAGGCAGCGGATGCTGTAGAATAACTAAATACTTCCACTGGACGATTTCCCATAAGCCATATCAGGCCATCCAAAGCATGACATCCCGCCGTTAGTAAAGATGATCCTCCGAAGTCCTTCCGCTTGTTCCATCCAAACTGGTCATACCAGGGTCCTATCCCATGGTAGTAGTCACACTCACCATAGTGGATGTCTCCCAAAAGGGCCTGATCGATCATAGCTCGCATCGTCTTGAAATGGCCCACCACTTTTACTTCAAAACAGACGAGTGCCTTGACGCCCGAATCTTTGACCGCTTTCTCCACTCTGCGAACGCCTTCCAAGTCGATACCCACCGGTTTTTCGATTACCAGATGCTTGCCTGCTGCCGCACAGATCTCCACTTGTTCCGGGTGTAGAGGATGAGGTGTGCAGATCGACACAATATCTATGTCAGCTCGACACATTTCCTCGAGATTATTGAAAACACTGATCGGAGATTTGTACCGAGCCGAGAGTTCCTCGCTATCCAAATCCCGTCGCGAGCAGATAGCCACCACTTGCGTTCCCTGAATCTCATTGAATGATGTAATGTGGGCATCTGCTGCCCAGCCGTGACCAACTACCCCAACACGCATTTTTCACTCCGTTCAGGAAAACGGTTCAAACACACTAGAAATCCTAAAATTCGCTTTCGGTAAAGTCAATTGCTGCAAATTGCCTGAAAAAGTACCTTGATAAATTGTACACTCTCTTGGGTCACCCGGTAAGCCCATGAAAGCAGGTCTGCCCTGTTTGACACAATACCCCACTACCGGGAAGGCATCTCATACGAGAAAAGTACTAACTTCCCATAAGGAGCCACTGAAGTTGCAGTTACTGCCAGAAACATTAGCCAAAAGGATCCCTGCCCTAGGATCTAATCAATCCATCCTCCTCGAAGACAAAACCGCTTTCGTCAAGTTTCTTTGTCCTGATTTGAGTTGGAGGTGGTACATCATCGAGTACGACGGTGATAACACCTTTTTCGGGATCGTTATGGCTGGAGAACAAGCTATCACGGGTCAATTCACATTAAGCGAGCTCGAGAGCTTAGAATTCGGTGGCATTAACAACGATAAATCTGGAGTTGAATTTGATAAGCACTTTCAACCCACAACTTTGCGTGAGCTGGTCAAAACAGAACCCAGTATCGGCCAAATGCTACAAAAATCTGGCCTCGATCTAGTAGACTTAGATTTATAGATTCTTGTGCCCCCCCCTCTATAAGTATATCCTTGGGGACACAGTCAAACGTGTGAAGCCTTCTATGAACCCATTTTCAGGCCGCAATGAGATAGCTTATGCCCTCATGCGGATGTCATTCGGCATCCTATTTGCCTGCCATGGTGCCCGAAAACTATTTGGTGTTTTAGGGGGTAATCAAGCTGACAACACTCTAATGTGGGTAGCCGGAATCATCGAATTCGTATGTGGGCTATTGATAGCTGGAGGCTTTTTCACGAGCATTGCGGCCTTTCTGTGCACTGCTCTGATGTTGGTCGCCTACTCCACTCATCTAGATGATGGTCTCATCCCTATCCAAAACAGAGGAGAGTTGGCTCTCCTCTACGCCTTTGGATTTCTCTACATAACTACAAAAGGTAGTGGTATCTGGAGCCTCGGCAGGAAACCTTAAACGAGACCTGAGTCAAGTCATCTCATTAACTCAGAATAGAGCCTTTCCGCGACCGATTTTTTTTTACAAGCGAGGAGAGTCCCTGGCTTCTACGTGCTATCATTCGGACTATGCAAAAAAGGCGTCTTTTCACTCCTGGACCGACCCCTGTCTCCCCTGCTGCCAGTCAGGCCGCAGCACAACAGATTATCCATCATAGGACTCCTGAATTTGCTCGTCTGATGTTGGACACACGTCGGAATTTACAAAAGATTTTCAAAACCTCCAACGACATTGTCATTCTGAGTGCCTCAGGAACAGCAGCCATGGAAGCTGCAGTTGTCAATATGGTGCCCTCTCATTCCAAAGCTGCTGTTGTTGTTGCCGGTAAGTTCGGCGAGAGATGGGTTGACCTATGCCACGCACACAGACGAGACTGTGTCACTCTGGAGAAAGAATACGGAGAAGCAGCAAACAGCGATGAAATATGTCAACTTCTGGGGTCAGCACCAGAAATCGATACGTTATTTATACAGGGCTGTGAGACCTCTACCGCTACAATGCACGACTTGGAAAGTATAGGGAAGGCAGTTCGTAGAAAGTACCCGTCAGTTGTAATTGTCGTCGACGGTATAACGGCCGTGGGGAGCCAAACTCTTTTGACCGATGAATGGGGCCTGGATATCGTAATCGGGGGATCCCAGAAATCTTTTGCCCTTTCTCCTGGACTTGCCTTCATTTCTCTTAGCCCACTCGCCCTGGAAAGACTCACTGAAAAACCTCGGAGCTATTACCTGGACCTGAATCGCGAAATCGAGAACCAACGTCAAGGAAAAACAGCTTTCACTCCAGCAGTCAGCCTCATTCAATCCCTGCATGCCAGCACCCAGGAAATTGTAGAGCAAGGACTCGATTCAGTCATAGAAGACGCTCGAATAATGGCTGCAGCTACACGGGCCGGACTGGAATCTATCGGATGCAAACTACTCTCTAGCTCCCCAGCTAACGCCGCTACTGCTGCTTTCGCACCCGATGGAGTTGACACAACAGCACTCATCAAAAGACTAAATGACAGATTTGATCTCAAGGTCGCGGGTGGCCAGGGACACCTCAAGGGACGCATCTTTCGTGTAGCTCATCTAGGGTATTTTGACCTTCTCGATGTATTCTCGCTTCTCGGGGCCATTGAACTTGCCCTAGCTGATCTGGGAGACCAGCCGGCGACCGGTAAGGCAATCTCAGCAGCTCTAAAAGTCGCCCAAGAAAAATCCTATAAAAAATAGTAGCACTATTCGCCTAGGCAATCATGAAAGTTTTGGTAGCTGATCAAATTTCCGAAAAAGGAGTCCAATTTCTCCAGCAGCAGGAGCATATTGAGGTTGTCTGTAGTCCAGATTCACCACCAGAAAAATTGAAGGAGAATCTGAAAGATACCCAAGGACTGATTGTTCGGAGTAAAACTCGAGTAACCCAAGACATCTTGGACAGTGCACCAGACCTGCAAGTCATTGGTAGAGCAGGAGCAGGAGTCGATAACATTGATCTCGATACTGCTACCAAACGTGGGGTCCTCGTCATGAATACCCCAGGAGGCAATAGTGTAAGTGCAGCCGAACATGCCTTCGCACTGATGATCACACTAGCCCGGAAAATACCTATTGCTGACGCGTCTATGCGTTCTGGTAAATGGGAAAAACCACGTTTCACAGGACAAGAACTTCAGAACAAAACGTTAGGAATTTTAGGCCTGGGGAAAATTGGGACACTTTTAGCTCAAAGAGGGCTTGGATTTCAGATGGAGATTGTCGCCTATGACCCCTTCATTAGCCAAGAATACTCCAAGGATCTAGGGGTGCGTTTAGCAGAGGTCGTTGATGTCTTTCGAGAGGCGGACTTCTTAAGTTTACATCTACCCTTGACCGATGAAACACGAGGGATAGTAAACAAGAAATCTTTATCACGGATGAAAAATTCAGCCTTCCTGATCAATGCTGCACGAGGTGGATTGGTGGTAGAGGAGGATCTGGCTCAGGCATTAGAGACCGACACCATTGCAGGAGCCGCTCTAGACGTTTTTGAGAACGAACCCGAAATCTCTGAACGGATGCGTGGTCTAAAAAACTCGATCCTCACCCCTCACATAGCAGGTGCAACTATCGAAGCCCAAAATCAGGTAGGCGTCTCCATCGCCCGACAAGTCGTCGATTACTTGAGAAATGGATTAGTGGTAAATGCTGTGAACTTCCCCTCCCTCTCCGTACACGACCTCAAACACGTCACCCCATTTTTGGAACTAGGCAAGAAGTTGGGAAGTTTTGCAATACAAACATCGTCGATAGGAATCGACGAAATTGGGATCCGATACTATGGAGGCCTAAAAGATTTAGATTACAGACCTATATCTAATCACATCCTAAAAGCCATCCTACAGCCCATGCTATCGGAACCAGTCAATGAAGTTAACGCTCGAACAACTGCTGCTCAAAGAGGGATAAGCGTAGTTGAGACACTAAGTAGTCGACCGAGAGGTCATTCAGAACTAATCAGTATCCAACTAAGAAATTCTAGTGAGACCGAGTGGATAGAGGGCGCAATTCTTCATGATGGTCAAGCTTGGCTTATCTCGGTGGATGGTATCGCTGTCGAAACACAACTCGGCAATTTCGCCGTATTCATTCGCAATGAAGACAAACCAGGGGTAATCGGCCAAGTCGGGACAATCCTCGGGAAACATAAGGTCAACATTGCTTCTTTTGTTCTGGGTCGATCTGATACTGAATCCCAAGCGATTGGGGTTATCAATACTGATTCCGAGGTCGAACAGAGTGTTATCGAGGAAATCCGTTCGATTCCAGCGATCTCATTTGCACGCATCATACGCCTTTAGGCGCGCACAACAACAAAACCTGGAAATTACTTCTCAGAAAAGCCCTAACCTAATCTGGAAACCCAGTCAACCGGCTACCACTCTACTCAGCAGCCACCACTCTGATAACTTCTAGCGCCGCCTCATAGTCGGGATGTTCTGAAATCTCACGGACATATTCGACGTGCCTTATCTTATCTGCTTTATCCAGAACAAAGATCGCCCTTGTCTGGAGACGCAACTCTTTGATGAGGGTCCCATAATTAGTTCCAAAGGAGGCACTCCGATGATCCGAAAGCATAACAAGATTCTCGACCCCAGCAGCGGCGCACCACCGACTCTGGCCAAATGGTAGATCCATGCTTATTGCATAGATTTGTACTTCGGAAAGCTCTGCTGCCTCTTCGTTGAAGCGGCGTGTCATTGTATCGCAAACCGGAGTGTCTATAGACGGGATAACACTGAAGACTCTTACCTTTCCTTCGGTATTAGGTAGTCCCACTACTCCCATATCCTTACCTACAACTTCAAACTCTGGAGCAATATCTCCAATCTTCAGTTCTGGTCCTATTAGCGTCAGCGGATTCCCATTCAGGCTGATAACATCGAGCCGCTCTGTTGCCATCTCCCATCCTCCTTATGCTTGGTTAGGGAGTGAATTCTACACCGAATTACACTCTTGACCTAGCTATCCTCGCCCTTTATTTGTGGCCTACCTTAAAGCGAACTGGGAACTTTCCCATCCTACTTGGAACATTTTGTCCATCGTCCAGGCTAGAATAGGATATTAAATGCTGTTTAACATCTTCGTATCCATCCTGCTTGGGCTGTACGGCCTCATTTTGATTACTATCTTTTTCAGAGGGATATTACGAACCAAGACCTCCAAACCCAAAAGAAAGTCTCTACAATCTGATCTCATCGAAGATATCAACATACTCGAACTTTCAGACATAAAAAAATCTTTCGAACAACCAGTGCTACAAGGAATATCTATGTCAGTCAGGAAAGGCGAGATATTAGGAATTCTTGGTCAAAGTGGTACCGGAAAAAGCGTTCTATTAAAACTAGCAGCTGGGTTTTTACGACCAGACGAAGGACGAGTTTTTTTCAAAGGATATGATATCGGGGAAATGACTGAGTCCAACTTACTAGAAATTCGAAAGCGAGTCTCATATGTTTTCCAAAGCAGCGGCATATTCGATTCTCTCTCAGTAGGGGAAAATATTGCCTACCCCCTGCGGGAACAGGGCATCACAGATGAGAGAATCATTCGTGAGCGGGTGAGTAATCTATTAGAGATCGTAGAACTAGCAGGTCAACGACACAGGAGATACGACCAATTGACAAGTGGTGGCAAAAAGCAAGTAGCCATTGCCAGGGCAATTGCTAACAATCCTGAGATTATTCTCTATGACGAACCCACAACTGGAATCGACCCCATTATTAGAAAGTCTCTAAGTCGGCTCATAAGAAAATTAAATGAGCAGGAGGAACTCACCTCAGTGGTTGTGACCCACGATCTTAAATGTCTGGATATGGTGGCCGATCGAGCTATTCTTCTGAAGGATGGACGTATTTACTTCGAAGGAGACCTGAACGAACTCAAGACTTCTGGAGATAAGTACGTACAAGCATTTATTAGAGGGCAGCGCTACCCCCAAGATGGACTATAAGGACCTCAGCTTGATTCGTGCCTGGACCTAAGCTCTGCAATCACATCTTGCAGACTCTGCCCCCGACTAATCAAGAGTACTATCAGGTGATAGAGCAAGTCTGCTGACTCCTCGATCGTACGTTGTCTTTCCTCACGGGTACTGAGCATTACCTCCAGCGCCTCTTCACCGATCTTACGACAGATTGCAGCTTCTCCTTCTTTCAGAAGTCTGGCCGTATATGATTTCTCCGGCAACACTTCCTGTCTAGACGATAAAAAACGCTCTAGGTAGGGAAGAAACTCGAATGACGATATGTTCTGATCTTCTTGAAAACACGAACGGCGTCCAGTGTGGCATGTTGGCCCCATCGGGCGAGCGATGACTAGAACAGTATCCCGATCACAGTCCAAGTAGAGACGCCGCAGTTCCAGTCGATTACCTGAAGTCTCTCCTTTTTGCCAAATTCTCTGGCGACTTCGACTCCAAAACGTCACAAAACCAGTACTGTTCGTCTCGTCTATCGCTTCCTGATTCATATAACCCAGCATAAGAACTCTTCCTGTGTCAGCGTCTTGAACTACCGCAGGTATAAGCCCCTGTGTTTTATCCCAATCAATTTGCTCCACAAAGCCCTCCTCAGGCACCATCACGACCTCACCGGGAAACCGTCATCATGTAAAAACTTTTTAGCTTCCCCTACAGTATGCCGTCCGTAATGGAAAATACTGGCCGCCAATACAGCCTGGGCCCCAGCCCTCAAACCTGCTGCCAGGTGTTTTAATTCACCTACACCACCTGAAGCGATAACAGGTACAGCTACCATTTCTGTGATCATAGAAAGAAACTCTAGATCGTATCCCTCACATGTCCCATCTCGGTCCATTGAAGTAATTAGAAACTCTCCTGCTCCACGGTCTGCGAGTTCCAAAATCCACTCTACCGCATCAAGGCCAGAATCAACTCGACCACCAGCTGTGTAAACCCCCCAACTCTTCCCCTTATTTTTCACATCAACAGCAGTGACAATACACTGACTTCCGAATTCCCGAGCCCCTTCCGATATAAGCTCGGGTCTTTTCACAGCAGCACTGTTGATGGAAACCTTATCTGCACCCGCTTTTAAGAGTTCCTGAATCTGATCAACCGAATCGATTCCCCCTCCCACTGCAAAAGGTACAAAAACCGAATTGGCAACTCTAGATACCCAGTCCAGCCTTGTTTGACGACCCTTATAGGTGGCTTCGATATCTAAAAACATCAGTTCGTCTGCACCCTCCTCATAGTAGCGCATCCCTAATTGCCCTGGGTCACCACAGTCCTGTAAATCCACAAATTTAACGCCCTTCACAACACGTCCGTCTCTTACATCGAGGCATGGGATAATCCGATTAGCTAACATTGGCAAATTCTCTCAAAGAGACTGCGCCCTCGTAGAGGGCCCGACCTACTATGGCTCCGCTCAGGCCGGTATCTGCCAGCCGATTAATTTGGTCAGGATGAGAGACTCCACCTGCAGAGATGACCTGGATCTCTCTGGGTATTTCTTCAACGATATTTCTAAAAAAACGATAGTCTGGCCCTTGCAAGGTGCCATCACGTCCAATATCGGAACAGATTATTTGTCTCACACCCCAGCCAACCACCAACTTTACTGCTTCCTGAAAAGACATTGCAGCATTCTCTGTCCAGCCCTGCCCGAGCAGCCGGCCTTTTTTGAGATCGAGGCTAACAATTATCCGGTCGGCTCCCCATCTGCAAATCCAATCCTCAACTTTATTGGGTTCTTGCAACACAATGGTACCTAAGATTAGAAAGCTTCTATCAATTTCCAAAATTGATCCTACTTCTTCGTCAGTACGTATCCCCCCTCCTACCTGGACAGGGATCTTAAGACCCTCGGCTACTTCTCTGATGACTGGAAGGTTACAAATTTCCCCCTTTTTTGCCCCATCTAGATCGACAATGTGAACCCTTTCAAATCCAAGTTCCTGAAATTGCAGAGCCTGCTCCAGGGGATGCACATCGTAGTCCAGCCTGGCCTTATAATCGCCCTGGATTAAACGTACACAGCTCCCCTCGATCAGATCAATGGCTGGTATTACAAGCATTGTGTTATGAAATTCCTTAGAACTAGCAATCCAGTTTCCCCCGATAGCTCAGGATGGAACTGAACTCCCCAAAAGTTGTCGTGTCGAATGAGAGACGAAAAGCGAGTGCTTTCATAGTCCGTGTATCCCGTTGTGATGTTTTCCGAAAGAGGTGCATAATAACTATGGACGAAATAGAAAAAACTCCCCTCACCGACACCACTTAGAATCGGATCGGCCTTGGATGCTTGAAAGTGGAGTTGATTCCACCCCATGTGAGGTACCTTGAGAACCCTCTTGTCGAATTTACACACCTCGCCCTCAACCAGGCCGAGACATTGGGTCCGATGTTCTTGACTCCTCTCAAAAAGAAGCTGAAGCCCGAGACAGATTCCCAAAAAAGGTCTTTCGTAGGACTTCAACACCGATAACAACCCCTTGCGATCTAGTGATGACATAGCTCTACTAGCTGAACCGACACCAGGAAGAATAAGGCCATCGGCTTGTTCAATTTTTTTTCTGTCGCTGGTCACAGAATGTGGAATTCCCAAAAATTTAAGCGCTCTTGAAACGCTGTATAGGTTTCCCGCATCGTAGTTGACAACGATGATCATTATCCGCCTTCCAAAACACCTTTACTTGATGGTACGACAGAGGCCCGTTCGGGATCGATTCTCACCGCTTCAGCTAAGGCTCGCCCCAATCCCTTAAACATTGCCTCAATTCGATGGTGCTCGTTATCTCCAGAATGCAAGACATTGAAGTGCAGGGCACACCGAGACTCTAAAGCAAAGGAGCGAAAAAAGTGAGAGACCAATTCTGTAGAAAGGTCCCCCACCTTTTCTCTCTCCGGCTGATACTGATTTACAAAACAAGGCCTTCCCGAAAGATCAATCGCGACACCAACTAGAACCTCGTCCATAGGCATGAGAACAGATCCATATCGACATATGCCGCGCTTTTCATCAAGAGCCTTTAGCAAGGCCTGTCCAAGTACAATCGAAATATCTTCCACAACATGGTGATCATCAGTATCAAGATCACCCTTTGCTTTTATTTCGATGTCCATCCTCGAGTGATAGCTCAAGAGAACTAGCATATGGTCTAGGAAGCCGATCCCCGTTTGTATTTGGGCAACACCCTCACCATCTATCTGAAGTTTAACCGCTATACTTGTCTCACTGGTCTCTCTGGAAATCTCTGCAATTCTAGACATGACACTCCAACTCCTTAAATACATTATCTAGCGTACTAACAAACTGTTGATTTTCGTTGGCGGTTCCAACACTTACCCGCAACGTGTTCTTCAATCCTGGCAAATCACTACGATCCCTCACCAGTATCCCCTTCTTCCTAAGCCGAAAACATACCTCCCTGGCACGGGCGCAATTAAACAAGACAAAATTAGCCTGCGTCGGGAAAATTTTCCCGACATTAGGTAGATTCTCTAATTGAGTCACTAGGAAGCCCCTGTCCTGTTTCAGTAGGGCCACCTGTTCGTACATGGTGTTTACATTCTTAAGTGCTTCCACACCCAATTGCATTTGAAGAGCCCCCAAATTGTACGGTGCTTTAACCTTCATAATCAGTTCAATCAGTGCTGGATTTGCTACTGCATATCCAAGTCGAAGAGCAGCCCTTCCCCATGCCTTAGACAGGGTTCTAATAACCACTAAATTGGGGAGTTCTGGGACTTGACTAGCCCATGAGGCCTCGTCCGAAAACTCACCATAGGCCTCATCTAAAACAACCACTCCTGTCCATTCACGACAAATCTTGGAGATCCTCGAGCGGGTCAGTAGATTGCCGGTTGGATTATTGGGGCTACAGAGAAAAAGGACCTTTACGGAGGCAGGAACCCAATTGAGAAATTCTTCGTCTGGCAAATCAAATTTCTTGTCTAGATAGAAATCCAATCCCTCTACGCCGTGAGTATCAGCCAAGACCTTATACATCCCGTATGTTGGTTGACCAATTGCAACAGAATCACACCCGGGAATACAAAAGATTTTAAAAATCCAGTCTAGCACCTCGTCCGATCCGGTGCCTGCTACTATGTAATCCGATGAAAGTCCTAAATATTCGGCAATCTCCAGACGTAACTGCATCTGGTTAGGATCAGGATACCGATTCAACGAGACCTCCTGCCAATCGACCTCGTATGGGTTCTCGTTGGCATCCATGAGTATACCCTGCCCTAGTCCATCGCCTCGTGCCGACCGATAAGGCTTCAAGGACATTATTTCGGGCCGCACAAGCTTCAAAAAATCCGAGTCCTTGCGAGCGCCAAGACTCGAAGCCCCCTTCTCTGATCCCAACCTATATGAAACAGCTCTAGCATGTCCTTCCAGACCTTCAATGCCAGCAATTACTTGAAGAGTTTCCCCTAACGAATTCAATCCCTCCAAGGATAACTCTTGAAAAGTTATTCTCTTGAGAAAAGTATCCACTGACACTCCGGAAAACGCTCGCGCCCCTCCCGAAGTAGGGAGAGTATGATTGGTCCCCGAAGCATAATCTCCAGCGACTTCAGGAGACCATGGACCTAAAAACACAGAACCTGCAGACTGGACTTCCGGAACCCATTTTGCGGGTTCTTCAACATGCAAAATCAGGTGCTCCGGACCATAGAGATTAGAGAAATTTATTGCCTCCTGGACTGAGGAGGTCACGATTGAAAAAGACTCTTTCAAGGCTGACCTAGCTAGTCCCCGCCTAGGTAGACTCTCCAGCTGTTCTTCCACCGAACCGATTACCAGTTCTGCCTGTTCTCGGCTGGTAGTCACAAGGACAGCCCGACTATCGCTGCCGTGTTCACATTGAGAAAGCAGATCAGCTGCAATAAAGCCAGGATCACTGCTTGAATCTGCAATAACGAGAACTTCACTAGGTCCGGCAATAAGATCTATGGCAATTCCAGATCGGACGGCCAGAGTCTTTGCAACCTGAACAATGCGACTACCCGGTCCAGCTATCTTGTCAACAGCAGACACGGTCTCCGTACCATAAACCATTGCTGCAATAGCCTGAGCTCCGCCCAACTTAAAAATTTTATCTATACCAATGACTTTCGCCGCCACGAGTATGTATGGGTCAATCTTGCCATTTCCCCCTGGAGGGGCACACACTACTATCTCTCTGCATCCCGCCAGAACTGCAGGAATACCCAGCATAAGAAGACTAGAAGGCAAAGGCGCACTTCCGGAAGGCACGTAGAGTCCTACTCTCTCTATAGGCCTGCTCTCTCTCCAGCACAGGACACCCGACTCTACCTGTACAGGGGTTTCTGAATACAACTGTTTTTTGTGAAAAAATTTAATATTTCTTGCAGCATGCCTTAGTGCTGCAGCCTCCTCTTCCCCAACTATCCCTGATGCCTCTGCAAACTCTTGATCTGAAACCTTAATATTATCCAGGTCTACATTATCGAACTGTCGCGTTAGGCGAAGCAGGGCCTGGTCACCGCCAGAGCGCACCTCCCGAAAAATGTCCTCACATACCTTTACGACATCAGTCGAATCCATCGGATTCCGGGTAATCAAGGAGTCCAATTCCTCACAGCTCAGACCGTCAAAATTTACTATTCTCATCACTGCACCATCACCTCAACTGGGACAGCAAGGATATCGCTAGCCCCATTTTGACGAAGTTCTTCAATGACCTTCCAGACATCTTCGGACGGAACGGCAGAGTGAATGGCTATCGATCCGTCTTCGGCCAGAGGCATAATGGTCGGACTGCTTAAATGCGGCAAAACTCTACGCAATTTCTCAAGATCACGCTTATTAGCATTCATCATCAAATACCGCATGCCTTGAGCCTTGAGACAACTCTGAACTCGCCGACGTATCCGCGCAACTAAGCTACCAGTATCCGAACTGGATAAAGCTTTCGAATTCCCAATAAGCACTGCTTCAGATCTCAAGACTGTGGCTATTGGACTGAGCCCATTAATCCTTAGAGTTGATCCTGTCGAGACAAGATCACAAATTGCATCAGCCACGTTCAATGTTGGGGCTATCTCAACCGATCCACTGATCTCAACAATATTGGCTGTGAGATTTTCCGACTCCAAGAACCGACTTAAAATCACTGGATAGGAGGTCGCGATCCGACACCCATTAAGGTCCGAAATATTTTTTATGTCACTCCCTTCCCGAGATGCGATATCCAGTCGACACTTCCCGAAGTCGAGAGTCTCCAGCTGCTCCACAACCGCTTCCTTTTCTGCCACAACATTGCGACCTACTATCCCCAGATCGGCAACGCCATCCTGGACGTATTCCGGAATGTCATCGTCCCGAACAAAAAGTATTTCAACAGGGAAATTGGTACACGGGGAAAATAGTCTTCCTTCATAGTAGTCAAAGTTCAACCCAATAGAGCGAAGTAACTCGAGAGATCCTTCCGAGAGTCGGCCTTTTCTTTGAACGGCGACCCTGATCCTCGAACCTTTTGGCCCCGTTTGGTTGCCATCGTCAGTCTCAGAACATTTGGTTCTCGATATTTCTGAATTCACTTCTCCTCCGATCTGAGTTCTTGGAGAACAGCTTCGTACCCACCCTCTCCATAACGCAACCAGTGAGCAATCCTAGTAACAGTGGCTGTACTCGCACCCGTCATCTGACTTATCTCCCTATATGGCAAGCCTTTGTCAAGGAGCTGAACAATACTCCATCTCTCTGCCATAGCCTCTAATTCATTAAGTGTGCATAGGTCTCTAAAGAAATCTGCACATTGGGCCGGCTTCCGCAGATTACATATAACTCCGAAAAGGGACCATAGATCTGCATTTTCCGCTAAGTTCTTCTCCATATGTGTTAGCACGTTAAAACAATACCCTCGTCAGGTCAATGTTTTTCTTTCCCCTCAAGTAGTGATAATAATATGAATCTAAACCATGCCCACCCTGCCCTAACGGAGTAATTACACTGAAAGTTCACTTGGCCTTTTATTTGTTCTTACTTGCAGCTCAAGCTAATTGGGTCTGGGGGGAACCCGTCAGACTTATTTACGACACGGACATAGGTAACGATATAGACGATGTGTTGGCCTTAGGAATGATCCACTCCCTAGAAAGCAAAGGGCTGTGCCGCCTTCTATCAGTCACCATAACCAAGGATCATTACCTGTCAGCCCCCTTTACAGATGCGGTAAATACTTTTTATGGACGCGGGGAAATCCCCATTGGAATGGTTAGGGACGGCCCAACAAAAGAGGCCAGTAAATTTACGGAACTGGCTCGTGCCGATTCAGGATCCAGATATCCTCATGATCTCCGGAACGGAAATCAGGCCCAGGAAGCAGTCTCATTACTGAGGAAAATACTGGTAGAACAGCCGGACAACTCGGTAATTGCTGTTCAGGTCGGATTCTCAACTAACTTAAACCGGCTACTACACTCACCTCCAGATCAATATTCACCACTGAATGGCCTGCAACTCGTGCGGCAAAAAGTGAAGCTGCTGTCAATGATGGGAGGATCTTTTTCTCCTATTCGAGGCAATACGAGATTCTCAGAATACAATATACGGAAGGACATTTTTTCAGCGAAGAGCCTTATTCAAAATTGGCCAGCTCAAATAGTTTTCAGCGGATTCGAGATTGGTCTCGCTATAACCTATCCTGCGCAAAGCATCCAGAAGGACTTTGGCTATGTCGAACACCATCCAATAGCAGAAGCTTATTGGCTTTACAATCCGCCACCTCACAACAGACCAACTTGGGATCTGACCAGTGTCCT
>Ga0310344_10001182_pt1 | contig 20096 bp, 21 predicted proteins | sample HC15DNA20200_MG_FD_203801 | JGI IMG/M metagenome (GOLD analysis project Ga0310344, IMG submission 203801) | Marine microbial communities from station ALOHA, North Pacific Subtropical Gyre - HC15-DNA-20-200_MG | ecosystem: Environmental > Aquatic > Marine > Oceanic | place: Pacific Ocean: North... | reverse complement strand
CAGAAAAGAGAAGAAGTTTTGGGGATTGGGTTTGAAGATATACCTTTACTGGAACAACTGGAAAGTAGTGGTGGCTGGATGGGCGCACAACCGGAAGCTTCTCCAGTACCGAGTATTGATTTAAAAGATGGGTTAGAGTTACAAATTGGGTCTGAGATGATATCAATACTTGCTACACCTGGTCATACACCTGGCAGTACTTGTTTTGTATTTGAAGATTCTGTATTAACGGGTGATACGTTATTTGCGGGTTCAATTGGTAGGTTTGATTTTCCCGGCGGATCATTGCCCGATCTTGTTGCATCAATTAAAGAAAAAATATTTGTGCTGGAACCTGATGTTGTAGTACTCCCAGGTCATAACGATCTCTCGACTGTGGAGAAGGAAAAGAACGATAACCCTTTCGTTGGGAGCAATAGTACTATTGATTTATCTAGTCTGGAAAATTAAACAATAAAAAAAGAAGGCATCCATTTGTGGGTGCCTTCTCTAGTTGAGCTCTTCTAGGTATCGTCCAATGAGTTTATACATTTGTTCCATGTTTTCCTCCGGGATTTCCCTGTCAGATTTGCAGTTCTATGAAACCGTGATAATGTTTGGGTTCTTTTTTAACCACTGCTCTCTCTGAGTTTCTGGACTTTGCTTAAACGAACCGTTCTTTTTTTGAACTTTATCGCTGTATGCTAAAATCATACGTTTTTCAAAGTCCGATAAATTTTCTTTAGACATTTATTAGAATTTCACCTCCTTTTTTTTATAATTCTTTTATATTAGAACACAAGGTTAGAGCCACTGTGTTAAAAAGGTATTAAATTATTGAGTTCATATTTTAATATTTGACACTGAAGATCTAATGTTCTATTATCAGCCATAATCGTATCTGGAAAGGCACAAATATTGGGCTTAGAAACGTTTCTTTCTTCTATATCCCAGGCTCTACAATACCAAGGTCAACTTGACTATGTGGAACGTTTCGAATCGCGTTCAGCAACATTCAAGAAAATGAATACTAAGCTTAACCCACTTTTATCTTTAGCTTTAGAGGTAAAAGGTATTGAGTCATTTTTTTCACATCAAGCTGATGCGATTGACCTAATTCTTGAAGGTAAACATGTAATTGTGACGTCAGGCCCTTCGTCGGGCAAAAGTCTTATTTATTATGTTCCTACTCTCGAAACTTTTCTTTCGGATAACAACTCCACTTCGTTATATATGTTCCCTACTAAAGCTTTGGCCCAAGATCAAAGCGACGCTTTGGACTCACTCACTGCTTCTTTGCCAAAACGACCTCTTTCGGCAATGTATGATGGGGATACTCCCTATGAAGACAGGCCTAACCTAAGGGGGAAGACTAATATTTTATTGACTAACCCTGACATGCTACACCTAGCTATTTTACCGAACCACAGGAAATGGTCTAAGTATTTTAAGAACCTAAAATATGTTGTTTTGGATGAGGCACATCAATATAAAGGAGTCTACGGATCTCATATTGCTCTCTTAATAAGACGACTTAGAAGAATTTGTGCAATATATGGGTCGAAACCCACGTTTATATTTACTTCTGCAACATTGGGAAACCCTGAACACCATGCGGAGTCCTTACTTGGAGCTGATGTGGAATCAGTTCAAAATGATGGTTCTCAAAGAGGGGAAAGGGATTTCGCATTGTGGAACCCACCGATCATAGATTCAAAATTGGGTATGAGGCGTAGTTACTTGAGTGAAGGAGTACGATTATTTACTCAACTAGTTAGCCTAGGTAGTAAAACTTTAGCTTTTTCCAGGTCGAGACAAACTGCGGAATTGATTCATAAATACAGTCGTGATGAACTTGGTTTGACTGAGGATAAGAAGAATGAGGTTCTGGCGTCATACAGGGCTGGCTATTTACCTAAAGAAAGAAAGTTACTCGAGCGCAAGTTTCATTCGGGAGAGGTGATGGGGCTCGTATCAACTAATGCATTAGAATTAGGTATAAATATTGGTAATTTAGATGCAACTTTGCTCATCGGTTACCCTGGATCTTTGGCTTCTACCATGCAGCAGGCATTTCGATCTGGCAGAGACGGGAGATATGGACTAAGCATCATGGTGTTATCAGATAACCCTCTGGAACAATATATTGCCCGGCATCCTGACATATTGTTCAGGAGAGGTGCCGAGTATGTTTTGATAGACCCTCAAAATGAACTTATATTATCTCTCCACTTAATTTGTGCAGCTTATGAGAAACCTTTAGTTTTACAGGATTCAAAGTTTTTTGAGTCAGCTAGATTTTCGGATATTTTAGAATCACTTTTGGATGAAGGTAAACTAGTCCGAAGAGAAAGGGCAGATTATGCCAGCTGGTATGCTAGCCCAACCGTTGGATATCCAGCAGATCACGTTAACTTGAGATCAGGAGGGGATTCACGTTTTTCGTTATTAGATATGAACTCAGGTAAGTTACTCGAAATAATAGGGAAAGAAGAAGCTCTAAATACCGCATATCCAGGAGCTGTTTACTTGCATCAAGGCCAGGAATTTTTGGTAGATAGTATTGATTTCAAGGACGGGACAATTCATTTAATTGAGCAAGCATCACCATATTATACTCAGTCGATGCACCAAACTCGTCTAACAATACTGAAGGAGGAGCAATCAAAAATAGAGGAAAGCACCTCTGTATTCCATGGAGAACTTGAAGTAGCGAGATCGGTAGTCGGGTTTCAAAGAAAAAGACATGGATCTAATGAATTAATCTCCGCGGAGAAATTAGAATTGCCAGAATATGGTTATAAAACAAAAGGAGTTTGGTGGACTATTTCAGACAAAATATTAAATGAGGTTATGGACAAAGATATCGATATTGCGGCAGCGTTACACGCAGTTGAGCATGCAGCAATAGGATTACTACCCGTTTTCGCGTCGTGCGATCGGTGGGATATTGGTGGAGTTTCTACTAATCATAATAGTCAAACGGGCCTACCAACCGTATTCATATATGATGGGCACCCCGGAGGAGTTGGAATAAGTCACCATGCATATAGGATTATAAATCAGCTATGGACAGCGACATTGCAGCATCTTATAGAATGTCCTTGTGAAGACGGTTGCCCTTCATGTGTAATGTCTCCTAAATGTGGCAATAACAATGATTTTATTGATAAAGAAGGAGCAAAGTTTATTCTAGAACAGCTGTTAAATGAATCGGGAAATTGATGTATGTGCATAGAGTAGCTTAACGTTATATAAATATATTTAGCGCCTTTCGTATATACTTATTGGTGATCTTTATTGATTCTGAGGTGAGTTATGGATCCACTTTTAACGGCTAGAGCTACAACGCTTGTGACTGAAGGTTACACAGTAAGATTAGATGCAGACACTCACGTTGTTTTAGCCAGGCAGGTAAAAGTTAATCATATTGCGCATTTTATTTTAACTATATTCACGGCGTTCTTGATTTTTCCATTTTGGCTTTTAGTATGGCTATTAATGTTTTTAAACCGAAAAGAAGAACTCTATACTTTGGATGCTGTAAATGGGAAAGTCGAGGGTAGAGCAATTGGAGCACAGCGAAAACAAAGGACCATAGATCTATGATTTCAGATGTCTATTAATAGAAATAAAGTAAGTATTTCTGAAACAATCGAGCTTGAAACTGAGATAGTTCTACCTGAAGCCGACACTAATCGAGTAGTTGTCTTGTGTCACCCACACCCACTGTATGGTGGGAATATGGATAACTACGTAATTGGCCTTTCCTCCAATAAATTAAACGGGTCGGGCATCGCTACAGTAAAATTTAATTTCCGAGGGGTTGGAGGTAGTTCCGGAACATTCTCTCATGGGGACGGGGAACTTCTAGATACATTAGGAATAATCGAACACGTGCAGTCTTCATCAATTTTTTCAGGTCGTAATATAGCGGTTGGTTTATTGGGGTATTCTTTTGGAGCAAGAGTTGCCCTGTTCGCCGCAAATAAGTATAAAGGATCTGCCTCATTGGCTTTGATTTCTCCTCCGACCATTGAAGAAGGATTTGCTTTTCCAAACTTGGATATACCAAAATTATTAGTTGCAGGCGAGCAAGACCAATTTGATGCCGCCAAGAGCGTACAATCCCTGGATATGGTCCTACCAAAACCTACCGAAGTTAAGGTATATTCGGATGACCACTTTTGGGGAATTGAAATTGATAAAATGACAACAGATGTGACTAAGTTTTTTGTTGATTCATTCTTGAAAAAAAGTTAGCCTGTCTGGTGTGAATAGTTAGCCCTTATATAGTGGCAGCAAGGATTTACCGGGATGCAAAAACTTTACCAAGTATTAAAAACTAACTTGCTTATTTTGGTTGTTTCTGTCCTTGTGATCGTGGCGGATCAAATAACGAAATTTGCAGTGGTAAAGTTTATCCCTTTATTTGATTCCATACCCGAAGATGGCATTATTCGACTAACTCATCTTGCCAATACTGGTAGTGCCTTTGGACTTTTCCAGGGGATGAATTCTTTTTTGGCTGTGTTTGGCGTCATCGGAGTTTTTTTTATCCTATATTTTTACAAGACTTATTCTAATAGAGACCTAATTTTGACAATTGCTCTTGCTTTTATTCTGGGTGGCGCAATTGGTAATTTGATAGATCGTATATACCGGGGTGCCGTAGTGGATTTTATAGATGTTGAGCTATGGAATGGTATACACTTCCCTTCTTTTAACATTGCGGATAGTTCACTGTCTTTAGGTGCATTTTTGATAGTGGTATATTGGATCTACACGAAATATTTCGCTCAAAATGATACAGAAATATAAGGAAACAATAAATTCAATGAGTGATATACCGACAACATCTTTTAACTTTGAAGTTGATCAGAATAATTCTGGTAAGCGCTTAGATGTATATTTAGTTGAAATGTCTCCTGAGCACTCTCGATCTTATTTATCAAAAATGATTGGAGAGGGTAACGTTTTAATCAACGGGGAGATTCCCCGAAAACGGGGCCAGATATTAGAGAATGGTGATAATGTTTCGCTTACTGTGGTACCCAAGGCTAATTATTTAGCATCACCCAAACCGGAAAAAATGGATTTAAAATTGATGTTGGACGATGAAGAAGTATTGGTTATCGACAAACCAGCAGGATTAACTGTTCACCCAGGGTTTGGACATATTGGAGGGACATTAGTCAATGGAGTTTTGGGTTTAGGCTATGAACTGCCGACGATTGCTGGGGTGACCAGGCCGGGAATTGTTCATAGGTTGGATAAAGATACCTCCGGATTAATAATATTATCTAAAACAGAGCACTCGTATAAACACCTTACCCGGCAGTTTAAAGAAAGACTTGTTGAGAAAACTTATTTTGCAGTCCTCAAAGGTAAATTATCTACGATCAAAGGCGTGATCGATGCCCCCATAGGTCGTAACCCTAATAATCGTCAGAAAATGGCAATTGTAGATGGTGGAAAAGAGGCTATAACGGAATTTGAAGTTTTGTCGTACATAGAGGGTTATACGTTTGTTAAAGTGCATCCGATCACGGGGAGATCTCATCAAATTCGGGTTCACTTTTCTTCATTAGGCCATCCTATTTTAGGAGATAAAACGTATGGGCGAGACCATGGTAATCCGGCAACCCGTTTATTTTTGCATGCAAAACAACTAGTATTTATACATCCTGCTTCGGAGCAGTCGGTCAAAGTTTCCTGCGAACTTCCATCTGAATTTGAAGATCTTATGTCTACAACCATGGACGAAAAGGATTACTTGCAATTGACCAATTAACTTACAATGGTAGTGTGAATTTGAGAAATGGGAGATCAATAAATGTCTGACACCGTCAGAGTTCGGTATGCTCCAAGCCCAACAGGAGATCCACACGTTGGGAATATTCGCAGTGCTCTATTTAATTGGTTGCTTGCTCGTAAATTTGGAGGGCAATTTATTTTAAGAATAGAAGATACAGATCAGTCTCGCAAAATTGAGGGATCTGTAAAATCTATTACAGATTCGCTTAGCTGGTTAGGGATTGATTGGGATGAAGGCCCTGAGGTGGGGGGAGAATTTGGCCCATATACTCAATCTCAACGAGTCGACCTTTATTTATCAGCTGCTAATAAATTAATTGAATCGGACAATGCGTATTATTGCTATTGCCCACCAGAACGATTAACGATGCTAAGAGACTCTCAAAAGGCACAGAATCGCCCTACAGGTTACGATGGTCGCTGCCGTAATCTCAGTTCGCTTGAGCGGGCTGAGGAGAACAGTTCAAACCCGACTCCCGTAGTGAGATTCAAGATGCCTTTGACAGGTAAGACTACCTTTAACGACGTGATTCGAGGCGATGTTACATGGGAAAATCGATTGTTAGATGATTTTGTGATACTCAAATCAGATGGTTATCCGACTTATCATTTAGCTAGTGTGGTTGACGATAATGCAATGGAAATCTCACATGTTTTAAGGGCAGATGAATGGTTACCGTCAACACCAAGACATATTCTTCTTTATGAGGCTTTTGGATGGGATCCGCCGATTTTCGCACATCTTCCTTTGATCTTAGGAAGTGATAGATCAAAACTCTCAAAACGTCATGGTTCTGTTTCTATGATGGATTATAAAGAACAAGGGTATTTGCCAGAGGCTATGATGAACTTTTTGACGCTATTAGGATGGAGCCTTGATGATAAGACGACCGAAATGGACGTCGAAACGGTGATCAATAATTTTTCATTGGAGCGAATAGGGGCGTCTCCAGCCGTTTTTGATCTTGAGAAACTTTCTTGGCTTAATGGTGTTTATTTGAGAAAACTATCGGCTGATTCCCTAGCGGAACATTGCCTTGAATTACTCGATCGTGATTTAGGGGCTGATGTGAGCCGACCCCTTGATTGGGCATATGTTGTAAAAGTATGTTCAGTAATTCAAGATAGAGCCAAAACTTTTGCAGAGGTCCCATATTTATCCAGTTTCTTTTTCTCGGGAAATTATTCCTATCCAGCTATCCTTATTTGGTCTGGTATGGGGGATAAATCAATCAAGAAACTAATTGAAAATTCTACAGATACAAGCGAGATACCCTTACCGGAAGACTGGGAATTTGTATCAAATTGTCTCACTGCGGCTTCTGTGACACTATCAAAAATAAGCGACTGGAATCACGATTCTTTGGAAAACCAGTTGAGAAATTTAGTAGAGGAATTAGGCACCAGTAATCGCCGGTTGTTTGGAGCGATGAGAGTAGTACTTACTGGAAGAACTGAAGCCCCGCCTTTGTTTTCAACAATGGAAATATTAGGAAAAAAAGTGGTTCTAGAGAGATTGGAAAAAGGCGTTAAAATATTGGACACAACGGCCAAATAGGTGGTATTTATGGGACTCCTGCGATACTGGAGACCGAATAAATAATGTTATCAACCCCTAATTTTCCTTGACATAATTAGTCCATATTCGTACGATTTTGTGTGTGGCCCGTTGGTGTAGTTGGCTTAACATACTGCCCTGTCACGGCAGAGATCACGGGTTCGAATCCCGTACGGGTCGCCAACCGATTTCCAACGTATTATTATATTTGAAATTAAACCAAATTTCTGCCTGATTTAATCCCCAAAATCTATGTATTAACCAGTCATTTGGTCCGGAAACTTTTCCAAGTTTTGGTTCCCTTTTTTGTGGATAGGCATGCTATAGTGTGACGGGTAAAGATTATTTTTATAATGGTATTAGGTGTTATAAAAATAATGAAAATAATTATATGGGGAGGAATTTTATGAGTGATGAAATAAAATATGAGACGCCGTCTGATCATGTTCGTCTTATAACGATGAATCGCCCGGAAACATTGAACTCGTTAACGCCAGACGGGAATGCAGCTATGATGGATTACGTCAGGCAATTTCGCGATGATGATGATGCCTGGGTTTTAGTAGTAACTGGAGCAGGTGAGAGATCTTTTTCTACTGGACTTGATCTTAGAGCACAGTCACAGCGTGATTCTTCTGATGTTGAGCCACCCCCTCCACCACAGGTTCCAGATGAAGGCTTGCATGCTTATCCAAGCATTGAAGTCTTTAAACCTGTAATCGCGGCCATCAACGGATACGCGTTTGGTGGTGGATCTGAGATGGCACTTTGGGCAGATATCAGAATTATGTCAGAAAATGCTGAAATGGGACTTTTAGAACCTAAAAGAGGGTTACTTTCGATTAGTGGAACGACACGTATGTCTCGCGCAATACCTATTGGGTTAGCTATGGAACTTATTATCACGGGCCGAAGATACAAGGCTGCGGATTGCTACCGAATGGGACTTGTAAGCCAGGTAGTTCCACAGGAAGAGTTAATGAATACTGCGATTGGAATGGCAGAAGAAATAGTGGCGGAGTGTTCTCCTATTGCTACAAGAGTAGCGAAAGAGCATATTTACCGGACGCTTCATCTGTCGACGAGGGAGGCCTTACAAATCCAATCTTTAAATAGTAATCGTCTACGTCAATTGTCTCCTCATGATACGCAAGAAGGGCCAAAGGCTTTTGTCGAAAAACGTAAACCTCAATTTGAGGCTAGGTAGATTAAATTTTTGAGGGAAATTCCTCAACCGATTGGGTAGCATGGCTTAACTTCGAGTTGGCTATGCTACCTAGTAGGATTATTTAAATTTAGTCGTCAGAATTTTTTTCTAGTTCTCTTAGGAACTGCTCTACATCTGGAGATAAAGTTGGTTCATCTTCCGTCGCAGCGATGTCATTTTCTATATCTATAGGTTGGCTTCCTCGTTCTGCGTCATAAGCTTCTTCTAGTTGTTTAACCAAAGATTGGACCCGTGGTTCTATTTTTGCCATCCTGTCTATTTCTTGGTATTGACGATCGCCCTCTTGCTGAATGGAGGAAAGCTCATCGAACGAAACATCGTAAATATCAGTTATAAATTGAAGTAATGTTTGTTGCCCTCGATGGTCTTCGTCAAGCCTCGCGTAGGGAGGGAGTTGTACCATCATGCTCATAGTATCAATACTATTTTTTTCCAATTCTTGAGTTACAAGAGCGAGAATACTTGTTGGTCCTTCATATGTGGATGACCTCACTCCTGCTTTGGTTAGCTTTTCTTGCACTAAATCCTCTGAAGATTGGCCACTCACGATTAGAGGTCTTGTGTGTGGAGCGGAGCCGTACATGGCTCCTATCTGGCAGTAGCGCTTAACCTTTAGTTTTAAAGCGAGATCGACAAGGGAGTCGACTAGGTCCTCACCGTTGTTATGGGGTTCCATGATGTGTAGCAAAAGGAAATCTACATCTCCAGGTCCTTTGGCATAATTGATTGTTGAATTAGGTGGTTCTACGATTCTTTTCCCACCTTCTCGGTAAAGCATGGGTCTGTATCTCGTTAAATCGTAGTAATTACTCGGTCTTGCAAGTTTGCCCAACTCTTGAGAATCAAACTGATTTTCTATGGTTCCCAGCGTAAGCGTGCCAACCGATCCGACGTCAATCCAAGGTTGAAGGATTGTGATTATATGAGGGTTTCGTAGCTCGGGAAGCGGTTCTACTAACTCAAATATCCCTAATTTCATTTTAATTTGCTCCCTTACAAAATCGAATATTACAGCCTTCACTTAAGTATAAGTTGTTATTCGTATAATACAAACAGATATCTTTGGTATCGACGTTATGTGAAAAATTAGGCTTGTCATTCATCGATATTACGAGCTCTTTGGTATTAATACCGTTGCTTTTCCAGGAGAAATATTTTTGCCATCTTGGTTCCTAATATCTATTTCGATTTCTACTAGCCAAGCGCCCGAAGACTCCTGAGATTTTGAAATGACGGTTCCGGAGCATTCAATCGAGTCATCCTTATAGTTAATTCCTCTCATTTGAACGTCTAATTTTACAATAGCACCCTCATCGCCGATCCAATTTCGCAATAATGTGTGCGCATAAGATACCCTGAGCCGTCCTTGTCCTATAGAAGATGGTTGCCCATTTTCTATAGCTCTTTCATCGTCCATATGATAATAAAGAAATTCATCGTAGATGGCTGCCCAGCGGTTCCAGTGCATCAGATCTGTTTTCCTAGAGAACGTAGGTATTTTTTGACCTATCTCTACGTTTTCTCCGTAAATTTGTTCAACCATTGATCTGCTCTTTTATTCCCACTCTATATTCGTTGTTTTAGTCTTTTTGATGATTTGGTCTTTTTGATTTGTCCATGTTTCATGAGTGATATAAAACAGCATTAGACCAGTAGAACCCTTTTTTTCATAAATGTCGCCTGCGGTTATAACAGAGGTAATAGTATCTCCTGGTCTCATCATCGAAAAATATTCACTTTCAACACCACCAAAAAGGAAATTAGCTAATCCCCCAGGAGGTTTCATTGCCCTTAGATTTTCAAGGGTGTCTTGATCAGAATTAATTCTTTCTGGTTGTGGCCCTACATGTGCTCTTCCAACCATCCATGCGAATGGGTTCATTTCTTCTGGTGCGACTAATCCTTCCCAAATCGTGTTATTGGCATATTCTGCATCCCAATAAATCCTGGGAGGCACATCTGGCCAATAGATGGCGATGGCGGCTCTCCTGATATCACTTGCCGAAATTTCCGGAGATGTCAAAGGAGGACTAACTGTTCCTGACCAATCTAACATTGCTTGGGTGATAATAGATTTATGATCCTCTGAGTTTTTCATGATTCAAATAAAAATCTATGCGTAACTATGTGTGATTCTTCTAGAATTAAGTTAGTTAGTTATTACTTAACTAGCCTAATTCCTTTTCTAGATTTTTTACAAAATCTTTCATCATAGCTGAAGATTTGGACCTGATAAGAGGTTGTCCAAGTGTTCCAATTCTGCCAATGAACTGAATATCGGTGGATACCGACAACTCTGATTCCTCTGCAGACTCTTCTTTTACTTCTGCGTCGACAATTACTCTTATCCCCCCGCCTAGGCGCCGATCTTGCGCCTGTCCTTCTAGACTCCAAGTATAATCCTCTGGGTTGGGGTTTGCTGTTAGTTCTCCTTGAAGATTCAGTTTCATCGGTCCAACACCGACTTGCATCGTCCCAGTGTAAGACGTACCGCTTTTCAACTCTACGTCCTTAACTCCAGGTATCAAAGAAGCGGCCTTGGGTATGTCGATTAGTATTTGCCATATCGCATCTCTTGGTGCTGATATCTTTGTTGTTTGTTCTAGTTTCATTTTATTTAGCTTACTCCAAAAATTTGTTCAAGCGCTCTTCGAGCGAATACTACTGCCATGTCGGTCTTATATTCAGCGGAGCCGCGGAAATCTGGAGTAGGAGACACTTCGTCTCTTACAGTTTCAGCTGCTTCTCTTATAAGAGCAGCGGTGGGCTTTTTACCTGTTAGCACCGCGGGGATCCCTTCCGAAAGAACGGCTGTAGTGTTTACTGCACCCAGTGCCACTCTTACGTCAGTTACATTGCCACTATCAAGCACCCCTAACGCTGCGACGGAAACCGTAGCGTAATCGTCTGCTGTTCTTGGCAGGAATTTTGTATATACATAGTTGCTATTCGCTGGCATTTCAGGAACACTAACTCCTGTTACAACTTCACCAGATTCCACGTTAGTTTCGTAATAGTCTATAAACCAACCGTCACGGATTGACTGTGTTCTGTCACCTGCTGCTGAGCTAACATGAACCTGCGCGTCTAATACTAAAAGCGCTGTTGGAGGATCTTGTGCAGGGTCGCCATGTGCGACTCCTCCCCCAACGGTAGCTGCATTTCTAACCCTTACGGTCGCTACTTCTTTATACGTTTCCGCTAGAAGAGGGAAATTACTTTTTACAATATCTGAAGTAGCTACCTCTTGCTGAGTTGCAAGACCTCCTAATTGGAGTGTGGAGCCATCCATTTTTATGTCTTTCATGTCCGGAACGTTTTGGACACTCACCAGATGGTCTACGGCAATTAAATCTTGCTTCATCATATTAATCAGTCCGGTCCCACCGGATATTAATCTACTGTCTTCTCCATGTTCACCCAGAAGGTCGTAAACGTCTTTCAAGCTATTTGGAGCATGGTATTGAAAATCACGCATATCTATTCCTCGTTATTTTATAGTTGGTGTTATTTTCCTAGACGAATTACTTCGCCAGCCTTTTGGATCGAGTCAATGATCTTGTAGTAACCCGTGCAGCGGCATAAATTACCCATCATCCAATCTTTGATCTCATCCTCGGAAGGATTTGGATTTTGTTCAAGCAAAGCCTTTGATGCCATTATTTGACCGGGCGTGCAAATTCCGCATTGGAAACCGCCATAGTTCATAAATGCTTCTTGTAGTGGGTGTAAGTCATCTCCGTCTGCGACACCTTCGATGGTAGTCAAATTCGCACCATCTACTTGTATTGCTAACGTTAGGCAAGAGGAAGTTATACTTCCATTTAGCTCTACCGTGCATACTCCGCAAACTCCGACACTACACGCTTCTTTCGTACCCGTTAGACCCAGATCATAACGAAGGAAATCTACAAGAGTTCTCCTTGCAGGGACCTCTGCTGAATAATCCTTGCCATTTACGTTGACATTAACCGTGTATAAATTCCCTTGTTCAGTCATTTGGACTATACCCCCCCAAATACCTTATTAGATGTACTAAACCGCTAACTCATAGATTATAACACTATTAGGGCTGCAACAAGACCTCAGTTAGTAAACTTACACTAAACTGAGGTCAGTTCCGACATATGATATTCAATAATAGCTCTTATATTCTTTGGCTTAGCAAAATAGGATATCATTTGCAACGAATCTCTTTTATAAATGGAGCAAAATGAATTGGGACATTAACGTAACGAAAAATGGCAGTTAACATAATTGAATTATCAAGACGTAGTGAGTTTTATGCAGGCATAAAATCTGTTTCTCCAATATTGATTGGCGTAGTACCATTCGGATTGATTTTTGGTATTTTAGGACTAGAAGCGGGGTTCACTTCGGTCCAGACTTTTCTAATGTCATCGATAATCTTTGCGGGGGCAAGTCAAGTTGTATTTGTCCAATTATTCTCAGCTGGGACCGTACCAGTAATCACGATACTATCCGTAGGAATTATAAATTTACGCCATTTTCTATATAGCGCTGCTATATCTAAGTATTTGGCTCATTTACCTATAAAATGGAAAATTCCTTTGGCGTATTTGTTAACTGATGAAGCTTTTGCAGTAACCATAAAGAGGATGAGTAGTGAAGAAAAATCTAGATTTTCTCACTATTATCTTTTAGGAAGTGGAATAACTCTGTGGCTTACCTGGCAAACCTCGACTTTAACCGGAATTTTGTTGGAAAAAACGATTCCCGAAGAACTTAACCTTGGATTTGCTATTCCCTTGGTCTTCCTCGCTCTTATTGCCCCAGACGTTATCAAATATAAAAGTCATGCGATATGTGCTTTGAGTGCTGGATCGTTTGCAGTCATATTGCATAATTTACCATTAAATCTTTGGATAATTTTATCTGCAATAATTGGTTTACTTGTAGGAGCAATAATCAATAAAATTGATAAGACTACGAAAGCGGTAATTCGATGATTTGGACTGCTATTATCATATCTGGTCTTGCGACATTTTTAATACGATTTAGCGCTATATTTCAAGTTAAAAATTCTGATGTACCTGAGTGGTTAGAAAATATTCTTAGATATGTTCCAACTTCGGTATTCGCAGCTTTGATCTTTCCAGAAATTCTATTGAACGATTCTGATGCGATCCAGGTGCTAGGCAATCCGAAGATTCCTGCTGCCTTTGCAGCGTTGATAGTTACTATAGCAACGAAAAATATAGCAATAACTATAACTATGGGTATGGTGGTTCTTTGGATTCTGACCCTTTAAAAAGGATAAAATTTCAGGGTAATTTTTTACCATTTAGTAAGACGCCAATTAAAGTCGATCTGACCATATATTTATAGGAAACAAGTCCAATCACTGATGTAGCGACAATTGCGATGATGAATTTGAGCTCTGGAAACAGAGTAATGTTGAACATGGAAAATGTTATCAGTGTGACGACTGGAAAATGTATTAAATAGATCCAGTAGGATGAGTCGGATATAAACCTTAAGGGGCTGGAATAGTCGCCAAATTTTTCTTCAGCCAATCCGATCAATGCATATGAGAACAATACTCCATTAATTGATTTTAGCCCAAGGTAGGGTATGTACCAAGTTTCCCAAGTTGTGGGATCAAACGCGTCGAAATTTTTGTATATAAGTAGATATAGTACGAAAAAGAAAGTACTTGCCACCATGTACTTTATCCAATGGTGGTTTATAAAATTCAATAAGCTTGTCTTTTTGTACAATCCGTATCCAAATGAAAAATACAGGGCACCTATAATTGGGTTTCCAGTCAATTCCGCGGCTGTGGGCCAGCCAGCCAGAAATATTAATAATGTTAGCATCACGGGGTAGCGTGATTGGAAGATCTTGTATTTTGTGACCCAACCAAAAATATTGAGATAACTCAGGTAGTTAACAGCAATGTCGAGCCCTTTGTTTCGTAAAATCTCACCTAGTGATACAAATATGAATGAAAAGAATGCAAACAGCATAAGATGGCCTAAAAACCAAAGATGCCACGGGTAGCCTTCCATAGTATAGAAGAACCACAATTTCCCGTAGAGACCATATACCCAAATCCAAGGGACAGTTAAGGCCATGATTGGAGTGAAAATTACGACTGGAAGTAATATCCTTTTCATTCTATTGTCCCACCAATAGCGCCAGGAGTATCTATTAATGACGAGGCATGCAAAAAAGCCAGCGAGAACAAAGAACACTGGCATTCTCCAAATATGAATAAATTCGAAGATTATGTTAGTAATAGGAGAGCTGGCTTTATCAGAAGGCCACACCTCATTTGGTAAGCCCATATAAGGAAGGGCACCGTGTAATACGATGCCTAAAAGCATCGCGAAACCGCGTAATGCGTCAAGACCGTGATATCGAACTGGGGGCATCGCTGTCATATTAAATCTCGTGAATTCTACTTCGCAATATTATATTGGTGTATTGTTTATATTAGATGAAAACCCTTTTATAGAAAACGAACTACTAAGCTATTCTAGATACTATGATCACCAAAGCTGCTATAAATAAGATTGCACCTGTGAGCCAGGAGTAGGGCTTCTTGTTCCGTTTTTTCATATGTAATTCCTTTAAATTAAATATAACAAAGTTGATCAAAATAGACTTAGGAGATTTAATCGTTTTAGAAAACCGGATATATTTATTATTATAGGAGGCGATCAAGCAGGAAAGTGTTTCAGCGGTAGTAGAGAGGTAACAATGGTAGATAAAGTTGAGCCTTTTCGCGTAATAGGAAAGGCTGCACCACGAGTAGATGGGGTGGGTAAGGTTACAGGGGCCGGTAAGTACGCACTCGACTATAGTATGCCTGACTCATTAGTTATGGTTTACTTGCGGAGTACCGTTCCCCATGCGAAGATCAACAAAATTGATATTTCCGATGCCCTGAAAATTCCTGGGGTGCATTCGATACTTACGGGAGAAGATTTAAAAGGCTTATTAACTGGGAATTTTTACCGAGATGAACCTGTCATTGCATCTTGGGATATGGTTCGTTTTATAGGAGATAAGGTCGCTGCGGTCCTGGCAGATGATAAAGATATTGCAGAGAAGGCAAAACAAGCAATAAAAGTCGAATATGATTCTGTGCCCGCGGAATTTAGTGCCGTTCGTTCTTCGAAGCCTGATGCGCGCTTAATTCATCCTGAATTCCCCAGTTACGCTAGAATTGTTCCAATAGATCAATTGACCAACGTATACGGGCATATGAAGCATTATATTGGTGATACTGAGACTGGTAGAGAAGATGCAGATCTAATAATTGAACATAAATTTGTAACGCAAAGGACACATCAGGGATATTTAGAACCTCACGGATGCCAAGTCTGGATAGATTCGGAGACTGGTAATGTCAACGTATGGGTGGCTAGCCAGCATCCTATGCAAGTCAGAAATGAAGTGGCAAGATTAGCTAACTTGCCGCGTGAATCGGTCATTGTTCATCCTTCTCTTTTGGGAGGTTCTTTTGGCGGAAAAAGTGATGCTACGGGAGTATTCGTATGTTATCTATTTGCTAAGTCGGTAGGGAAACCCGTTAAGTATGTGATGGAATACTCCGAAGAGCTAAGTGCAATGGATCCTCGCAGTGATTCAGAAATACACATAAGTGCAGGGGTTAAATTAGATGGGTCCATTGTTTCTTGGGATGTAGAGGCATATTTTAATACTGGGGCGTATAGCGCTTATGCACCTGTTCCGCCTATGGGTGGATTATTGGTGATGGAAATGGTCAACTCATATGCTATTCCAAATGTTAAGATCGATTCTTATCAAGTTTATACGAATACTGTACCAACTGGTTATTTTAGAGGTCCTGGCATTGTCCAAGGTACTTTTGCGGCGGAATCGCATATGGATATTATTGCTGATAGATTAAATATGGATCCTGTGCATATAAGATCAAAGAACATCCTTAGTAATTCCCAAGACATTTTGAAAAGCGGTTCGAGTTGGGCTCCAGTCAAAGACGAAAATGATCCGCTATACCAGACTATAAAATTTAAAGAAGTCATTGATATGGCGATCGAGAAATCTGCTTTTTATTCTTCTAAGAATCCTTTTATTGGTAGAGGCTTCGCTATCCATGATGAAAGTGAAATTGGTTTAGATGGACACGCAGCTGTGAGTATTACACCTGATGGATCAATTATTGCATCTACAAATATGCCAGATATGGGGGGTGGTTTGCATCATGTACTTGCTCAGGTTGTTGCAGAAGGTCTTAAGGTACCTCTGAATGCTGTAAGGATTGTGCCTTGGTCTTCTCAGGAGAGTCCACCAGATGGTGGCGCAGGTGCACAAAGAGGGTCAAGGGTGATATCGATTGCAGGTCATTTGGCGAGCCAAGATCTAATAAAAAAGTCTAAGGATATGGCAGCGGAGCTTTTTGGATGGAATGAAGAGGTGTTGGAGGTTGAGCAAGGTCGAGTGATCAACAGTGGTAGTGGTGACTCAGTATCTTTTGCAGAACTAGCTTCCAGAGTGCCGGAAGGTTTAACCGGTTCTGGAGATACGAAAGAAGCACCTAGTAGCCCTTTTACCTCGTTTGCGGCTCATGTAGCAGAGGTAAAAGTTGATCCGGATACGGGGGAAGTATCGCTTCTAAAATACACTGCAGTTCATGAAACCGGTACCGTTTTGAATCCGGTTGGATTTAACGGTCAGATAGAAGGAGGAATTGTCCAAGGTATTGGCCAAGCTTTGACTGAAATTATTCAACTTGATGAGGGCCAAGTTATCAACCCATCATTGGCCGAATATAAATTACCTACTGTTCGAGATATCCCTGAACTTAGTATACATGTGATCGAATCTCCAGAAGGCAACGGCCCCTATAAAATCCGGGGAATAGGGGATATGTCTATTAGTCTTCCATCTGCGGCAATAGCGAACGCTATTTTTGATTCAACTGGGGTGCGAGTTACGGAATTACCGATAGATGCATCCGCAATATATTTGGCTATTAATCGTTAGATAAATGAAAAAGAGCAATTATTAATATGTGAAGTATGAAAAAGCTGGTTATTATAGTTTGTACGCCGTTCATTCTGTTTGCCTGTGCGCATCCGCCTAGCGATAGTTTTACTTCTTGTGTAGATCTTTCAAACAAAATTAAAACTCTAACCATTGCTAAAGAAAACATCATTGCACCTAAGAATACAGATTTACCCACAGATTTAATAACCTTGGATATCTATGAAATTACTGACCAGTATAAAATGTTTCCATCTTTACAAATTCCTGGAAGAGTAATTAATTGCAAAGGTAAACTCAAGCTTTCACGAGGAAACTACCCAATAGAATTTTATTTATTAGCCCAGGATAATTTTGAACATATAGTTGTAGAGTCACAAGGTAAACGTAAATGGATTTTCAAGTGGCAGATTTAATTTTTGTTGACCCAATACCCTATGGTGAAGCCCTAATTATGTATTTTATTTAACGATCTTTTGGCTTTAGATTAAGGAAACTCTCGTGGTAAAGTCTTGGTATACATGGAGGGGGTACTGATGTCAGTAGTAAGAGTTACAACAATAAATTTTGATTCGGAAGAAAATGCGGGCATTGCTGTGAAATCGTATGCAGAAACTGCACCAAATGATTTTCCAGGAGCCGACCAACTTTTAGGGATTCATGCCGAAGGGAACATCGGTATATATGTATCTTTATATGCCGACAATGAAGCGATGGAAAAGGCAGCAGGCACAAGATCAAAAGCATTAGATTCTATTCAGGGAATTGTCTCAGTAGATACAAAAATTGGCAATGTAGAAATAAATCACACTAATTAACCAATTTTTTTAGCGGTTATATTGGAATACGCTTGCAATAACTAATAGTATTAAGTAGAATCTTCTAGCAAGTTAGATCATGTGTAACTAAGATGAATGATCTAGAAGGTAGAGAATGAGTAAACCTGCTACATATATCATAAAGGTTGTCGGGCAGGATCGCGTCAAAGGTGCGGTCGAGGCTTGCTGCTGTATGGAGTTGTCGCGGGAATAATATTCTAAAAATACGAGTTAGAAAAACCCGCCTTGATTTACAAGGCGGGTTTTTTATTGACGAAAAATAAAAATTAGAAGAGGTGGAAATGCGTTTTAAATCTTTATCGGTATTTATATTAATATTGACGGTAGTATTTGTTACAACAGTTGGATGTGCAAGTACTGAAGAGTCAGCCAGTACTGCAGTATCGGACTTCGAGGTTTGGGCGGTTGATCAGTCGCCTAGTGGTAGCTATGGAGAAGGTGGACTCATATACATATGGGACGGCTCTGAAATATCTGCTAACGCTAGTGAGGCTACCCCAGAGATCATTGATCTCGCAAAGGCAGCGGTAGCGGCCGGGTGTGATGCCCCCAAGAAGCCACACATGGTACTTTCGAACCATACAAGTCCCAAGGCTAGCCACGTCGTTCTAGCGAATGTAGGTTCTGGTGACACATTCTTTATAAACATTGAGAGCCGTACTATCGTTGGCTGCGTCAACACAATAGATGGGTTTAATGGAGCGGGTGGAACAGCAAATGCCCATGCCTCCATTGCATCTCCTGATAATAGCATGGCTATTGTGGCGAATATTGGAGCCAAAGATCAGTCCGGTTTCTTGCATAAGATCCAGACTGACTACACCAATGATGATTACAAATTAGTGGAGACATTGGCATTAGACCAGTTCTCCAATGACTTAGGAACTTCGGTGGCGCGACCGATTTGCCACGAGTTCACTGAAGACAGTAAGTTCGCATACGTAACTCTGGCTGGCGGTGGTCTGCTGGTGGTCGATGTGGGCGCCCCAGATGGAACAACGCCTATGACTGTCGTGAAGGTCTATGATAAGGACACTGTTCCAGGTATCGGCTGCGGCGTGTCCCGTCTCCCACTTGGCAAGATAATGACCAATGGTGAGAGTGGAGCTAAAGGAGGAGATGATTTCCTCTATACCTTCGATGCTAGTAAAGCTACTGAGGGATTATTCCCAGATCCGGTGCAAATTGAACTTCCGGGTGAGGACACCCATGGTGCGGTTACCTGTACCGATCCGAACGGCGACTTATTCGCAGTAACCAGCATGCGCGTCAGTAATGACGTTAACTTTGTCGACCTACAAACCAATACGGTTGTGGCGACGCAGTCGATGTCCGCTCCTTTCAGCGAGGACCCAAAGCCCGACGTGGCAGACATCGTGGGTAATAAGATGTTCATTGCGTTGAGAGGTGCGAAACCTTTATCGGCTATAGGCGCTCTTGAGTTCGCGGGTAGAACTCCAGGTGTTGCCGTTCTTACTATCAATGATAGTTGTAACGGGTTTAGCTGGGAATCGAAGGACCTTGCGTCAATGGATGATCCTGCAAGGCTGGTTGATGGAATTTTCCCTGGACAGAAAATATCAGCCGCCGACCCGCACGGTCTGGAGGTAATATTCAGATAAAGCTTTTTATAAGGTCGAACTGCCGTCTCATTGGTCGGACTCCGATCGGTGAG